>Ga0126342_10003654_pt1 | contig 25613 bp, 16 predicted proteins | sample Cyp1metagenome_FD_92528 | JGI IMG/M metagenome (GOLD analysis project Ga0126342, IMG submission 92528) | Coral microbial communities from Lord Howe Island, Old Settlement Bay, Australia - Cyphastrea 1 metagenome | ecosystem: Host-associated > Invertebrates > Cnidaria > Coral ... | reverse complement strand
TAATTAGATTTTATATTAATTATTATGTATATATATACATATTTATTCCTATTTTCAACATATTCAATTAATTTTGTATATTTATTTTATTTTGTTCAAATAATTTTATATAATAATAATATATATAATAATAAATATGTAATAATAATTATTATTATATTAATAATAATAATGATTATATATATATATTGCAATATTATATATATAGCGTAATAATATATATATATATTTATTTATTTATTTCTTTATTTATTTATTTATTTGATATATAATTATTAATTTAAGTAAATTAATTTAAATTTGTGTTTTATTCTTTTACCATTCAGTATGAGGAGCCTTCGGCAAACGATATCATAGAGGTTGGTTATTCCTTTGGCATACAGGGATAGACAGGTTTACTTAAAGCTTGAAATATGAGGTCCCGCCTGTAGAGACCAGATGGGCACAACCCATTTCTCCACTGGACCTTGTACGGTTGCAGCCGAATGTACCATTCGTAGGTCCTGCAACCAAAAGGCGAAGCATAACAGTGGCGAGTGATGATTCTGTTCTCCCTTGAGTTTTTTGGGATGTCCTCCTAAAACAAAGACAAGCTGCTCACACTCAAAGGCCGACCTATCCCCAGTGCGGCATCCTCAGAAGCGTCTGCAAAGGAAGGGCAGAAGACCAAAGCGCTTCCTGCCTGTCGATGTGGCTGCGAACTGCGCGCAGTGCGGCACAGATTGTCAATCACTTCTTGATACACAATTACTGTAATATCTTGAGCTCCGGATAGTTGTGCGCTATGTACGATATATATATATATATATCGACCAACCTGTCCGATAAATCTACCCATGTGTATGTGTGTGTATGTATGTATGGATGGATGTATGGATTCCATGGATGGATGGATAGATGGATGCATGGATGCATGCATGCATGCATGGATGGATGGATGGATGGATGGATGTATGGAGGTATGGACGTATGCACGTATGGATGTATGTATGGATGGATGTATGGATGTATGTATGTATTGTATGTATGTATAACTGTATAAATGTATAGAATATGTATATATATATATACGCATCGCGTGTATATATATATATATACATATGTAATTACACGTATATACATTTATCAAGGCCAACTGAGCTACAGAAGGGTTGTAGTAGTTTGAATTAAACATGCGAAAAAAATGTGAACAAATGTGTTTTAAAAATGCATTATTTTTGAAATGTGAAAAAATGTATTTTAAAAATGTAAAACAATGTAAGAAAAATGTATCTTTTTAAAGCAAATTTGAAGCTTTGTTCCTTTTCCTTCTGCATTTGATTTTATGCTTTTGCTCCTGGTAGTCATTGCTTTGCTAGAGATATATTAAACAGATCTGCGATCTGCACAGTCCACTTCCGATCCATTTGAACTGCTCCTCTCCGATTTTCAACCTGCAGAAGTTGGGCAGGCAGCAAAGTAACTGCAGCAAAACTGGACCCCCAAAAATCCAAGTTCCACCTTCCCAACTGGATGTTCAAATGTGTTTTTTTCACATGTTTTCACATTTTTTCACATTTTTTTCACGTTAACGTGGGAACAAAAGGCAGTGGAAAAGTTCCTGTTTCTTAGTTCCGTTTTTCCCATATTTTCCAGATATAGTTTTTTTTTCAGGTTTTCTTTGAAATCTAATTTTAAATCATATAGAATATTGAACTTAAGGATTCCACATAAGCATATATTCATTTTCAATGATTCATGTCAATAGGTTCACAATGAATGTATTTTTTTCAAATTTCAATTAGGAAAAGTATTTAAACCTGTAATTTCCTGTTTTGCATTTTTTTCCACATTTTTTCACACTTTTTCACATTTTTGAAATGCATTTTTTTCACATTTTTTTCCAAGCGCATTTTCAAAAGGTTTTTTTTTTTGTCGTATTTTTTCACATTTTTAGTTAATCATTGTTTTCAAGCTTGTAGCTGGAAACGACCATGATAAATATACATATGTAATTGTATGTATGTATACACACAAATCCATCTCTCTTTCTATATGTACTTCTATCTCTGTTTATTTCTATCGATCTAATTATCTATCTATCTATCCATCCATCTATCTATCTATCTATCTATAGATTATGCATGGACAGAAACATTGTATACTTCCAATGTTTAGTCAAATGGTGAAGACACATGGTAACGACTTTAGCCCATGTGTACATAGGTTATGCCGGAATTGGCTCACCGACTGAGTAGCCATGGGAAACCCTATGTTCGCATCATGGCAAAGAATCGTCAGAAATAGACATGGAATATCAACAGTGCGAGAGTCACCAGCACGTGGGTTGCTCCCTGAATGACAAATGCTTACTAAAAGATACCGCTATGTTTATCAAGTTTGAATAAGTTTGATGGTTATATGTGGTTATCTATGGTTATACATTTTCTTTTGTTGTCTTTTGGGTGATGTTGGAACAAGTGCCCATTTCCCCTTTAGTCTTTAAAGAGTCACTTTAGTCCCCTGGCTTCGAGAAGATGCAACAGCAACGGTTGCCTCTGGCTGAACCTGAAGCCCTTGCAACACCTGGCACAGCTGGGGCATCCATGAGAGGTTTGTGGTTATGAAATGTTTTTAGTTATTGAGACATTTAATATCATTTTATGTTTACCAATGTTTTTGAGTTATTAGTTATTAACTCGGAAATGGCAAAGAAAGTTAAGATGAGACATTTCAAGAGTTGCTTTTAAATGTCACCCAATTCGACCCACCACTCAGCAACGGCCCCAACGGCAGCTCAGTGAATCAGTGGGTCCTCAGAAACTCAACCAGTTGGCTCAGTGAATCCGACTTAGTCGCAAGCCAATTTACCAGTGGCATTCTTTTATTGAAAATTTCAGCCATTTGGTCATTCAGTTGTCCCATGTAGTTCACCATGTAGTTCCTTCAGTCATACAGTTGCGCTGATATCAAAAAGTAACCCTTCATATCGGCCCTTCAGCTCTTATCGCTGCTAACTTGCAACCCTTTTTTGTTCCAAACTTCCGCCCTATCGCGGGTAAAAATAGGTTCTGGACCCTCACCTAGACAATCAGCATATTTTTGGATGTACCATTCTGGTGCTTTGAACCCCGATCCCAACACCATAGTTTTGGGACCGTTTCATGTCACTGGACCACAGTTTTACAGAAAACAATCCGCTGAACTCGCACCTTTTTCGGGTGGGCAGCTGTTAAGCGTCCCGTTTTTGGCATCACTTCTTTGATTTGGATTCAGTTTCTACAATCCCCACCACTAGTCTAGAACATGCTGAAACCATCCGCAAGTTGTAGAATTTCTTCTCATGGATAGATTCCCCCTCCTGAATGAAGTAGAAGAAGACGTCTTTGCATACCATCAGCCACCATGCATGTCATGATACATCCAAAATGTGCCATCCCAAACTCACTAAAATAAACTAGAAAAAATCATGACAAACAAATAACATTCAATAATAATAATAATCTATCCTAGTAGTGGAATCTAATCCGCAAAAAGTGCATTGCCCATTTCGCCCATGAAATCGCTCTCAGGAACTGAGTCCAGCAACTCTTCCGGAATGCATTGGCCAGCAACAAGCTGAGTGGATTCATTTTCCGAAGCGCCGCAGAATTGATCACTTCTTGGTCACTTCAATCTGTCGCCAAAATCTTAGTTGATAGTTTAATCTCCAACAGCTTAGTTGACAATTTAATCCCCAAAATCTTAGCTGATAATTCTATACCCATTATCAATCTTTGATTACTTACTTGGGGTCAATATGAAGGTGGAATTGGACCATCAACAAAGTCTGGATGCTGCTCACCTGGCCCACACGGCAGGCTTGGTGAAACAAAGCAATGATTTACGAAGATCTGTTTTATGACAGCCACATAGACAAGCCAAATCCCAAAATAGTGATGCATCAGTGATGAATATTGATGAATGTCTTTCCTCTCTTTTTGGGGCTTGCTATCCCCAGAAGACGAGATCAATCAAAAGGTTTCTTTTGGTCGCGATTAGTGGCGAACATGAATCCAGGAGGCTCAAGCCTCAACGCTCTCAGGTGTCAACGGTGTCAACCTGCAAAGCGATCTGGCTGAAGATGTTGGCTTCAAGTGGCCCATGGGATTTTAGTGGGATAATAAATAATGATAATATAATAATAATAGTATAAAAGTAGTATACTCCCAAATATAGTGATCTGGAACTGTCTGGAACTGATCATAAATCACACCTGGAGACGTTTTCATCGATCAACGGTGGTTTTACACGCTGTGGTCCCCAGAATCTGGTGACTAATGCTGGAAGGAATTGACTAAACGAAGGGGGAACAGAAATAAATTTTCCCCGTGGCTAGCAATTCCCGGCCTGTAGGTTGGAGCAACCCTGTTGATGGATTCCATCACAAATCTCAAGCATCACATCTGGCCTGCATCTGACTCATCACTGCACCTCAGCAGTTTGGGGACAGGTTCTACGGTTCCTTCATGGGAGAAAAAACATATTTGGGGGTTGATGTAAAGACAATCTATATACCGTTCTTCACTCACCAAAGGCGGTGTTTGAGACTACCAAATGGCAAAAAACAAATACATAGTAATATGTATATCTTTGAATATCTTTCGAAGTATGTATAAATCATTGATGTGTATATATGTATAAATATATATACATATACATCATTGGATATGTATACATATATATATATATATATACACTAAATATAACAAATGTAGATACATTTAGATAAACAAAAATACATATAAATACGATAATCAAGGCCTGAAAGTGTCACTTCCTAGTACGCCCAGCATCGCCAAGCAAACAATCAACATCATTGTACTATATTCTATTGACTTCCTGATTATTGGGATCAACATTTTTGACAAAAGCACCTGTGACCTTCAGGTTTGACACACACACACACAAACTCAGAGGTATGGTCCGACACAAGATCTACAATGCAACAAGATGAACTGCTAGGACTTGCATTTTGTTTTTGCAAACCAACAGTCTATTTACTTGTCACCCCCGAATGGCATGGTCCCCACCCGGCCCCGTTCCACACGCCTTGCATGTTACCTATTACGTAGGTCAAAACTCCCTACAGAGTAGCGCGCTACTACATATACTACTGTTCTCCTTTCCTTGGCGGCCTTAGCGTAGCAATACACTATCAGTATCATCTATGTACTCATTATACCTTGCCTATAGACTATCTACGTACTCCTTGTACCCATTTGTACCCTATTTGGATACGCAGAAACTACCTGTGCACTAGCTACATACTCCACCGAAGTATACTCACCATATGCTACATACCGTATCACCCTCCAATCCTCCTTCCCATCCCCGCAAATGTTTGTATACCTAACCAGTGTAAAGCCAACATGCTTACCATCTTTCACAGAATCCAACGAAAAAAACAGGAACTGACACCTAAATTAGCAGAAATCTATCAGTTTCCCCATGGTCTTTTCCGAAACCAACAGCTGTCCTTCCTTTTGCCACGTCAGCTGCATCAGGAATGACTCTTCAGTCTTCGCATTGCTCAGAAGTTCAAATGCTCTACGCGACGCGAGCGTTCCAGCAAAGTCATCTGGAAACCAAACCTCAATTGCTGGTTGCAGCAGTCCCCTCTGGTGATCAAACATGGCGGCAAATCAGCAGCAATCTTTTGTGGGAAGGCTATCTCAACCAATGCTACCCTTAAATCACCATTGTCCGCGGCCAACGATCAACTCATCAGATGGCATGCCCCAACCCCGCAAAAACCTCATGAAAAATACCTGATTTGATTTTATTTGACACTGAAAAAACACCATCCCCTTTATATTGAACACCCCTTAAATGGTCCCAAATATGTGTAAACCTTTTAGTCAACCATGATTTCTGGTGAGTGTCTGGTATTGGGGAAGGGATTAGCAAACGTTAAAAAAAATTGTTAGGGTCGTCTGAACATATCGGAGATCAGTGAGATAAATTACCGTACCGACCAAGCTTGAACATCTGGAACTAGACCAGTTTGATTCTTTTATTCCAGGCTGCTTGTGCCAGAGCAACAGAGCCGACATGAACCGACATGAACCAAACCATTTCCTAGTGTCTAAGCTAAGTTTCTGCATGAATGGCATACATACCAGATACTCAGTGTAGTGCCCGGCACTCGCCGGGGCGGAAGTTTCCAAAATAGGACATGATTGTAGGGACCGGTTGGCTTATAGGAATTGTTGCTGAGCTGGAAAGAAGTGATTTGAAATGAAGGAATTGAAGAAAATCAATGAATGCAATGAATGAAGTGAATGAGTGGGTGAATGGACGGTATGAAAGAATGAATGAAAGAATGGATGCATGAATGAATGAATGAATGAATGAACGAACGAAGGAATGAATGAATGAACGAACGGACGACCGAAGGAAGGAAGGAAGGAAGGAATGAATTGATGCATGAGTGAGTCACTGAAAGGAATGAAACAAGGAATGCATGCATGAATGATTGAATGAGCGAATGAATGAATGAATCAAGGAAGGAACGAAAGAATGAATGAGTGAATGGATGAATGAATGAAGGAAGGAAGGAAGGAATAAAAGAAGGAAGGAAGGAAGGAATGAAGGAGTTGAATGAGTGAATGGATGAATGAATGAAGGAATGAAGGAAAGAAGGAATGAAGGAGTTGAATGAGTGAATGGATGAATGAATGAAGGAATGAAGGAAGGAAGGAAGGAGTTGAATGAATGAGTGAGTGAGTGAGTGGATGAATGAATGAATGAGTGACTGGATGAATGAATGAAGGGATAAAGGAAGGAAGGAAGGCAGGCAGGCAGGAAGGCAGGCAGGCAGGCAGGAAGGAAGGAAGGAAGGACGGAAGGAAGGAAGGAAGGAAGTTGAATGAATGAGTGAATGAATGAGTGAATGAATGAATGAAGCAATGAATGCATGAAGCAATGAAACCGAGCTCTCGCTACAGTCTCGTGCACATTTTGCGGACCTCATCTTCCAACAGTGCTCCGAGCTCTCGCTACAGTCTCGTGCACATTTTGCCGACCTCATCTTCCAACAGTGCTCCGAACATGTCGTTTCTTTTCCTCATTTTTTTTGTAAAATCGAGCTCTCGCTACAGTCTCGTGCACATTTTGCCGACCTCATCTTCCAACAGTGCTCCGAACGACCCAGTCTTTTACGCGCGTTTTGTCGACAACTTTGGCAGATCGAGGCCGGACACCTCGGAAACAGAGACCCTACTGCGGCGACCACGGAAACCACTTTACCCGAAAAAAACACAGGGTTTCGCGCCCGAGAGTCTTTCCAAGCTTGAACTGAATTCACGCGTTCCTGATCTGTTACAGCTCCCAACTACTTGATGATGATGATGATGATGATGATGATGATGTGGTGGTTGACATGGTGATGATGTGGCATGCTGCCCATGACAATCGTCCGTAACTCCGGAGTTTTGTAACTAAACGATTGATATCCAGGTCGTTGTGCGATGGCGGGTACAAAACCACACATTGCCCCGTTTTTTCACCTGTATCAAGTATTGACATAAGCAAACATCTCTTTCAGGGGTTTGTAAATCTTCTAACTGAACACCATCCAACTATTGGATAATATGTATATGAAAATGTGTATATACAGTGTATATATAATATGTATCTATATATATGTATAATATATATATATATATGTAAATAGATATATATATATATATATGTACTGTATATGTATATGTATATATGTATCTATACATGTATAGTAATCATATATACAAAAAGAATCCAACAAATACTTGAACATGTAAAAATTATCCCCAAAACGGGACATTTGCCAAGCCCTGTCTTTAGATGACATACGCATCCCATTTTTCAGCAGGAAACTCGACCTCAGTAGACTGTCTTCTCAACTGTTCAGAAGATCCCACCAACAAGCCTGTGACGGGAAGGAAGGGCTTGTGTCGATTGATGTAGACAGCCCTTGTTACACCGCGTTGTCCGCCAAGAATGCTTAGAAAATAAAGGCCTTTAATGAAAATTGGTGTTGGTCTTCAGGAAAGCTATCACAAGCATTCATAATCCATGATGAGAATCCTGATCAACTGGAAAAGGGAATGAACGTTACCCGCAGCGCGAATATGTGTAAGCTATGATCGGGCAACTTCATCTGCGACTCCATATCTGGGTATTTGTATAGGCCTCCCCTCCTTGCAATGGCAAATGCGGAAGGGCAGTTGCCGTCAAACTAGATGAACTAGGATGCGAGAAACGCCTCGTTTCACTGGGAGTCCAATGAACACGTTAGCGCATCGTGTCACTGTCATCCACTGAGAATTTTCAGTGGGTTGGCCTCAAACTCTCATCTGCTTAATCCGGAGCCACTCAGGAGGAATGGTCAAGCAGCTTGCCATACGCTGCACACCCGGCCAACGGTGTGCAGAAAGCCCAACGATGTCCTCTGGGCAAATTGCAAGACTTCCTCAAATGTAGTGACATCTTCAACCTAATTTGCTGATCTTTGATGAAACAGGACTAATGAGGTGTTTGGGAGGTTGCTGTAATTTGCCCAGAAAGGTTTTGCTTGGGCAGCTCTGTGGGTAAGGCGCGCATGATCTTTCTCAAGGCTCTTCGCTGACCAGCCATGGCAAATTGTTCACTGCCACGACCTAAGACAAATATGGGTGTGTCTAAAAATGGGGTATACTCCCAAACGAGCATTTTAAACAAAGGAAGTTGGGAAGCGATCTTCCGAGTAACAAATGCTTTTTATTCAAGTGACTTTGTGCAGCAAAACGATACATCACACAACAACATACTACATAACAAAACATCACACAACAATACATCACAAAACAATACAAAACACAACAATACATCACATAACAATACATCACACATCAATAAATCACACAGCAATACATCACAACAATACATTGCATACCAATACATGACACAACACCACATTACTTTACAACATATTGCACAACAATAAATCACATAACAACACAAAACAATACATCACACAACAATACATGACACCAGAATATAAACCACAACAATACATCACATAACAATACATCACAAAACGACACATCACACAACAATACATCACATAACGTGCGGTTGTTCATGTGTGCGTAGTTACACGGTGTTTTGGAATCTGTGATTGCAAATCGCAGTGTGCTGGCTGCATGATTGTTGTCATGTTCTGTTGCCATGTGCGTAGATGCATGCGGCTTTGACAGGTGATGCTGCAAAACCCAATGTAACGGCTGCATGACTGTGGCATGGGATTTGATTTGGGGAGGAAGCCGGAGCGCGAAACATTATGATTTTCCGGGTAAAGTGGTTGCAGCCGGCGATGAAAGGCAGCTCGTGTGCGCGGTGGTTGCGAGTGCGCTCGTTTCGATGCGTGATTGGTTCCTACAAGGTGTTCTGAAACGTGCGTTTGTTCATGTGTGCGTAGTTAAAGGGTGTTTTGGAATCTTTGATTGCAGATCGCAGTGTGCTGGCTGCATGATTGTTGTCATGTTCTGTTGCCATGTGCGTAGATACATGCGGGTTTGACATGGCTCGCCGACAAGGTCAGATTAGGTGAGAAGAGCTGAGATGAGATGAGTTGAGATGAAGTGTGCAGTGCAGAAAATAAAGAATGCAACATGAAGGGTGAAGTGTGATCTCTGGAACACAAAGCTTTGCTTGGCGTTGCATTGCACCGGGGTCGCGCGCAGGTCATGTTCTTGGACAACAACAAAGCAACAGCTTCGCACAAAGCACGCGTACACGCATGCACGCATGCGCGCATGCACGGGCCGCGCTGGCGCACGGCGCATGCAAGTCCTATAGATGAAAAAAGGTCTGATAGTATAAGCTTTAGGCAACTTCCGCCCCGCCTCGTGCGAGTACTACTGATAGAGATAATGAATAATGATGATTAACCAATGGATTTAGGGATACCGGGATACCTTAGTTTCAGACAAGCCCATATAAGCTCTGACGACAGATCATGACCGGATGGTTCAGGCTGGTGGTTTCGGATTCCTCTACTGCAACTCGCGGGCGCCCATTTTCTTTTGCATGGGCTGGTTCTGGGATCGCGCTTAGCTCCCAATCCAAACCACCACTTCACCGCATTGGTTCCGATCTCCTGCAAAAGACAAGATCGAATGTACTGGAAATTTGAATCATGGCCTGCATATGCGAGGTAATCAGTTCAGATGTGGGCGTGTTCACCTCACCGTAGCGTTGGAGAACAACAGAATACATTATATGCCATAAAGCAATGGGCACGCGCAAACCCGTTGAGCTGTACACAAGCCATTTCAATCCGGTGTCCCGGGCAGTTTTAACCCTGCACTCCTCTCCATCCATGCAGGCAGAAGTGCTGTTCTTTCCTAAACTCTGCAGGAACTCTCCGCCAAACTTTGGCGGGAACCAAAACCTTGAGACCAAACATGGCTGAAAGCAGCCATCAAAATCTGCAGCATCTGAGTCTGCCCTGCTCAATGATACCGATATCTTTCTGGAATAAAAGAATATGAATACGTAGAGGTGTTGGTTTGGTACGATTATTGCATGAGGGCTATCCCCCTACTACTTGACGGACCATGATCGTAGTGATGCTGGGCTTATCCCATGCAGAATGTCCGAATCGAACCCCGGGTTCCGACCCCCAAGAATCCCAATGATACGAACCCCCAAGCTGCTTGTGTTAGGACAAAGAACACATGGCCAAGATGCTATCTTTATTCACGTATTATTTAACGTATACGTATACAATATGCCATTGAACCATGAAGATCATGGAATACCACGGTTTCCCCCTCAGTGGCGTAAGGACTCCGTGGTTTCACCCACCTGCCTCTGGTATTGATCAGCTGATGGTCAAAACTTTTTCTCTCCAAATCTTCCTGCTGCGGCAAGAATCTTTACCAAGGACAGAATTCATTGCAGAATTCATTGCAATACCTCAAATGTGAATGTACCCATGTAGGTACGTAGCTACGTAGGTCGGTAGGTCGGTAGGTCTGTATGCACATATGCACATCTGCACGTATGGTGAATTTTGTGCGCAGCTTCACCGGTTCCGGTTTCAGAGTGGCACAAGACAGCTTTAAGCAACAAAAAACCTGTGGCTGATGTCACATCTAATTGTTTGTGCTGGGGATAATAGCTGAAAATATGTTCTTAACACAGGTTCCTATTTTTGTAGAAAAGTACTTTCGGAACGACTTGTTTCCAGCTTCACCAGGCCCGTATTTTCATCCCATCATGAAATACTAGTTGGTGGAAAGGTTTCCCTACTATGGGCTATAATAATCCCCAATATACCAGGTAGTATAATCCTTTATGATAACCAATCAACGGGGGTATTTTTCGTAGCTCAGTCCCAGCTTCTAAGTCTCGTTGCTGTCGAACGCATACGGCGGTGATGACAATACTGCCTTGACTTCGAAGCTGTGAAGACCCGACGATCATGCCGCAATGAAGTTACCCGTTATTTACCCTCTGGTAAACTAACATAGCTATTGAAAATGGCCATAGAAATAGTTGATTTACCCATAAAAAATGCTGATTTCCATAGTTATGTAAACGTTGACCATAGGGTATCGCAAAGCGCGAACTGGAACATCACAAAATATTTAAATGCGGCATATCGTCATAAATCAGCGTCATAAATGGGCAAGTTTCGCTATATTCAACAGCAGGGGTAGATGTGATGAACCTGTGAAACGCTGGTGTCGCTGGCGTCGCCTGATGTCTCCGTAGTGTTGAAGGAACGTTCCTTTCGCGGAAAACTTTGCATTTTTGAAGCTAAATTTTAATGGGGCATTCCATGGCATTCCTGCATAACTTATCCCAAGAACCTGAAGATTCCAGGTAAACGACTGATATCAAAATCCTGGGCAACTCAAAAATTATTTGGTTGAGCCATTTCCCCAAAATATGTGAAATTTTCCGTTAGCCTACAAGGTGCCCCACAGGTTTTTTAGCTGGTTTACCACCGATATAGCCTATATCTACAACCCAAGTTTTTGGAGTAGACGAACTGGGGCATCTGATCATTGGTTCCATTCCTCGAGGTGGAACAGAATGGTTGAAGCTCCTGGTGCCATCATTTTTTTTCTTTTCTAAACTGCGGCCAAAATAAATGCCCTGGATTTTTGTGAAACATCATCAAACTATCTGCAGGTGACTTTCATGTAGAGAACTCGCGTATTTTTTCTACTCTCCAAGTCTTGAGGTTCAATCCAACACCACACCAACCTTTCAGACCTCAAAATGCATTGACATGGGCACCAGCCATTGGAGTGATGCAACCACCCACTAGCAATGAAATGCGAACCACCATAAGTATCAACAGAAGCCCAACACCCCAAATCTTTGAATATATATATATATATATTCAAATATATATATATATATATTATAATTAATGAAATATATAGTATATATATAATATTATATATATATTATATATATATATGTATTTAATACTATATATAAAATATGTATACACATATACATATGAAATCATCAAACATCACCTATTTTTCTCAAGGGCTTTGGCATGCTTTGGCAGTCAATCACCAATATTTGTTGCGCCCACTTGGACACTTGGAGCCTGAGACAGTGGACACCGTCGGACACCGTCGGACACCGTCGGACACCGTGGCAATCACGGAACCGATACCCTGAAAAAGGTGATTTTCCAGTTGGCGAGTATGTGCATTTAAATTCATATATATGTATATATATATATGTATATATATATGTATATATATATGTATATATATATATATATATGTATATATATATATATGTATATATATATATATGTATATATACATATATAAATATATAGATAGATAGTATAGCCTATAGCCATTCATGATTAGTTTCATTTCTTGAACTGAGACTCACCATGGTTTACTCAGTTCTGTAGCGCTTCCAGTCATATTAGTGTGTACTAGTACATATGCTTTGATATCGCAATTCCTGCATGAGTCTGATATGACATGACATAACATCTTCAATTTCGAGTCGATTTACACTATCTTCCCCAAACCTCCCTGAGTTTCGCAGCAAGAAACCCACGTAGGCCGTGTGAAGGGCATCTGTCAGAGGCATTTGCAACACGAAGATGATCCAAAGGATGAAGACCTGCTCCGACCGGATCCGCAGATGTGGAAGCGAAGACCGGTCCTAAAAAAAAGATGATGTACCGGTCCGAAAATGGTCCACATTCTCCACATCTGAGTTTACAACAGAGTTTTTACCATGGGGAATGTCCGCCCTTCGGATTGCCAACTGACAGTGGAATATTTCGCCCAACCAACGGATGTCTGCTTGGCCGGGATGATTTTGGATTGGGGATTTCACCAAAAAGAGTCACAAAATCAGCCAGAAATACTTGGCGATACTCCCAGAAATCGAATTCTGAAAAATTGGGATGTGGTTTTCCCCATCGCTGTTTGGGATTGGATTTGGATTTCCAGGGATGATCATTTGTGGATGGGGGCCTCAGCCTTGGCGGAGTGAAATGAAGGTCGTGATTTCTGAAAAAGGCTTCAAGCCGCAAAAAGATAGACATGGTTCAATTATGTTCAATTTATCACAATTTCAGTTGGAATTTACTTTTCTGCCTTTTCTTCTGGTTACTATGAGGGTTGGACTTGGGCCGATCGTTTTCAGCCACAGCTAGATACCATATCCACCAACTTCGCGGCCAGTGTGGGACTCCCCATCAATCTATAGGGCCTATCTGGATGCGCGGTGATGTTGTAACGACTGTTTGAGGGGTCTACAGATGTCTATAGTGCACCAATTTCCTTTGAAGATTTTACGCATAAAAACACCAAATCAATCCAAATCATCCAAATTCAGGATCATTGATGCTCAGCTGCTCTTCAGGCTCACCGTTCAATGTAGCCTGCTACCCTCCCACAGAATTTACGTATCAATCCGATATCTCCTTGCAAATCTTGAAATTTGGAGCAGGTGTCTTCCCAATTTTCTGAACCTGAAGCACCTCAAATCTTCTCAAGCACTTCAATTTCCTGAACCTTCCATATGCCCAAATCAACATACTTTGCACACCTGACTTGGTAGGATTTAACTGGCCATTTGGTGAGGCTGATCATGCGGTGCTACGAAAGATATGCATCCATTGCAATGACCATATTTTCGTATGACAATCCAGGGCTATCCAGGCTGAGGGGCCAGTGAGGTGGGTCCAAGCTGCCAAGTCGCTGCACCATTCATGAAGCAGAACAAGAGGGTATCCAGCGTCTGCATCTGCTGCATGAAGACCTGAAAATTCATTGGGATGAAAGCACTCATCGCAATGCTTTGTTTTAACAAAAAACAGTTGGAGAAGACTTACATTTTAAAATCCTATTGAAAGGACATCAGAAAAGAAACAGCAAAATTGATAAACCCTTGAACGTGAAGCTCATATTCTCAGTCCGTATCTGGTTCTTCATCTAACTGAGATCAGTCCGTTCCTGAGGATGTACATTCACAAGAACTATTTGAACACACTAGCCATTTTCATACATTAACTAATCAATTAATCAATTAATTATATATATATGTACATAGCAATATACTTATCATATCTACAATGGCGCTAGATGTTGCTATTAGCTTCAGTGAACCATGCCGCGCAGATGCTGCCATGAAACCATGGACAGGTTGGTCATCCCTAAGCCTCAGTGCGCCGGGATGTTCCGCTACGATCCGCTACGTTTGGACGAGGCGACCCAACATCCCAGGAGACCAAAAACCTACAAATAACTGGTTGGTGGTATACAACCCCCTCTGAAAAATATGAGTTCGTCAGTGGGGATGATGACATTACCAACTGAATGGACAAATAAAACATGTTCCAAACCACCAACCAGATAAAAGATCAAAAGATGGCACGAAACATGTGAAACATGATCAACATGACCTACATCTTTTTTCGTGCTCCGTTGTCCAAGTGTGTCCTACTACCCACTAAGTGCCATCCACGAGTACAATTGGCAATGGCTCAAAACGAACTACAAACCATCGAACTAATATGCAATCATGTGGGCAACCTAATAGACAATCCCCACATGGTAGCTGTTTTTGGCATGCGGCTGATACGCCGCCGTTGGAAGGGTTGTTGTTTTTGGCATGTGGCTGATCTGCCGTGTTTGACATGTTGCACATGCTCGCTTCTGCTCAACAGGGGGGGATGGGGGGGCTGATAACGTTCTTGACGACTGTAAGACAGGGTCCACGGAACTTGTTGCCGAAAGCACTTTGGTGTTGATGCTTCGAGAGGTGAGAAAAAAGGAATGGATGAGCCAGTGACGGATTGCACTTGAAACATGAAAATCATGAATTTGTTTTTACCACTCGAAGATCAAAATTGACTCACCGCGCAGGCGAAACACAATTCTTTAATCTTGAGTCACACGCCTGCCAATTGAAATGGTTAACCGGTTACCTGGTTTTTTATTTGTTTACAGACACATTAATCAAATACCCCATAAACATGTCATCCAGTTGTGGGTCCATCGGTAGATTTCGATGACAGTCCCGATATAGTTGGTTGAATGTGTCTATTGACCGTTTCCGCTTGTTTTCTGATATTTAAATCTGTGTTGTGTTGCAACTTGCATATATTACATGTTGTATATGAAAACATGTGAGCAACACATGAACAAATCTTGTCGCAGGTGTTAGACATATTCTGCGTGTATATACATACACCTATATTTATGTACACAAATAATGGTAAATGTATGTATCACAATGTGTGACATATGTTGGGTATACCCTCTAGTAATCCCAGGTCGCAAGTGAACATCCTCTATAAATGGTGCTTTACTGGGAAAATTTCCTCGAAAACAAAAACCCGAATTTTCCAGCAAGCCATGTTTGATTACTGGACGCTAAATATGTGATGTTTTTTGCGTTTCATGTGATTTCGATAGTGATTATCAATCACCATGAACATCACCTATTTACATCACTATCTTTTTAAACCACAAATACCTCCAGTAAACCACCATGGCCGTGCAAGATCACCATCCAAAAAAGAAAAAAACGGCAAATCGACGTAAATCGTCAAAGTCTTGCTAAAACCATCACACCAAAGCCCTCCGAAATCTTCTCCAACTCGGAATCTGCAGAATCCCAATCGAAACAGCCCTTCTTCCAACTTCTCCAAGAAACCAATGACCGAACTAAAGGCCTCCACCTGTACCGCCTGCAACCCTGCGTTCGGTGTCACGGCATCGGAACGGCTCAGACTCACCAACAGTGGCTGGCAGATCACACCTGGCGAAGGGTAGCCTGGTGCTTAAGCCACACAACTGGTAATCTAACCTGATTGAAGCCTCCAACATATTCCGAGATGTTCATTTGAGCATGACAGTCACCAACGAACAGCCAAAAGGTTCCTCATCAGATATTGAAAACATATCGATGCATGTGATGGAATATTTCATGACATTCTGGTTGGTGGTATACCTACCCCTCTGAAACATATGAAAGTCAGGTAGGATGATTATTCCCAATCAATGGAACAATCAAAGCCATGTTCCAAAACACCAACCAGATAAATATGTGATGTATAGATATGTATAGCGTTTCGTGTGATTTCGATAGTGATTATCAATCACCATGAAAATCACCATGAAAATCACCATGAAAATCACCATTAATCATCATTCAATACCATTAATCACCATTAAATACCATTAATCACCGCCAATAATCACCATGAAAATCACCATTAATATTTCATGACAAATTTTCTTGAAAAACATGTTGACTGACTGGCTTTTGGAGCCATCCCTAAGGCTCCAGTGGTCCAGGCTTCTGCGATTCGACCAGACAATTCTTCGATTTTGATGGATACGTTAAGGAACAAAAAACCACACCTGGGCCGACCACACCCATTGGGGATGTGGTTCTTTTTGTTTTTGTTTCGACTTGCTGGCCCAAATCGGCAATTCCATGGGGTTCAACCTTTTCCATCCCTTTCCATCTTTTTGGGGGCTGCTAGGGCTGCTAGAAATCTGGGTAAATGATGATATTTCACTAACCTGAAATGTTCGGCCGACCTTGGAGGGGCCCTCCCCACCCAAGGAAGACCCAAGGAAGATCCCCAGCTTCACAAGTCATGGAAGTCACTGCGATCTATGGCGATCCACCTGGAAATCATGATCAAAATTCATCATGGCTAGCCATTTCTTAGGACAAACATCGGAAAAATCATTGCTATGACGGCTAGCCAAATCCCTGGCAGCCTCTAAAATAGCTGGTTAATGGACATTTCATGGGTTTTGACCCATCCCCAACGAAAAATCAACTGGAATTTCCGTCATTTCGCTTCTTTGTAAACGTCGTTCGACCAAACACGTATTTTGTATCCAACGACTCCCCCTGGGAAGTTTCCCTAACATGGGACGATTTTCTTCTTTTTAAATGGTATATATATGTGTATATATATATATATGTATTATGTATATATATATATATATATGTATATGTATATATATGTATATATGTATGCATATATATATACAGTGCATATATATATAGACTTCCATAGTATTTATTACTTTACCCCCCAAATACTGTCCGTAGCTGGGAATATAATATTCTCATTGGTTTTTGAAAAGACATTTTGATGATCATTCTCCGAGGGACAAGTCAGTGGGTAATGTCACCTGGAAAGTATGCCTACTTTGCCCGTTAACAGCCTAGCCAGTCGTAGACGGGCTAGGTGCAAAATGGTGCAAACAAGGAAGGAATTCTTCGCGAAACACCTTGTGTGGTCTTTTTTATTGATGTTTTGCGGCTCATTTATTGATTTTTGATTAATATTGATAATTATTATATATCTTCATTCATTTTCTGATGTTTTTTGGCTCTGTTTTATCAATTTATGACCTATTTTCAATGACAAAAATCCATGAAATCATCAGGGCTCCCAGTGGCTCGGCGCCGAGTCACAGCGGCCAAAGAAGAATGCACATCTCAGAGACATGGGTGGGAAATCACTATCCCCAACTGGAAGTGTGATGCTGGTTTACCACTTTCATTAATAACATGATTGGATATGATTGGTAGTGTATGGATGTTTAACCATCATTCAACATAGTTCATTTTTTCTGTTAAAAAACCATGTTGAATGCGTTTTACCCCGCAAAACCCTGTGAGGTCGGCCGGTCATGGCTCAGAAAAGTACATATGTTCATTGCCAATGGTATGTCACGAAGGTTTCACTCAACATCCATACACATCACTTAACTGTTGTGTTCGTCATGCTTTGGTGCATCATTTGTGTGGCATGGCTGCCACTTTGGCGTATGCTGCGTGGATTTTTGGTCGAACCCAAAAAAAACCAACTGCTTTCTAGATACGAACCATTCCTCCACGTGTGGATGTGAAAAAACAGCTGCTACCCTGGGGTAAACGTTTAACATAGATGCGGGAAAACCCGTGGTTTCCACTGGGAAAATGATCATTTTTTTTGTCTTTTCATATGTTCCTCAATATTTCCCATGGCCATTTGGGGGATACCCTCTGGTAAATTAATATCACGATCGAAAAGCAACATTTTCAATGGTAAACGCACTATTTCTATGGCCATTTTCAATAGCGATGTAACAAATTACCAGAGGGTATACCACATTTTCAGACACCTATCTACGTCCCCATGGAGGGTAGACTTCACAAAAACGATGTTGAAAAAGGTTTACGGCCAGCGCGGATCCTCGCTTCGCACACGATGCAGCTGAGGTGCAAAATGACCTGGCAAGGCAATGACACACACACACATATATGTATATATATATATATATGGAGGTTTCCATAAATGGGGGTACCCAAAAATGGAAGGTTGACATATAATGGAAAATCCTATTAAAGTGGATGGTCTGGAGGTACCCCCATTTCAGGAAACCTCCATATATAGATACATAGCACACATGTGCTCATTTATTATTCATACTTATACTTATTCTTTATGTATGTGCGTGCGAATGGATACAAAAAATCCTTATGTATATCTATATCAATACACATACATTTCGTCTCTGTATATACATAAATAAAAATAAACACTGCATGCAACAGCATTCAATACATGCATCTATCTATCTATCTATCCATCCATCCGTCCGTCCGTCCATCCATCTATCTCTGTATCTATCTATCAATCTATCAGCCTGCCAGTCCATCAATGTATCAATATATCAATTTATCAATCCATCCATCCATCCACCTATCTAAGAATCTATCCATCCATTCATGTATTCATGTATTCAAATACTTATCTTTCACAATATTTATCTATGTACCTTTTTATCCGTGCATCCATACAGGTCCATCCGTTTGTCTAGATGTCCAGAGAAAATCGAACAGCAAAAAAAATCGTATATATATATATATATATGTATACATGTATTATATATATAAATACACCCAGAAACATATCGCAAACATATATTTGTAAATGTGTATATATATATAATATGTACATATATGTATACATACATATATACGTGCATATATGTGTATGTGTATATATACATATATGTATATCTGGGTAACTTATAATAATTCATAAGGCAGAATTAAGCCTATTTTGGGATAACTCCACTAACTAACCATCATTTCAGTGAGGTCGCAGTGAGGTCGTGATAATCTACCTACATGTATATTGTATCTCCCTCTCTCTCTCTCTATATATATATGTATATGTACATATATATATATATGTTATATGTCTGTGTTCATTATGCATGTCTCCAGCACCGGCTATCCAGCCATCTCTCCCGCTCTGCCCGTTTGGTTTTTCGTTCCAGGTGACGTTTTGCCACATTCGCCAAGAAGTGGGTGCGGAAGGTGATGTGAAAGTCAGCAGCTTCCCTGGGATCCGGGATCCTCTGGGATTTCAAGAGTGACCAGGTGCCAAATGGTCAAAACTGGGGCCAGTACATGGTCAATATTGCTTAATACTAGGACAAAATACGACCTGTGGCCCACCAGGTCTTAAATTTTGACCCATTCCCAACTAGACCTCAATTTTCATTTAAGAAAGCACGTAATCTGGCCGAAATTTCCTTCGTTTCCCTTCAACCACTGCATCGCCCAGGAACTCATCAAAATGCCAATCCCAAAAGCGGCGTAGAAAAAGAGCACCAAGGGCACCTGTTCGTGGTGGCCCCAAATGGAGGCGCATAACTGGGCACCTATCCGGGTTGATCAGAAATGTCCCAAGGCATTTCTAAAACATCGAACATGACCTTGTTTTCAGGAAGCAGGGTATCGATTTCAGCTATTGCTAGCCATGTTACGGGCTTTGTAAAGACCTTGCTCTCATCGAATTTTAAGTGCCCTTCGGATTCATTGCATGTTTCTACTGCAATGGGCTGGCACCCTGAAACTTTATCACATGAGGCTGCGCCCGGTGGATTGAAGGTGACCTGGGGCATTGGTAGCCCTGTCTATAGATGCTGTACTAGGCCTATGTTGAGCCTATAAGGAGTATATTGGCAGTAGACAGTAGTATGAATAGTATACAGGCTATACATAGATGATAGGCAGAGATAGATTCGGTAAAAGTCTTTTTTAGGTCTTGTAAAATGCCAAGCCGGGGACATACATGGTACGTAAGTAGTACAGAGATATAGTTTGTGTCTTGTAGGCAGGATTATAGGTTGGTAGTATGTGGGAAGCATGTAAGTAGTAAATAGGTAGTATGTATGTGTGTATACATGGTACATAGGTAGAAGAACGGTATTTTGCTAGGTAGTGCAGAGGTAGATATTGCTTGAGAGTATTTAGGCAGCTAGGGCCCGGTTGGGAGGTTGTGGCTCCAAAATGCAAGTAGCATGAAATTGGGAGGCTGTAGGGGGGTGGGAGACCACACCATTGGGGTGGGAACATAAACACCGAACCACGCACATGTACGTATGGATGGATGTATGTATGCATGTATCTATCCATCCATCCATCCATCCACCCATCTATGTATCGATGTATCGATGTATCTATCCTATCCTGTCCGACCCTACCATATCCTATTTATCTACATAGATCCGTAAAAATGTCTATATATATATATACGTACGTAGATGAATGTCCATGTATTGAAACGTGCCTCCATATATATATACATATATAACATCTATTTGTTTATTTATTTATTCCACATACATAGATCTGTACACAACCCCCAAAACACTGAGACGATACCATCTACTGAGGATCGCGCGCGATACAGCGGGTTCATCGCGAGATCCCAACACCTTGGGCCGCGAGGAAACGGCGGTGGATGTAGGTGGATGTAGCCATGTTAGCAAGACTTACCCAGTAAACATGCCCTGTGGTAATCAAACACAGAAATATGGACAATCCCACATTTATAGAGGTTTATCCCAATCAAACCTCCATTTACTGAGGATTTCCCCTTGCCATGTTTGATTACCGGAGGGTATGTAAAAACAGGACTTTGACATCATTTGACCAACAACAACTGACCGGTATTGAGCCCCTGAAGAATATTTACAATCACCAACCTTTTTCAAGGGACAAGATGAGAAACGTGCGTTACAGGCTGGCACTTTAGATTCGAGGGGAAAGACATATTTGGTTTCCTGTGCTGACATGCACCATCAACTGTCGAAACACTAGCACCTCACCCTACGCGGTTTGCACGTCCTTCACGAAAGACATAGCTCTTGATGCTGATCATTTTCAGTACCACGCCCTTGTTGGAGGTAGCCACCGATCATCTGATCTGAGTAGTCAGATAATCATCCCAAACATGGCTGCCTCCTGACCCTACCCAGCTCACATGATTTCTTAGAAGATTGTCCGGGCCTGTGATTTGTGGGTCAAAGAAATTAGGTTCTGCGAAGCCTGGGAACCACACTGATTACAGATTGATGTTGCGCAGGAAACGAAGCTATTCTGGGAAGGGAACCCACATTTCGATCTCCATATTTCGTCTTCTTAAACTGAACCGCCTCCAGCAATAAAACCTGGCTCAGATTGCCCCGTATTTAGAGTAGTCTCTAATGGTAAGCCCTACAATACAATAAACCATACCCAACCGAAATTTTTACCATTTGGGCCAAACCATGTGGTTTATCATTGGCTTTGAAGAGGCTCCTGTTGTTTGAATAAAGGGCCTGATCCAACCTTAATTCAAATATATACCATCCGGAAACTGCACTTAGCTGGAAGTCCCAATGTTTAATGGTAGTGCTGCAATGCTGAATAACAAATCCAACATGTTGGGCGCTGGCCTAGATGTATGTATCTGTACAAATAAATGAATAAACATATATATATATATGTATATATAAATATATACATATATATATATGTATATTATATAATACATATCTGTATAAATCATCATAATTTATCTGAAAAGTTTATAAATCATCATGATTCACCTGAAGAGTTCGGCTGTTTTTGGGATAGTTACCCCATCATTTCCAGTGGCATCGCGATCTGAGGTCGTGATGAGATTTATTATGGTTAAATCACCACTTGTGGTGACTAAACCAGCATCTTTGATGCCGCCATTTAGGGGTTTTCTAGAATAGGGGGTACCCCCAAATCATCCATTTTAGTAGGATTTTCCATTATAAACCATCCATTTTGGGGGTAACCCCATTTATGGAAACCACCATTTGGTGCTTGTCCAGATATATTTTCACCTTGTCTCGGCACAGCATCAGGGCAGTAGCACAGGAAGACCAGTCCCAACATACCCAGGAGCGTCGGGTGTGATGCCACTGAAACAGCCCTGGCGTGCGAGAACCTACTCCGAGGATCCTAAAAATTTTACTGTGGATGGAAGTTGCGAAATCCGAGCAGCCACCAATTTGGGACGGTTGAAACATGTTGAAGCTGTTGAAACTCTACAAATCATGGGATGTAGTGACCATCTATGAATTGGTGATATCGCAACCATCCGCAGTAGTAACATGTAGTAAGCATAGTTATAAGATGTTATAAGCCAGATTTTTTTGTGGGATAAGCCAGCACGAATCGGTTTTTTCGGGGGACTGAGTCTCAGTCAGGTATTGATCCTCCCCTACTTGGAGACCTCTTTGAGCCCACCATGGGGTGTTTCATATGGGGATGGGATTGTGGATTGCTGACATGTCATGTCGATATTTCAGATGTGGATTGTTCAACAGGACATAATGGCGACATCATCCACCTTCCAAGCAACTAACCTGACTAAGCCCAAGGAGGCAACTGAAAAAGTCCTGCCTTCAAGAAGCATCTGAACAAACTGTTGGATGAGTATCCTTTTTGATGCTTTAGACAGGAACCTCTGTCTGAAAACTGGGTACCCTGAAATTTTGTAGTCATCATTTTCTCTATTGTTTGATGGCAATTTCATGACGTAATCATTTGCCAACCGCTGGTGAAGTGAACCATTCTTGTTTTGTAAAGGATCCTGCTCCGAGAAAATCCATCACAGTACAGGTGCGAAAACATATTTTTATCCCGGAGTTCGTTGACCCAGAGCATTTTTTGAGAAAAAACACGCGAAACTCAACATGAAAGTGCACAATTGTGGGGTGAAGTTGCCACATTTCCTTTTTATCATGTTTTCATCTTTAAGTTGGCGTTGCACCACATTGCACAGCCTCCAACAAAAAACCATCCATCCGACCATCCCTTCACTTCTCCGAGAAGGTCTGTGTGGTTACTCTGGCATGATTCCCCCAATGCTGACCATATGCAACCATCATTTTGGTGAGCTCGGCCAACATCTTCACCAGTCACCAAGTTCTCGCACCTTCCACAGTAGCGTCTCTGAAGGGGCTATCCGCGGGAAAGGATAAGAAGAGAAGAACCTGGAAGAAACCACAGCGGACCAGTGATCAAACCATGCGAGGACATGGGCCCTGGGTAGCAACTTCGCAACTTCCAAGATCAAGGGGCCATAGGTGTTGAACGGCTCTGGGCTGCTTGCTTTTTTTCAGGATCACAGACGAAAAAACAGGGACTTGCCTGATGGTTGGTTGCTATATGATATGGGATTTACCAGCTGCAATGGTGAGTATTGATTAACTCATTCTGGGCACCCATCAACCAATCCATACGCTAACTTAAGTGGATGAGGACGGGCATTCCAATTCATTCCAAGCGGCTTTCAAATCTTGTCGCAATTGCTGCCAGCCTTCCAAAGTATATTTCTGCAGCGCTTTAGCAGGGAAACTTCGGCCTCAATTGAATAGCCAAGGATGTAACATGATGTAACTAAACAGCCTCGACCCCCAGGTTTTGAAGTCTGACTTGTAGGCCCAAGAAGATGTCCAACAGATTTTGCTGGAGTTTTTTCAAAGCCAGTCTTGAAACATGCCATTTTACCCAAGTGACCCACCTGAAAAGTGGAAAAACTTCGCAATTCACCCAAGGTCCTGGTTCCTTTACTCATCTTCAAATTGCTACTAGAAAACCGCCGGTCTCTCGGTCTACCCCGCAATATCCATGTGGGGACCATGGTTTTGCTCAGCGCTGGATAAGAGTCGTTTCTGCTCGAATCTTGAATTACCCTCTGGGAAACGTTTACAAAAAGCTATTGAACATGGCCCAGTCGAAATAGTGGATTTACCCATTAATAGCATGGCGATTTTCCATAGTTATGTAAACGTTTACCAGAGGGTAACATGGCAACATGATGCAACATGGATATCCAGGTTCCATCAAGGATCATCGCAGTCATTCTGGGCTTTCCAAAGATTGATCATGCACAGAGAAGTGGCGGGAAATCTCACCTTCTCACACCGCTGCATCTGGGGTTTTCACGCTCAAAAATGACCACACATTATCATAGGTATTGGCTCATAGCCGCAAATCATCTAGATTCTAGATCTTTAACTTTTGTTGGCTGAATATTTCTGTTGAAATGCCTTCTCCATATTAGTTTGGGTCAAAATTGGGTATCGTTCACGCTAAAAATGAGCTAAAGCCTGTGGTCCGTGGCCCCCTGAGTCTTAAATTTGGACCCAACCCCAATATGGAGGTTTCCATAAATGGGGGTACCCCAAGCTCGCTGGATGATTGATTTACAATGGAAAATCCCAATCTAAAATGGATGATGAGTGGGGGTACCCCCAGCTTAGGAAACTCCCATATTATGGTGTGTGTTTACTTTCCTGTTGCTGCGCAGGACACGTGGAGGTCTTGAGGACGTCGATGGGTGAGGTGCTGCTGGCAGATCTGCCGGCACGACATGGATTCGGCCCAATCTCTGGGGATTTAACCAAAAACATGGAGGTATACAACCAACCATAATTGGATGAAGTTGAATGGGCCACCTAAAGTAAGTACAATATGATCCTCAATCCTTTTAAGGTTTGGTCCTTAAGAATAACAATTTTGGCCCAATTTGAAGTAATTGGCCTTGAGACACTGGGGGAAATTCCGTTTGTCCAAGGAATGATTTAGGAGGTATGTACTTAACTTTCTGAAACTTTTCCTTGACCCAAAAGCGTCTGGAATGTACACTTCAGATTTGTGCGTGTTGCACATCAACTGCATCACAACTACATGTCTGCATGAGTGCAATTGAAACAGGAATACTGCAGGGG
>Ga0126342_10003653_pt1 | contig 25618 bp, 24 predicted proteins | sample Cyp1metagenome_FD_92528 | JGI IMG/M metagenome (GOLD analysis project Ga0126342, IMG submission 92528) | Coral microbial communities from Lord Howe Island, Old Settlement Bay, Australia - Cyphastrea 1 metagenome | ecosystem: Host-associated > Invertebrates > Cnidaria > Coral ... | reverse complement strand
TTTTTTCTCTTCGTCGTTTTTCGTCGTCCGTCGTGTTTCAACGGGGATCCTTGAGACAGACACTTGACCTGAGCAAGACCACAAACGAGAAAGTACCTTGGCGCAGACCTTCGAGATATGAGTCATGAGATATCCAGAGATGTCCAATTATGTATATATCAAACTTGTGTCTAAGATATGGGAATGTATTGGAACATCCAAGTCCAGTTGCCGAAGCCAGATGTTGATCGACAAAGAACCTCTAACACAAAGCTCAGATGCAGATGATAAACCAGACCTTGATCACTGTGGAGAGGAACGCGCCCTAAATCTCTCGACCCATCGCTTTGCTGGCCCTTGGACGGTCTTGTGGCCAAGCCTTGTAGGCTATGGCTGTCGGATACCTCGATTTCATGTCCTCCCTGAGGAAAGTCATTTGTGGCAGCACTGCTTTGATACCACGTTGTATAGAAAGCACTGGACCAAATATGAGGTAAAGCACTGGAAGTGGAAAAACACAATTATACATTTTGCTTGAGGACATGTGGCCGCAACTCGCTATCCTTCCATTGTGATGTATATATGTTTTTTTTTCCGCATGAAACGCATGACATAGGTTGGCCAACGTCCCATGCTTGCTGAAACTTCTCTATAGTGAAACTCCATGTTTTTTTTTTCTGTCCAACTCCTGCACCATATTTAAAACCCCTCCCGGCTGGTGATTGCCCCCTACTTGTTTTACTTGGGGATTATCATCATCCATGGAAATCCAGTTCTGAACCAACCAGGAAGGACGTTGCTCGTGTTGTGTTTCCCATGATATGTTCATCAAACATGTCCATCAAGTATGCCCATCAGATATTCCCATGAAACATATTCCCATCAAATATTCCCACTACATGGGCGGTTCCAAAAATGGGGGTACCCCAAAATAGATTGTTTATAATGGACAATCCATCTATAAGATTCTATAAGTGGATGATTTAGATTGATTTAGGGGTACCCCCATTTATAGAAACCCCCATATCACCATGATACCACCATTGTTGTTTCCGAGGTTGCTACTGCTCTTAGTCTTCATCGACTTGGGTTTGTTGCTTTGGCACCTCGCCGGTGTGGCACGCCGGTGGTCACCTGCCCGTACCAAACACCGAGAAACAGAGGATATTTCGTAAAAGTGGGACCCCCATCACATCATCTCTAGCAAGATGGTTGAAGTATGTTGAAGTAATATATTATATATATATATTTGAATAAATATATGTGTTTGTATATATATATATATATATTTATGTGTAAATATATATGTACATTACTATGTTTAAGTTTTGATGCGTTTCCGAGATCCACGTGTTCTGATTGGTGGGAAACAAGTCTTCACCTCGTCATCATGAACGCACTGTCACATTTTCTCAGGATGGGTAGACTTAAAAACACCCATCCCAGAATTGGTTGAAGAGAAAACTTCCAGGGCCCCCAGTTGAGTTTCTTAACTATTCAACCGGATATTTATGATGCTTAAAAATGCTAATCATTTGGCACGGTTTCACAGGAGATGTTGACAACGCCTCTGCTTGCCGCCAAATCATTGCACGGTCACAGTGGTGCACCCATTGGCTGAGAGAAAATAGTCATGAACAATGTCAAACGAATCTGTTCATGTGACTCCCTAAACCCATCCATGGAACCAACCGCACCCTGCTTTCTTTGATGGAAAAAATGTGTTTCCCCATCAGGTTTCCCTTTGAACCGACCCATGGAGACACCCAGACATGTCCATGTACATGTCAGATCATGTCAGTTTTCTCAGGGCTCGACACCTACGCAGTGCAGAGTTGCGACACTTTCGGGCACCTTGAAATTGTGCAGTTGGGCGCGGTGGTACGGGGCATCAAAGATTAGTTTTAGCAAAACTATCCGAAACTCAACTAGTTGGTGGGTTCAACTGCTACAGTATGTTGTATATTGTTTGTTTGGGATGATGATGCCAATTGTTTTTTTTGGTGGGAATTGATTGCTGCCGTGAACTTGGTAGCATCAACCATGTTTGATTCCCAGGTAGACGGTAGCTGACAAGTCTTGCAACTTCAGTACATCAAGTCCATGTAGAGACCCACTGAGTACCTAGAAAAATATAGCCAATTCAGCAATTATGTTTGGATTTTTACCCATTTTTATCGGACATTTTTTTTTTTGAAAACAGAACCCGCACCTGCCCTAAGGCTTTATGCAAGGATTTGGGTGCCGAACAAGGCGAGCACTGGACATCCTCTATACCATGGCTGTTTGATCTACCCTCTGGTTCTTTAACATAGCCATGGAAAATGACCCATTTATAGATGGTTTACCTATAAAAAAATAGTGATTTTCCATAGCTATGTTAAATAACCAGAGGGTATATGTTTTATTTGGGTGTAGTTGCCTTGAAACAAGCATTAGCTTGCATTTCTTGCAAGCTAAGGATACCTTGTTCGCGGACAAAAAAAAGCAAATCGGATGAAAGATATTAGTGATATTGATGTTTTAAGTTTCACCTTTAGGAGGGGCCTAAACTTGATAAAAAAGTGGGACCATTTTGGCAAATGTGGGACTTAGGGATTCATGCTGTCGAAACCAGCTGTCCCGTTGTGAGCCAACTTTGCCTGGGCGTTTGAAGAAATTGAGGCTTGCAATCTATTACCCATTGCCATAGGACCCATGTATGCTATATACATGGTAACATTTACCATCAATATACCCCCAATGTTAGCATATATACCAGCACCATGGATCCGTCATGGGTTATGGCAACAGACTGTAGCCAATTCTGCTCGGAAAGTTCACTGTCAGAGCATTGTTGGCCAGAGTCCCCACCACCATTCTCATGTTGGCTGGTAAATATATTCTTGATGGTGTTCATTGAAAGAGATTAAACAACTCCATGTTAAACAGCTCCATGTTTTTCATCATGTTAAGCGTACTTCTGCTAATACCTTCCACTTTCCATAACTTTCCTGGTTACGACTGTTCAAAAGTACCACCTCCTGCAGGTGCCACCAGATCTGGCTGGTGCAGCTGGGCATGTTGTCGCTGCAGACACCCTTGCCGGGGCCCTGGAAACATAAGATTTAACAGGAGAAAAGGGGGCCGAAGCCGGTAATTATAAAGAACTTCCTGGTTGAAACCTGAAAGGTATGCAGCATGCAGTAAAAACAAAGAAAGGACTTGTAAACTGGCTGCGTGAATTGCAAGTCTTTTGGGGGCAAAGTCAAGGGAGGCAAAGGATAGGGATGCCTTAATTACAAGCCAGAAGCCAAATCCAAAAAATCATTTCTTAATGATTCTCCCATCACGATATCTTGAAGATTCCTGTAACCCTTCTTCTCACCAAGACAACCTTCGGGGGCATTTCGAAGACTTCCCAATAGCAAAGAGATGGTGCCTGAAACTACCATTGCAGTTAATCTAAGCTGAGGTGCGGGTGATTTTCCTGTTGCACATGTTTCGTGGATTTTCTGTAAACATTTTTTATATGATTAATTATATATGTTTATTTATTGACTGTAGATTTTCCTCAAGGACCTTAAACCGCTCCATTCAATCTTCGCTAGAAAGCTCCCGCGCTCTCAAGCAGGCCGCCGCCGGGTCCAGCCCCTTGATGTGCGGGCCAAGGCTTGACGGCAACGACTGGGGCTAGTCGCTAGTCGTAGGTGCTGAGTTTGCTGTGTCGACCAAATACCTAATGTGGTTAAAACAATAAACAACCATGCCCAAAATCACCACAGATGGGTGGTGTAAACCATCAAAAAAGGGGTGGTTTATGATTGTTTTACCCACATTACATCCGTATGCACCTATGACTTGCAATGTTTTGCAATTGTACCTGTATAGCTGCGATTGTTTTTTTTGTTATCGCCAGATATCAAGGAATCATCCAGAGAGCCAACTTACAGTAGTGGCCCAGAATTTGAAAGGAACATTCTGCAGGCACCAGCAGGAACCCCTTGATTTACATATTGGTGGGAATATATAAACCTGGTTTACTGCAAACATGTCCAATGATTATTATTGTTATCCATTAGTAATGAATACTGTAAGTCAAGTAATAGTTGATATATGTTGATATTGATTGTCATTATAGTTGAAATGTTCTTATCCCATCAAGTTCCTCACCTGCCAGGTGAGGGTCTAGAGTTTATCAGAGTTGCTTCCGCCTCCTCCTCCTCCTTCCTCCTTCTTCTCCGGACTACGCCCTCAACTGCGAGCTCCAGAGATCTCAGTGGGCACTGCCGGACCTCAACGGCAAGCGCCAGAGCTCAGTGGGCCGGACCTCAACAGCAAGCGCCAGAGCTCAGTGGGTACTGCGGGACCTCCATTGCGAGTGCAAGATGTCAAATAGAATGTCAGATAGAATGTTATAAGACAAGAGATGTCAGATAGCCTGATAGAATGTCAGAGAGAATGTCAGAATAGATGTCAGATGTCAGATAGAATGCCACATAGATTGTCAGAATATATGTCAGATAGAATGTCATGGTGTTTTTTGAAATTCAGTAAATAGTTCTTGATATTCATCATGTATGGGTTTTATCCACAAGAATATATATATATACACATATATATACACACAACTTGGTTTTGAACCCACTGATTCAAGGCACTGCACCATCCTGCCATCCCCACGGCTCAGGTGGCACAGTCGCTGCCACGGCGCAAGACGAAACAGCTTGCGTCAAGTGGAGCGCATCGAGCATATGGAGGTCTGGGTGGCTGAGGATGGCAGCAGAATGCTGTGGATGGAAGGCAGGTTTAGCACCAAATAGAAATATTTGGGGACGTGGAACCAACAGGTGTAGCAAACAACAATGAGGGAGTGGATTTTGAAGCAGCATATGGGTCTTTATCACAAAAAAACGGTTGGAGAAGTGGAACGGACACATTTTGTGCATGTGTGATTTTCAGAAAGATGATGATTTCACATTTTCGGGCGGTTTCAAGAACGTTTGATCCCTTAACATTATAGATATATAGAATTGCGAACGAATAGTGTGCCCAACAACAAGACTGGGACATGCCGTTTGAGAATTCAAATTGAGGTTCCCAGGAAGAGAATTGCAGACTTGAAGTGTTTTGACCAGCAAACGTTTATAGTCAACCAGCCAAAATGTTGACATAACCAGCAACATCGGCATTTGACCACTCACTTTTGTTTTCATCGACGATCCAGAGCATGGCTGTTCCTAACTTTGAGCCGTAACATGTGTTAGTCACATGATGCTACATATTCTGAGAGGAGAAGCTTTAGGGATGCAAAAAATAATTCGTATCAATATCAGAGAATTATCAGCATTGTCAGTAGTGTGATATCAAAGTGTAGTTGTATATAATCATTATCATTAGTACCATTGCTTTTGGTATTGGAGGTGCGATATCTACAGATCTACTAGTACCATTGATTTTACTTTCAATACTGCACATGGTAGCATCATTTTTCGCATTATTTGATTATTAGCATGATTATATAAACATGTATGTCAGTGTATTTGGCATTAATTTTCATTATCATTATCATCAACATCATCGTGACCAGTTATAGGCATGATCATAAACACATCATCATCATCATCATCATCATCATCATCATCATCATCATCACCATCACCATCATCACCATCATCGCCGTCATCATGGTTATAACTTAAAATAAATAGTGTCATTACAATGATTGTCACCATCTTCATCACCATCAATATTATTTTCATCATGATGCTAAGAATCATCCTCCTTTGCGCTATGTTTTTATAACTCTCGTTATTGGCGGTTACTGGCTGGTAGTTTTAGCAAAGCTACTGAAAATCACAATGGTTAATAGGTCAGTCGGTCAATCATTATGAATCATCTATAAGTCTATAAATGGGCCATGGGCCATAGCTATGTTTCATGACCAGAGGGTACTTTCCCACTATATAACCCTTTATATCCGTGTATATATAGCGGTTAAATAACCATGATTTTTATCATAGCCCGACCTTCCCCACCAGGCGTGCCTTGCTTCTTCCTGCGGGAGAAGGGTGGCCGCTTCCTCCCTGTGCCCGGTGGCCTATGCGAAATGATGCAGATGGAATGGAAGGCCCGAGACGGTGGGCCTTGATGGGGTTTGCGTGTATAATGTTACAACCATTTAATGTTGTTTTTAATGGTTAGTTAATGGTCAATCAATCCTCAATCTTGGAGTTTAAAGTCATTTATAACCAACAATAGTGGATGATCAATGGACATTTGATGGATTAGGCGCATAATGTGGGAAACTCAATACCATAAACCTACTATTTGGGGATGGTTCACAGACAGCAAGCATAACTTGGTGATTTTGGGGATTGTTTATTTTTGGGTTTGCCACATTCTGTAAATAAATATAGAGAGAGATACATATTATATGTATACACCGACATTTGGATATAGTAATATATGTTTTCTATATATGGATACTGTATACATATAGGGTATTTTTGGGCATACAGTTATTGGGTTTTATGTATGGAGGTCATAATACACATATACCAACGAGCACAAGTCAAAGGGCAAGGTATGTTGCTATAGAATGTGGGTATGTTTATTGGCGATGTATAACGGACGTATAGGATGGAGATTTTTATTTGGTGGAATTGTGTTGAACTTTTGCTGTTGCGTGTTTGTTTGCGCATGTTTTGAACTTTCCATCTGTTTGTTAGGCAGCTCAAGCAACAAAAACCGATGTTGGCTCAAGCATTTAGGCTCACGAAGAACGCCCAGGGTTCCGTATCGACCTTGATTTTCAATTTTCCAGCATGGGAAGAAAACTTTTCGCAGTCGATTTACAAGAAAATGAACGAGGAATCGAATCATCGAGGAGGACGTTCCACTATGAAGAATTCATTTTTCTCGGGCAAGTTTGAGGAGGGCACCAGCTATGCCATCGTGATTATCTACAGCTACAAATGGCCAGCTCAGGTGGGAAAACCCTCAGACAGGATACAAAAAGGTCAGGGACCATACGTTTTCTTCGAAAACATGTCCAAATGGAGAGAAGAGGCTTTTCGAAATGTTGGGCAGGGTCGAGTCTACAAGTCTACGACAAATTTGTGAAGGACATCGTTGGCAAGGACTTTCGGCGAAACAACGTTTGCTGCGGTGGTGCACAATGGACAGACCGAGCACTCGAACAAGACGACTTCGAGGGAGTTTTGTCACCAATGGGAATCAGGTGGATTTCGCCGTGAAGGAATGGAAGAGGCATGGCCCTAACCGTGTTGTGACGGTTCCTGAAGAGTTGCATCAGAAGATTCTGAGTGGGGACCACCAGCAGAGCGCCAGTGTGGACTGTGTATTTCTGTAAACTAGCTGTGAACCCACTGCGGTGTTGTGCCTACACGCGACAGATTGAGGAGCATGCTGTCCACATGTGTTCGCCTGAGGAGAGAAGAGGGGTTTGCAACTACATGCAAGTCTTTTCGCCGCCAATTCAAGAACTGATTTGCGCGTTTTGTTTCAGTTTTGAAAGGATCTGCCTGCAAGGGTTTGCGACTACCATGGCAAAACTGGTGGATCCTGGTGATAGTTGCCACCGAGAGAAAGCTTTCCGAAAACTTTCACTCTGTGAATGTATCGTGCAAAGAAAAGAAAAGGAACAAAAACTGATGCCTCCGATATTCATTGCCATAGTTTGTTTTATCTCCATAACATTCCCCGATCATATATCAAGAAGTCAATCTAGTAGCCCCAAAAGAAATGCGAAACCAGAATGGTCCAACTGTTTTTTTTTGGGGTGCTACAGTCCAATTATCATTGCCCCAAGGCAAATCCCAATCATCCCTATTCAAATCCCTACTGTTCATGGTTAAACCCTATGGTTCTCTCATTATCCCCATTATATTCCCGATTATCCCATTATGCGTTGTTAAACCATTGGTGTGTGTGTGTGCGCGTGTTTGTTTGAAAATATGGCACGCCCAATTATAATTCCAATGGATTATATATCATTTTTTCCATGATAAAATTGGTATTTATGGGTATCCCCTATCACTTCAGACCAACCCATATATCCCTGGGGTAAACTAACATAGATGTGGAAAACCAAACTATTTGTAGATTGTTTTCCCAAGGAAACCATGGCTTTTCCACACCTATAACATAATTTACCCTAGTATACCCTAGGGTACATTAAATATATTCATTGTCCCCATGATATCCCCATGATCATCTCGTCATTTCTGCTTAGTCCCCCGGGCCGCCAGGATGCCCTGGAACGAGTCCAGGTGAAAGATCGTGGGGCAACCAAGGGGGATGCTGTGTGTATTTACTTGATTTGAATACTGGGATATTTCATGGTTTAAATGGGATATATATGATATATAATTAATCAACAATCTGATATAATCTGATATTTGGGTTTACTTGAAAATTCCATCCATTGATCCAGCGTTATCCTTTTTTTCGATGACCACTTGGGGGGTATACACTATACACCATTTTTACTGGGAAATATGAGGAACTAATCAAAACGTGAGATTCAGCGCAAGAGTCCGCAACTTGAAACGGAGAATCCGATTTATATATATATATATACACATTGCATGACGTTTTTACTTTTAGCAAAAATAATGTTCGTGTTATAGCACCTGTTCCTTTTGTAACAAAAGTCGCATAATTTGTCGCTTCAAACCCCAGTGCACTGTGACTAATGTGTGTAAAACAACAATACACCACCCAATTTGAGAATGGTAACCATACCACCTATTTATGGTGAATTGGGGAATGGTTTATTATTGTAATGCCCACATTAAAACCCTTTGGTGGGTTCAATGCCTATTGCTGTGGGTAAATCCCATCGCTGTGGATCCAAGGTGCCTCTGCCGTGCCGTTACGACGCTGTTGGGAGGTCCCAGGTGAACTATGGTGAAGTAGGGCAACTGCAGTGGGATTACATTGGTATATTAGTACGGTATATTGGTATATATTGGTTATGAACACCATCATATACCGTCTGATTTAAGTTCTTTCCATCCATGCATCATCAAACATTTTTCTTTTAAATGCATGTGATCTATAATCTATATGTGCATCATACTATATGATATTATTTGTATTTCACATGTGCATCATACTATATGATAAATTACTTATATATATATATTTATACGGTTCACATGATATCTATACATCTATGCATGATCTAGATTTTTGACCAAACCCAGCAGCGTCCTTAGGCATCTCCAGGTTTTCCAGGGCCTCGGTGGGAACCAATGCGTTCTCCAGGCGGACATCGGTGGAGTGAAAAAGTCTGGGAGAAACAGCAGAAACTTTAGGAAACTTTGGTTTTCAAGATTTTTTGTGTATTTCAACGAGTTGTTGACCTGTGGCATGTGGGGTTTAAGCTGCAACATGGGATTTGAAGCAGGAACATGGGGAACCAGTTGGGGTTTGGCTGGTAAATATTGCGGTTTAGAAAAAAAAAACTTGTGTTTCAACCACTAAAGATACAAAATGCACATAACACAACGGCAGATGATTGTCCAACAATGGGGTAGCCAGATGACAATGCTACAGGATGCACGTCCTTTGTTGTATGTTGTGATTATGGCCGTGACAATGAATCCTATTTCGGAAGTAATGGTCACTGGCCAAAATAGTGCATTGTTAGTAGATAACCGGCGATTCATCATGCTGTAGACAAAGATTGTGGACATGTTCCGTCCTGTTACTGCCATGCCTGTAACAATTGTGCAGTCCATTGGGTTTTCCTGTTTTCCGTGTTCTTTCAGGCGTTGTGCGCAGCATGCTAGCTGCTAGATGCATATCTATGACTGGATGGTTCCCCATGGTCACCAGACCTTTCGGGTGGGAGGCGAGGTCCATCACTCATTGGGCATAACTCTTGGTCTGTTCCCTGAAAAAAATACTTCAGCCATGTAGGCGTATGATTTCAGAAGAGCCCACCAAAAGGACCAAAAGCCTCAATAAAACCGATGACTCATGGGTGTGAAGGCGCTTGGCTCACCCTACGGTGCTTGAAGGTGTTGAGACGTGGCTTGGCCAACACCGTGGTGCCGGTCAAAAGATGAACGCAGCACCCCATTGTTGTGGATAGGATTGCAAGATGTTGCACGAAGCTCCTAGACTTTGCACATTTTGCGCTATGATCACTATGTATTCTTGATTCACGTTCAGATTGATAGACTGGTTTGTGGAAGGTAGGATGCGGCAACGCCAGCTTCAGATTTACATTCCTGTCCAATCGTATGCATATATTTGAGATCATTCATACTGTAATTATACATACATACATACATACATACATACATACATACATACATACATACAACAAAATAATATATATATATATATACATATATATATACACATATATACATATATATATATATGTATATTCATATATACATGTATATATTTATATGTGTATATATACATATATATATATATATATATGTATCCTATGCATTCCTATGCTGCAATGCTGTGTGTGTGTGCAGAAGGTTGGCAAGGACCCAATACTACCTGTGAGAATGCTGGATACGTTCGGTCTGTTCAGCAGGGCGGGGATCGGAACGCATACGACATAGGCAATTTGAACTTGCACTTTGCACGCCATGGATGAATGGGTATGGTAAATCGACATATGACATGATGGATGGACAGATGGACGGATACATGCACACATACATTGTTTTATTGTATATATATATATATATTGAATGTATATATATATAGTATTTAATGTATATGTATATATATATATGTATTAAATGCGTATACTGTATATATATATTACGTGTATTCTTAACATCCATATTTTACATATTGTCATGTATATATATATAGTTATTTATTTTTCATAAAGGTTACATATGCATTTACACTTGGTCTAAAAGAAATATGCACGATAGATAAAGGTATACATGTATGTAGCGATTGGTAGACAGGGAGATCCCAACCATCACCCTCAACCGTGCGGTTCCAGGCATTACATGGACCTTGGTGGTGGTGAAGTGGGTTTGGAGCCTTGGTCGTTGCCACTCCTTGCCACCAAACAGCGGGGATAGAAGCACTAAAACTAAACGTAATATCAACATGCAGGGCATGTCACACATGCAAAATGAATCAAAATGATATGCCCAACAAAATGGAAGATAACCAACAACAGTGAAGACCTAACCAAGGAAAATGGGAATATCGTTCATCAATATACTCATCTATAATTAGATTCTGATAGACGGGTTTCTCATCACATATTCTTCCCTCTATTTGGTTCCAGCATTTCCCAGCCAGGCATAAGGACACAAAAAGGGCAACCGCTGATGCAATTGATCCTCCCAAGCAGGTTACTACAGATACTGCCACCTACCTGACGCGCCACCCTTGGAGCCAAGCGCTCAGCTTGTCCATGCTGGTTGGGTTTCTTGCGCCACCTTCACACGAACCAGTGACCAGTGCTTCCATTTGCCACAGGATTGTAGATGATGTTTTTTTTGATGTGGCCTTAAATATAGAATGATCAGATCTCGCATTGCCTGATGTCCCGATTTTTGAAACTTCATTGGATCTGATTGCTCCAAAATTGTTGCAGATTTTGTGGATGGCCATGGCAGGCAAACCTGATAGTCTTGCCACTGGCCCTTTGATTTTCCTAACATTCTTCCAACATGCATTTGGGTTTGTTTTTGAAAAGAAAGGTTTGCCCTCAAGTATCACACAATTGTGTTGGTAAGCGTTGAGCATGGTCCAGAAGAAAACACATTCTGACGGGCTGTAAAGGGCTGACCCCCTATGGCATCCACAATTATGTCTGTGTTTTTTTTCTTCTGGACCACGGAAGCGTGAGCAATGTATATTGAATCTATTGGTGCCCAATGCATATTGGTTCATCCAAGCGAGGATTCCCAGTATTTGGTGGCTACAACCCAATGAAATCCCATTTTATGCCTAGATTAGTGTTAATCCTGTGGAAATCCAACATTTTTGGTGAAATCACCCAATTGACATCATCCCTGGGTCCCATATGCCAGGCAGGTGACCTGCATGGCCGCGGAGAAGTTGGAATGGTCCTGGGGCCCGGTTTTTTGCGACGGTTCTGAAGCCTGGAATCAACGGCTTAGATTCTGTGTTAAATCAATGGAAATCACTCCAATTTGAGGTTATTCAGGTTTTTAAATATGATTAAATTTACCCAGATCAATGGAGGAAACACTAACAAGCCACAAGTTGATTACCTGTATGGCTGGTATTATCCAACCATTTTGTGTCAGTTTGCTCTACAATAGAAGGGTGGGAAGGGTAACGCCCATAGAACTGTCATGAAAAAGCAAGTAAGTTTGGACGCGACCTATCTCCAAGCGGACAGCCGAATTGACTTGAATCTCCATTTGGGCTGGTTAAAAGCCCAATTTCAGCTTAGATCCCATAGTTTTGTTTGTCAGTAGCATGTTTATTTTTCTTGCTCAACTCCCCAAAATGTTGTATCAGATGTAACGTCACCCCTGGCTGGGACTAAACATTGATTCATTCACAATTATCCCCGGTTGTCCCCAAAGAGAGCTCCTCATCCTCTGGTTGATGAGCTCAGGCCGGGTCTAACAGAAGTCTTAGAGCAGGAGGATCCAGTCAGGAGCAGATGGCCATGGTGGTTGGGGCCCATTATCGTCATGGGGGGCCTCACCCTGTTCGGAAAACGGCCCTTTCGTGGATGGTTTATATTATATATATCTATATGAAAACTGCCCATTTTCCATAGCAATTTGTTGAATTACCAGCGGGGGTAAACCAACAAAAATCAAGGGATTAATTAAACAAACACAAACACACACACACACACAAACCGTTTTATGCAGATATACTGGGATAGGCAGACTCGTGTATAGATATAGCCAACAATATGGGATGATTTTGTTTCAGATATTGGGTCTACAGTATGTACCTCAAAATGTTTCTTTTTGTTGGGGGAAAGTGATGGATCAACAATTGACAAGGTTCTTCACCACATATTAGCTGGAATGCGCATCGAAGGATGCTTTGACATCAGGACTGGTCCCTTTCCAGGTGGCGGACGAGAATGGAAATTGCTGAGACTGGATCTTATAACAACTGTAAGTTTGTTTTGCTTATAAGTATTAAGCACGTATGTACCGCTAGATCCAAAAAATGTGATACCATGTGATACCCTGGCCCTAAACCTTTTTGGCAGTTGAAGTCTTTTTTTTTGGCCAACAGATCATCTAAAACGGAAGGCCACCGCACAAGCGGATGTTTCAAATGTATGTATGCACGGATATAATACAATATATTTTTATGATATACCTATTATGCAAATTAACATACAGTAGACCCTAAAATAACCAATGTTTAGTGGAAACTATTCTTCCAACCCCTATTTGGCATCGAACTGTGTTCCATTACCAGAGGGTTATCATTTTCCATCCCCGAGATGATGATCAGTGATTCATTTGGGGATGGCCCTACCATGGTATCGATACAGTTGAGTCTCAACCAGCTGATACTGTTGGGTTGAACCAACCAGCTGTATGGGTTTCAGTTGGGTGGTTCAATTAGCTGGTTGGTTCAATGGTGTTTTCCTGCATCTATTGAACCAAGCAGCTATTCGTGCAGGATCGCTGAACTGTGTCAATCCTTGGTTTCCTACTTAGTCCATGAGCCCGGGAACCCAATGGTCGTGGGCAATGGTTGGTGATGGCTTCTGAGCGGGGACCCGGATGGGTTTGGATCAGTTCCACTAATGATTTGAGGTCACTCAATTTGCATGTGGGTGTTTGATGGTGTTTGTTGATACATGTTGCTGACATCCAAGGTTGAATCATTAGTCTTCTCGTGTCCCAACGATGCGTGCCGCGTGCCGCATGCTGCATACATTGATTATCCCAAGAATTGTCACGAGGGTCAACGAGGCGGTGCTCAAATTTGGGCACCAATGGACCCACACAATTGTGAAGAGGAGCATTTTCTGTGTAGCGCTGGGACTAGGAAGAGCCGAAGATCCCATAGTTTATGTTAATTGATCATCAAATTCCTCATTGGAATTGATATTTGGGTGGCAATTGTGTACCGCATTTTCGATCCCTGTTTGGACGGATATGTTGATTCTCTATAAGCACTATTTTGCAGGCCAGAGGGCCACTACATCATGCTGCACCCATCAGGCACCATGGTTCAAGGAGGGTTCAACTGCTGCATGGTCAGGATGAACTCTGCATCTATCAAGACTTAGGTACCGTATCTTTCAAATTCTGATCTGAAAATGGGCAGCCCATAAAATCCATGACTTTCTCACCATTTTCCCAGTTCGGACTGTTCCCATGTTGGGTAGGCTCCAGCCCGACCACCTTGGAGGCAGCATATAAATCACTGTAAATCACAATGATTTGTCCATGAAAATCAGAATGGTACTGGTAATGTTATCAGGTGGCAAGCAAAATCGCTGGACTCTTAATTGGTTGGTGGTTTGGAACATGGCTTTTATTTTTCCATATATTGGGAATAATACTCCCAACTGACTTTTATATTTTTCAGAGGGGGAGGTAAAACACCAGCCAGAGTCTTTTTTTTCGCATTTCAAGCCTTGCGCCATCAACCGCGCCATCAACCGCGCGGTTTTCCAGCTTGCCATGGAAAACGGTCCTCTCATGGCAGAAACGGGGCCTTTCCTGATGGAAGAAGATTTTCCGGACCCCACCCAGCTTCACAAGGACTGGGCAAGCCACCACGCGGTAACACTAAAACGGCGACAATGGTATATAATAAGTATACAATAAGATACAATAAGTATACAATGGCATTTGTTTATATGCAGCAGGTAATTCAATACATGAGTAAATAAATCGATATATTATAATATATATATTATATATATATATTTATTTATTTATCTATATTGGTATCATAGGTTAACTTTAACCCATGATACCATATTTGGGGGGAAGATGCCAGGTCTCCAGGGTCTTGGGTTGTGGCTATGGAAGTTGCCACTGCTTCACTGCTTCGATCAGAAACCTGTAGAACAACTAGCTTGACCCTTAAGGTAACCATGGAGAAATCATGGGTGGGAATGGGAAAATGATGGTTAATAATGATTAATAATGGTTAATAATGGTTAATAATGGTTCATAATGGTTAATGACATTTAAACATAAGATTTACCTCAGATGTTCGATGCTTTTACCGAATTTTACGCGTCACCAGAGAACTAATATTACGCAATGCCCGGCCCAACCACCAGGACGGCGAATGGATCGAGATTCGAAACCCAGTATCTGAGCGGATTGCCCACAGTGGAGACTGGCGGATTTATCCCCATCTCAGCAACAAGGACTGGATGACCAGGTGGGTAATTGCCAGGGCCATGAGGCCATGTGACGGGGGGGCATTGTCATCAACCCATGGATAAAGATTTACCATGGAAGTTTCAATTCATAGCACCTTTCAGTGGTGCCACCAAAATAAAGGACATGTTTAGGGGTTATTAAAGTATTATCAACCCCCATCAAACCCTTCAACCTGATTGTCCTGGAGAATCCTGGGCACCTTCTATTCCTGTTTTCTTCACACATGTTTTCGGCCAACTTATGGGGTCCCAGCTGCATTTTTAACGACCTCACCAGGACCGCTGATAAAGAGAAATCATGGTTAGTGAAGGGAATCACCCCTCATCCCAAAGATAGTTTCTAAAAATGGTTAGTTTCTGATGATTTCATCTTTGTTTAGGAAGGATTTCCCAGGATAAACCACTGTCTCGCTGTGATTTCACCCTTTTTTTGGTGGCTGAAATTGGCACCACCAGTCCCAGAATGGAAACAGTTGCGTTGCAACATGCAACGCCCTGTTTTTAATGGGAAAGAACCATACTATACCGATATACCATGGACAATGCCATGTTTGTTGATGATCTACCTCCTAAATTACCCTTTTTCCATGGCAAAACTGTTAGATTACCGGAAGGTCGGTTCCCTTAAACCAAGCCGATGAACCAGCTACCCCACCGAGAAACTACAGGAGACCTGGAAGTTGAAGATGGGAACTCGAGCGTATAATTTGGATAGCTTCCTCCAGAGGTGTCTTGACCAACAAATGGAGGTTGATAGTAATGATGACTGGGGGATGGTTTATGGCATTGTTTTACCCACATTAAACCATGGTATATGTGATGTATATATATATATATAAATATGGCTGTTTCCGATCCATGGGGGTACCCCCAAATCATCCATGTTCGATTGAGATTTTCCATTGTAAACCATCCAGCTATAGGGAGTACCCCATTTCAGGAAACGCCCAAATGATGAATAGTTGACAGTTGACATGGACAATGGAGATACATGGACCATGTACCTATAAATCACACAATCACCCCAAATTCGTTTCCAAAATGACTCGCAATTTGCTTCGTTGGGGCGACCATGTTCCACCACAAAGGGGACCAGGAAAAAAAACGGGCATCGACGGGTAGAACAATAATTGGCATGGAAAACATGAGTTTATGAGATACTAAAAAAGGCCTCCCAGAACATCATCGAAAATCCCAATGACATCCAATGACTCATTTTTTTAGCCTTTCGTTCATAGTGGATTGTTACTACCGTAGATCTACTGTATGGTTGGTAAATTGAGTCATTTTACTGTCAGGGAATGAGCAGTTCTCATTGGCCCTCCTTATCTATGTGTATATATACAGTACATATATATGATATTTATTGTTCGTATCAAAAATATCCTAGATTTCAGGTGAGGTTGTCATGCAATAGCTGCCAGCATTCGAATCAGCTTTGTGGCAGTACCCTAAGTGTTTGCATCAACCCCCCCCAAAGAAAACATAGCGGGTTTGATGCAAACACCTGGCGGAATCTGACGGCAAGCAGATGGTTTAGCAGCTGCAAAAGCTGGGCACTATTACACCCGCTTTGATGATGGTATATATAGATATCCCTGTGTGTATGTAATAATGGTTGATAACATTTGCACATGCAAAACATTAAATCTACACATACATGCCTTGTATTGGGCTGAATTATAGTAACTTATATCAGCCTGAATTTTTTCTCATGCCATGGGGAGCAGTCAGCAAATCCAGCTCCCATCCAGCTCGACATTGGAGGGTTGGCTTCCACATCGACCACTGCAAAGTATGCGAACAAGCTGGTGCTGGCCGGCCATCGAATTGGCACACGCATATCGCTGCACATACGCACTTCAAGGTGAGGGAGTGTTGGTTTATTTTGGATCATAGCACGGTGTTGTTGCACTATGGTTATGATATGCGATAACTTGGGTAAGTGACGAATGTGATCTTAAGCAATTATGTGCTTCATAACTTCAAGGTTTTAGTGAGGTAGAATCAAATCTAGAATCAAATCTTGTAAGTTACTTGTAAGTGGGATATCTCCGTTTAGGCGTGTTGTCAGATGGGCCGCGTCGTTTTGTTTTTTTTGGTTGGTTGTGGTTGCCCAAACATAGGTTGACCCACAAATCCAATGGTTATCATCGCTTAGCTAATTCAGTTTTAGTGTTGGGGTGCCAACCCCATGTCAGGACAAACCGACATATTATTCAGGTCATAAGAAAACAGTTGGCTACATGGCAAGGCAATGTTAAGGTAGATGTTGGCAAATGTAAGTTGAACTTATTTGAAATACCATTTGGTGCTTTAACATAGCCATGGAACATCACCATGCTATTAATAGGTAAACCATCTATTTCTATGGGCCATGGCTTAACCATGGCGAACTGTTAGTCATAAACAGAGGGTAACAGCATGTGGCGCGGAATGATGCGACAAGAACGTGTCCACCACTAGTCACAGATCGGATTGTAGGTCCGTCCTCGGCCAGGAGATTGGCAAACTTTGCTGCGATGGTTGCGAGCCTCGGCAAAGTGTTTCGATGTTACGCGTGTTTGAAGAGGGTTATAGCCAGAAGTTGTGGCGATTGAAGAACAATGGATTTTTTTTGGAACTGAAAGTGAGCCAATTTTCCAATTATTATGGATTACCGATTTTTAGTTACCAATGGTAAGCCAATGGTAAGTAAGCCAATGGATTATGGATGATTATGGGGTTACCATGGGTTACCAATTTTCAGTCAACCCCCCGGCAGATAATTGACCCCATCAGGACATGGACTCCATCAAGCAGGGATGGTGGGAGAGTTGGCGAATCCCACGAGGCCACGAGGAATCAGCGGGCTGGAGTGGGTCAAATATGGTGAAATGACTGGTGAATGGGCTTCCAACTGTTGATACAACTCCAAGTACTGGCTTGTTTAAGAAGTGAAAAGTGAATAGATGTGAATAGTAACGAATGGTTTGGGGTGGCATCCACCATTTTTAAAGACAAGTTACTCGCCAAGACCCCATGATTGCTTATATTTACCAACGGATCTACCAGATGCAGGAAGAATACACCATGCCATGTGTTAATGATATAGGCATTGGTCACCACCCCTTTTGGAGGACACATATGATGACTTATGATGCAAATTAGTGTGAGATAGCGTGAAGTTTTTTAAATGCTGGTTAAACCCGGCCGAAAGTGTAGGCAGCAAACATGAGGAGCCCTGATGTTAAATTGTTAAATCACCAATTTGGTCGGTCCTCCATGTTTGCTGGTCAAATCTGTATACCGTACATGTTCTTGGTCACATTCCTATTCTCGTCGCTCGAATTCCATGCTGGTTGGTAAATCCCCCCATCTACATATATCATCAATTATAAATTATCATCATATATTTGCATTATGTATCATTGTGCTGCTTACATCCCAATGTTTGTTGGGTACACCCTGATTTTGGTGTGCACTGTGCTCACTCTAAGGCCTCCCGCCCAATGGTCCCTCCCTCAAAAAAGAGTGCAAGCTTAGGCTTGATAAGCCCCTAACAAAGGTTGATAGGAGCTAATTAGGTTTTCATGAACCCTTACTATTGTCGTGGTTACCGTGAAAAATGGTAGTTACACGCCTATTTTTGTGGCTCATCTCGTCGGTTTCGGTAGGTGAGATTGCCTTCAACTACATTGACGGCCAGATCCTAATGGCGCGAGGCCTGGGCATAGGATTTTTTAATCAACTAGCCTTATAACATCACACATGTATTTTTTTCTTGGGGAGGGCAGGATGTTGTAGATAAAGTTCCATCATAGCTTCCAGGTTGCCAACTGTTCTATATTTTCTTGCGGATGCCTATGTCCCACCTTGCGATGAATGAATGATGCCAACTACTGGGTACTGCCTTGTAATTCATCAAATGAATGCAACAATTCAGGTACGGGAATTCAATAACGCACATCCTATTCCCAGATGGCTGAACTCTGGAAGGGGATGATGGGCTAATGGGCAGAGAGAGAGAGAGAGAGAGAGATGTATACTGCATATATATATAAAGGTAAAACATGATATCAAATGACTATTGCAGCAAAGGAGATGATATATAAGTAATTATACACTGTCCATAGAACGCAGGCAGTGGTGGAAATGGTGGAAATGGGGTGTTGGTGACCAACTAGAAGGTGGTGCCCCAGGTCCTTGGCTAAGTTGGTCAACATACTCTTAACTGGTTTAGGGTTTAGCATAGTATAACCATGCACAACCAGGATGTTGGTAATTATAGCTAATATGTAACAATATATATATAGTTTATGTAGGTTATGAAATGTTGATAAAATGTTGTAAACAAACAAACATCACTGGTGGCCCACCTTGTACCACGCCGAAGGCTACGAAGGCTAGCAGGGTCAGGGGGAGGACATTTCAGCTCCCCCCAGCGAGGTGCGCCACCGCCCTTGATTGCGTCCCTGCGATGCATTTTGAGATCGTTGGTCAAGTCTCCCCGGGGAGTTTCCAAGTGGAATCATAGAACATGCAAGTTCATCCTTACTGTTTGGCTTGTTGAAGTGGGGATATATCATTCCAAATGTGAATTTCCCCTAGTCCGATGGGGGAAGGATTTCCTTCAAACCAGGACATCTTTGGGTCTTGGATTCGTGGGATCCCTACAACATGATTTTGTTTTGATTTCCATCCTCACTTGGGCAGCCGAATTGTGACCAATCAGTGTTGGTTATGATGGTTAGGAGTCCCGATTTGTGCTTTGGACATCCCTATGACGTTCCCACTATATCTCTGCTTTCTGCATAGTTCAACATAGTTAAACCATAAACCATCCGCCCAAACTTTTTGATTCTTTGTGTTTTTGCCTGCTCCGCGATGTTGTTGGTTTTCTACTCAGCTCTATTCCAGTTTTCTTGGTTTGAATATGCTTTGATGTGCTCGATGGATTGAATCATACCCATCTTCAGTGCTGACTTCTTGAAAACTTTGAACCTATCAAAAAGCCGAACGAGTATGTTTACTGCTGAATTTTCCGTGTGGCGAACTTGGATATTTGGTGCTTCCAGTGTGGCCGGAGAAGTGTCGAACAATCCCTTGCGGCCGCGGTGGGACCAAGGCCATCTCTGTGTGCTCCTGGCACAGCCTATGCCCTGCCAGGCATGGGCATGCCGGGGCCCGTGCCGGGCGTGCCAGCGGCGACGATTCCCACCAGCCACTGGGCATGGGTCAACTTGGGGCTGGTGGGGGATTTGACTTTAATGTTTTTTCTATGAAAAAGGAAAGTTGCATACATTTATAGATCAGATAATTAATCATATCAATTACGAATGTATGGATTTTAAATATGTTTGAATTATATTCATATTAATATACATATGCATGTCATGTATAGTTGTATGTATACATTTATGTGTGTTTAACTTTATGCATATTATATACTGTATATATATAATATGCATTTATATTTATATACCAACCAGCTAAACAGATCCTTGTTTGCAAATGATTTGCCATGAAATGCGACTCGGATAGATCCTGGATTTGGGTTATCCGGATGCGGTCTGTCCCATGTATTCAGAGAAGTCCCAGGGTCCATACCCTTTGGTGATTGTTCATATTAGCTGGAAAATCCCGACTGTTAATGGCAAAATAAATGGCACATGTATAAAACATTGGATCATATCGAAGATCATGGAAGTAAATGGGTGATTTGCCAGACGGCCAAGTTACCCTTGGTAATTAGACGTAGCAATGGAAAACCCACCCTTTGTAGCTATAAACCTTATGTAAAAAGGATTTTCCAGCAAGCCATCTGGTTGGTGGTTTGGAACATGAATTTCATTTTTCCGTATATTGGAAATTTCATCATCCCAACTGACTTTCATATTTTTCAGAGGGGTAGGTATACCACCAACCAGTTATAAAAAAAAGGATTTTCCAGCAAGCCATGTTTGATTACCAGAGGGTAAGTCAGACCCCCTGACCGTGACCATCCCCAAATATCAAATGGCGTAGCCCCCCGCGACGCCAAGCTCGAGGTTTGATGCCCATGTCAGCTCCAGGCGCTGCTGTCTTGGCGAAAAAGCCGCTGGTGGAGTTTTTCGGGGGAGATCTCGGTTTAACCGTGGTAACATCTACTAATCACTGTATACATTACCATATATATATATATATATGCCCCATAAATCCTTACCATTACATGGCAATATACAGATAATATACAGTTGGGATAGTAGTAGAACTGCACCTCCAAGTGCCCTTTTGTTGTGTGCCTGCGCGATTTAGTTTTCTTAAATGCTCTGAGTCTGATGACAAGATGTTGTACCAGAACTTCTATCTTATGTATTCTTATGTATAATGTTGTCCAAGATGTTGGCAAGGTTTGGTCTACATGTGGTAGAGATTGGTAGAGCTTTATGCAACGCAGGATGGAAAGAAATCCCTAACTTGTTCCAGCCATCCCTGGTGTTGACGTGTTGCGCAAGGGCTGGGACGGCCAACCTCGCCTTTTCTGGCAACTTGTTTGCAGCCAGCTTCGGAACTAACGACTTGGCGTTTGTAACATAGTGCCATCTAGTGAAAAGAGCCTATCAATCAAAGGTTATCCATGTTTTAGTTATCAGTCTATAAAATAAATTTAAATGTGTGTATATATATATACGTAGATATAGATATATCTATATAGAGATAGATATATATGATTACATATGTATATATATATATAGATATATAGATATATATATATAGATATAGATATACAGCTGTTTGATGATGTTTGATGCTATTTCTGTGACCGGTTTGCTACTTCTTATTTGCTACCAAGGACCTATGTACACACATGCATATTCATATGTACATATATGCAATTATATCCAATTACTGTACATCATTATATTTTTTACAGAGAGAGAGAGAGAGAGAGCTACATGGGTTTGTTTGAAAATAGGATTTTCTAACCTACACCCATCAGCCAATTCTTTATCAACTTGTTCGACGGCCATATGCTATACACAATTTGTGGATGGTTCATGTCAAGGGCGAGGAGGGTCACCCTGACGTTGATTCAGGACTATGGCAATTGTTGGGGATCAAAGTAAACAAATTAATAACTGATTGTAATGAATAAGAAAAAAACCCATCAAGCATCAGGCCTGTTGGTACTGATTTTTTCTCAATGCCTTGGACCAATCACTTGCAGGAAAGGGTTTGCAGAAGCGATTGCTGAACAACTTTGGGGATTCTAACTTCCAACCTCGACGGGTTTCCTGTGGAAGCTGAGCGCTTGGCCTGAATGGTGGTCCCATGATCGAATGGTTACAATAAGAAGCGCGCAGATTTTGGCAAGAATCGAGATGTATGTATTATTATATATGGAAGTTTGTCCTGGGGCTCCAATCTCATTTCTTTTCAATGGATCAGAACATCAGAACCTTATCAAAGAGAGCTGACTTAGCTGACGGCTCGATGTCCATGCCCTGTGATGAGGACCTTTGCCCAGAAGCCCACAAGCATCTCGGCTGGCAGTTTTCTGGGTGGCAATAAATCATGGATCCCCGAGGGCCTTCACCATCCAACATTAAATGGATTTGAGAACCTTTCAATGTCACCAACACGACTTGATGACATAGGAGATGGCCATGGAAAGACAGTCGTAAGACGTATCTAGAAAAATGACTTAGGCGAGAACGTAGCCACTTATATAACTGTTCCAGTGAAGATGCTTCAAAAATCTTTAAAATTATTTTCCCGATAGGAATGTCCAGTATTTTGCTGCTCCTTTTTACTTCATTGAAAAGGATACACCACGGGCTTCAGTGGAGTCTTCTGGATCCACCCAGTCCTTTGATCACCTCGGAACCCCAAAGAAATTCTACGACAGGGAATAGAAACAACATGTCCAGCCTGGATGAAAAGTCTATCACTGCTTGGTGGTTTGGAACGTTTTTTTGATTTTCCATAATATATTATTAATATATGGAATAATCATCCCAACTGACTAACATTTTTCAGAGGGGTAGGTATACCACCAACCAGATCATGTTTTTCGCTCCTGTGGTTCCACGGATTTTTGGGGGCGCCTGCCCGAATAATGAGGTGGTTCAAATACCGCAACCACGTGGGGATTCCAACGCAGAAAGGCGCTGGACATGCTGAAAAAGGGCGCTAGTGATTGGTTGGACATGTGACATACCTCCCAAGATGATCCAAAATGGTAAGTTTAGTAAGAACATTGTGATTAAGCATCAAATGTTGGGGTGCCCTATGTTCAGGCGCGCCCATAGTTACAATATGATATATGTATACATATGTATATATGTCATGGAAATTGGAAATCCAACATTATTTTTTTGATGCAATGTGATACTGATGAAAACACATTAGAACCGTACACATTTTGATCTATTCATTTATTGATTGGTTGTGCAGTTTGTTCCTGCTTGGCTTTCAGGTGGCGATTACAGTGCCTGCCAGTGGCTGCAGTCCAAAGGGAATTGGAAGCGAGCCATGCAGGCTGTTGGTCCAGAAAGTGATCACCGACTATGGGGCATTTTGGTGAAATCCCATGTGTTTTTTTCTTGTCAAAACCCGAGTGTTTTATTACCTATGAGGGAAAATCATGATGTATTGCATATTTGTTATATATATATATATACAATTTTACAATATCTTGTATGGATATATATGGTGCAGTCTAATGATGATTGCAACATTATGAGATATACTGGGATGTGGAGGTTCCCTAAAATGGGCGCCAAAATAATGCAAAAGTGATCATTTGCTTATCATTTGCTTCAGAAGCATCCAAATCATTGAAAGGATGATAATAATCCTTGGGTTTTAAGAGAACCACAGGTTGCTGGTTTTCATGATGATAATCCTGTGGTCTTTGCGAGAAGCATAGGTTGTTGGTTTTTCTTGAATTGCTTTCAGGTCTCAACCATTGTGTTTACCATTAAACACATGGCAGTAACAGTAAGCCTTGTAATTGTTCACTTCATCCAAAGTCGGTGGCTAGACACTAAGTTAGGGCAAGTTTCGTCTTCAATAAAATGCATCAAAAGTCTTTTTCATGGACAATCCCAAATGAACACTGACTGGGTTGTATTTTGTAGTTTCGTTTCTTCTTCAATGCCGTTTTTAATTTATATAAGCCGGATCAACGAATAAGATATTCTGTATGTGTTCGGCAGATATGAAACATACTGAGCATCTTGTTTTATTTGACTACATGGATTTGACAAAAGGATTGGTACCCGATGGGTTACAGTCTGTCAGAACATGCTATCAATCAATTGTTGGTTTCAAGTTGATGGACGTGAATAGTTTAAGATGTACAAACTAGGATTATTCGTAGAAGTGCTTGGTTTCATATACCGTATTTTAATCATAATTACAATATCGTGAATTCTGAATATCAGTACTAGATCTGATATGACAAGACATGACATGATATGAATGATTTTACTAAAAATAATTAGCATCATTATTCTTGATTATTGTTTGTCGTCATCATCATAATTACTATATACGAAAATACAATAGATGGCTCCAAATGGCCCGGAAACTACTTCTCCAAGACCGCCTGGTGCAGGACCCTGTGAATGCACTTCAAGAGATTCTGGATCATTTTCAGGCTGGGGTGCACACGATCCGTTCACTTTTTTTTGGGACAGGCCAATCATGAACATGAGCATTTGGGCTTATTTGAAGATCGTGTTCCTTTTGATTATCATGTGGTTTATCATCCATTTGGTTATCATTGGTCAACATAGGTGCCTCTACATCCATTGCCTCTCATCGTTTTCCGATTTGATGGCCATTTTGGGGTAGGGGCCACAGTAGCAGCTTTTTTTTCAATAGGGAAAGCCGTCCAATGTTGATGGCTGATGGCTGTGTTTTTCAATCTAATTGGCATTTTCTTGGCACCAATTTTTGGACAAACCTATAGAAATTGTTCTTCAGATTGGCTTTGATTTGCTTCCGTTGTTGTGACACCGCCGAGATCTATCCGAATTGCCGATTCTGCCCATCTGCTGGGGATTTCTGTGGACATTTGCCCGCAGAAAAACATTTCAAGAACCTCACTAGCTGCTGCTTGGCCATAACAAGACAAAGGGGGCTCGGGTCATCGATTGTCATCATCCAAGGAAGTTTAGGAGTCAAACTTCCGACAATATGGACAGATGAAAAGCAGAGCAGGGCAGAGGCAGAGAGAAGAGAAAGATTAGAAGAGAGAAGATCAGAGAAGAGAAAGAGTCAGAAGAAAGAAGATGCAGATGC
>Ga0126342_10003652_pt1 | contig 25618 bp, 27 predicted proteins | sample Cyp1metagenome_FD_92528 | JGI IMG/M metagenome (GOLD analysis project Ga0126342, IMG submission 92528) | Coral microbial communities from Lord Howe Island, Old Settlement Bay, Australia - Cyphastrea 1 metagenome | ecosystem: Host-associated > Invertebrates > Cnidaria > Coral ... | reverse complement strand
TTTGTGAAACATGTATAGTAACCAAACAGCTGACGGCCTTTACGACAGACTCCCTTGTCAGACTGCTTGAGACATCACACAGAGAACTCCCTATGCAAGAAGAATTGCCAGCAAGTGAAGACTAAGCCAGCTCAAATCACTTAAAAAAGTGATGCTTGGGGGCCCTTCCCGGGCACCATGACCAGGGGGTAGCCTAGGTACCTTAGATCGCCTATGTAAGGCCTAAGTAGCCTTGGGCCAGTCTTGGGGCCACAATGGTTTTTATCGATGGCAGGCCAACTCAGAACTATAACAGCCTTTTATCATGTCGCATTTATGATAGTGGGAAAGATGTTTATGTATATATTTGTATATAGTCATAAAAGAATATAATGTAGATATATAGCTGTCTTGAAAATATGTTTAGGTACGATGATACAATGTAAATATGTATATGTATATATATATGTGATGTTATACTTATATAATCTGTGTAAAGCTCAAGACCACATGATCAATGATCAGGGTAGAATATATATATATAATCAAATATAATCAGTTACTGCATCGTCTGTATTGTCCACTGATCCAACTCATCGACTCATCAGATTGTTTTCGCGGTTTTTGTTTCTAGATGTCTCTGTTGGTTGGGGTGACACAAAGCTTCCCCCACTGCTTTTTGCAGTTGGTTCTGGATGAAGAGATGTAGAATCGAAAGTTGCCTCAGCACGGGCAGCAGTGTGCTAATATCTTTTGTGCCATGGCCATGGCTATGGGTGAGCAGGTGAAGTATGGGTTGTCAGCAAGACGTCATGTTATATAGTTTACCCAGTCCCCATTGGTCCTGGTTCAATTGGTCTCTCTTTTCACTGAGCAAATTGCCACATCGATCTGGAAAGTTCTTCCGCTCGTGTGGTGTGCAGGTTTGTAACGGGATCAAGTACAACCATCTTGGCTGTATCAGCTATTTCCACAACTAAAGCAAATCGGTCGATCCTTGAAAGGCAGCCGCCCCATGCAGCCAAAGAGAATCAGACGCGGCCACTTTGACATATCTAATGTAAATCATCAGCAAAAGCCGAAGCGCTGATGAGGGAAGAAAACCGAACTCGGGTTCTGGCTCTCGACTCTTAGGGTATAAACCCGACTGCAAACCACAAAGCCATTGATGTAGGTTTTTCCAACTACTGTAACGAACTAATATGAATATGACTAAATGTATATATATATATATATTTATATATAGACATATAATGGGAACAATGGGGTCCATATAAGGAAATCAAGTCTAAAGAAGACAGCTTGGAAGAGTTTGACCATTGCATTACAAGACACTCCCGATAATCTGATTTAAACCAATGCCAAACAAAACTTTCAAAACCTCAGTGTAGCGTAAAGTAAGAGTCGTATTATTGACCCATTATTGACCCTACCTGTTCCCAAGTAACAAGTGTTTCTGTTCAGGCAGTGATAACGATAGGACGATTGGATGTGACGAGCGGATGTGACGAGCTCACATGTGTGTTCTTTCGGTCTGAGCCATGCCTAGGACTCAACAAAGCAACCCCCGCGAAACTGTGTGACAGGTGATAGGTGTGTCTTTTCTAACACCAGCACACTGTGTCATAACATCTTATGTTGAGTTGGCTCAGAAATTCATCATGTCATGGGAGGCGGCTAAATCACTTGACCAAATGAGCCACTTCGCGAGCAACCTTCAAAGCAGGCTGCGTAATGTCCTTGTGCGCCTTTTCACGTGATGATGAGACACACCCCACAGCACCACGTTTTTGCGTTCCATTGTCCTTGTTCTTGTCTTCGTCAAACTGTACATCATCATCATCCAGTCCCAAGCCCGTCTTGCGCTTTTTGACTGTCTTGAACTTTTCACCGGGCCTTGGTCATGTTATGCTAGATAAAACAAATAGATTCTCAAAGGTCAGCCCGGGACTGACGGGTGGTGGATAAATAAAAATAAAAGACCGCCGCACCGAAGGGGCCGAGGCGTGTTAGTTTAAGAGCGGAGCCGATCGATTCGAACAATCCTCTGTTCACTGGTAGAGCTTCAGCTGGGGAGGACGCCAAAAAGTGCAAAGGACTGTGGTAATTTACATATTTTGCAGATCACATGGCCGCAACATGTGCAACTTTGGCCAACAAGAAGGGTCCAAGAGCCGAGACACAGCAGCCCCCTCGACAACACAGCGAACTTCTTGCCGTTGATCGTTTCCATTGGGCATATTCCGCGATGCTTCGACTCAGGAACCAAGCAATTGATTGACATTGACAACTTGGCACCTTCCCATTCAAAGTCCTTGCTGTCAGCCTTCCATTCCAAGGAGAAGTGAGTAGAGTCGTCAGGCACAATGGGCACCATCCATGCACAACATGGCGCAGAGCAGTCCAAAGTTCCATATGATGAACCGTCAACGGCGAAGTTCATTCCACCTGGGCTTTAGCATGAACAAAACACCAAATACCCATTTGTCCATTTGCAAAATGAGTTGATGGGATTTAGTGGGACTGGGTTGTGGGCACCACTTTTTTTTGAAAACACATACATAACTACAAGTACAAGGTAACAGGTATAGATTTGAAATGACCTGGGACATGTAAAGCTGTAAAGCTGTAAAGCTGACGGATACTATCCATCAAGCCTGAAATGAGTCGATGTGTGAACATAAACCGGAAACATGTTGAACCTAAACATCATCAAGCTTCCAAACTCTCTTCCATCGTCGGAAAGCAGGTTTATCGGAAGCATGGTCACCGGCTTTCCTGGACCACGTTGGGTTTGGGCTTTCGATCTTGTGTTGGCTGTAGAATCTTGCACGTGCTCACCTACCAATGCAGATGCAGAAGCCCGAAAATAACTAAACTACCCAACAACCAAATAAATAAGCAACTAAGCCCCAACAGCTAAAATGTACCCAGTGCTACGTACATGAAAACATATTAAGTACATAGAATTCAGCATAGATTGCACATAGATGACAGCAAATTAAAGCATAACTTCACATTGGCCATCATTGGCGTTACATACATCACAAACTACAAACAAACTCCCAAAAAATAAGAAATCGCTGAAGCAATATCATGGCACAAACTGTCCCAAAGAACGCCACTTTGAAGTCCTTCGGAATCCGAACATAGTCAATGGTCGTCTTCTTGGCAATGGGCACGATGTTCTCCAAAGCTTCTGTGTCGGTAAGTTCCAGCAACACTGTCGGCTTGCACCCTCCAAGAGCACTTGACGATCCCTTTTTTGAACCCGTCGCTGATTCGGATGCTGGTGGCATCTTCACATGTAGGCGTTTGGCCCACGCGCTCGCCATGTCACAAGCCCACTTCAAAAGAACGCTCTGCATGTGCAGCTGCAGAGAAAGCAATCGATCACTGGAAATGACATCTGGAGAGCATCCAAATGTCAGCAACTCATTCCATGAGAAGAGTCTTGGGTTGTCAGCCCCCTGATCTGCATCATCTTCTGTGTTGACACCGTCAGCAGATCGAGCTCCGTCACCAAGCACCTTCTTGCCAAAGCTGTTCACAGGCTTCACACCAAGAGTCGTCAGTATCGATTTGACATCAAAGTCAGACCGTGTAGCTAGATCTGTGAGGGCCGCAGTCCATCCACTGCACATGAGCTCACTTGACATCAAGCAACTGTCCAGGTTTGATAGTAACTCCAAGGTGGCTGGTATGATCAAGGCGTTGAACAAGCTTTTCAAGTTCTCGGATGTGTGACTCACCAGGGAAATGAGGAGCTGCACGACATACTGGGCGCGCACATTCATCAATGTGGTGGCATCAGCTGCAGACAAAGAGAAGTCATCTGGTTCACCTTCAAATACTTCTTTGGGAACTTGCCATCCTGAATTTTGCATGGGATGATGGGCTGATGGACCAATGTGTGTTAGATATTTGTTGTGATGATGATGAGGACCTGATCTAATGATCGATGAAGATGAAGATGATGAAAAAAGACGGGTGGAATCATACTGGACATAGTCGTGGGTTTCTTGGTCTCATGTTATCCCATGTGTTGCCCCCGGTGTATCTTGTCAATTCCATCAACTAGTAGTAACTACTAACTAATCAATACCTAGTACCATCAAATAGTTAATATTGTTAGATCGATCATAACTAAGTGGTTTGGTGAACATAAACATTGAACAAGTAGTAAGATAGCACCGGTTTAGCAAATCCAAGTATTCAGCTTAGCTAGCTAAACAAACCGAAGCCCTGCTTTGAAACAAATGTCAAACTCAACCCAGTCCTGCAGAAGTCTCATGTGCAAACAAGTTTGCAAATGCCATGAACTGGTCACCGAAGATCTCGTGTACGTGTCGCGTCACTTCCCAAACCAGATCTGAAAGGTTGACGGTGGAAGCATGAAGAGAGCATGATGATGAGTTTGACAAAGCTAACCCATCTTTGGAACCAGTGGAGCAAGTACAGGACTGATAGCTGATCGCAGCCTTGATCTTGCCAAAAGTTGCATGGTGAACAACCTTGAACGGATCTGTGCTCTGGAGAGGATTTGAAGTCTCACCATCGATCCACTCCTTGATGGCTGGCAACCATGTCTTCAACTTGTCCTGCTTCGTCATCTTACTCTCGTCAAAAATCTCCTCCGTGTGCAGCGACACTGCTGCCTCAAGATGCTGAAGACCAGAGACTGAACCAGCAGCTGCATCGGCCCTCAGGGCAGATTCCATCAAGCCCTTCATTTCCTATACAGGGACGGGAACACATGTATGTCATGTATGTATTGGCTGATGACAATGTGTGATGTTCTGTTGGTAAGGTGAACGTAATAATTTGAAAACACAAAGTGCCAACATTTGTGGGTCAAACTCATGTAACACATGTGCTTTGACAAAGTGTCATGTCCTGCAACAGATGCCACGTGGCAAACTCTTTCAGCACGGGTCGCAACACCGACCATTTCTTGTACACCTTGGTTCCACGTGATGTAGTCAGTCTGACACTGCCGGTGAAGCAGAAGAGCATGCACTGGCGAATCATGACACTCTTGAGATCCTGCAAGTTTGTGGCCTGACCACACAGTTTCGAAAGGTGGTTGATGATGTGGTTGCAACATGACAGCATATCATCCACCCATAGCTTCGAGCGGACCCCCACTTTGCAAGTCACCACGGTAGCCTTGACATCTTCCTCTTCCGGTAGATTGATCGATGGTGGGGCATTTGGATCACTTCCACCACTGCCACGTGCCTTCGCCTTTGCCCTCTTCTTTGGCTGCCCGTTCTCTTTGTCTCCTCGCCCACCACGGCCACGTTTGGTTTGTGATGTGTCGCCGCACGTCACAACAGATCCGGTCATCGTTGTGAAGAGTCTCGACATGAGTGGCCGCTTGGACAAAGAATCAAAGACCCATGTATCTTCAGCGTTGTCCTCCAGCAATGGTACCTAGGTTCATGGCAAAGCTATGGTATCAGCCTTTGATACATATATGTAAATTACATTTTCAAAATTTAGAGAGAAAATCAAACCCATGATATCATGATGATGATGATGATGACATTTACACATATATATATATATAATGTTAATTATAGAATTTTATTGGACACAAAAACACACCAAAACAAATGACACGTCATTTGAAGATGTTTGAAGTTTCATACCACAAACACCTTATATAATCTTTAGAATCTAGACTCTAAACTAAAGACTATATCGGAAAGCTGGACTGGAAAGAAAAGAAAAAACGAAATGAATGTCTTGATCAACTGATCAACCTGCCAATCGCCGCCAATAACCGCCAATAACCAAATCGCAACAACAATTCTCAAACAAACATTGATATCGATACACCCAGTTGCACAAAGCTTGCACAACTCCAAGATAATCATCTGCATGTCGGACTCTGCCACCCCATCCCACAGCGTAGTTGACACTCCTGTGATCAAAGCCTGCATGTTCTGTAAGATCACGCTGTTGTTGATCTTGGGGTGTAGAAAATCGACCTTTTCAGACATCACCTTGGTAAAGATTCCTGTGTCTGTGCCGTTGAGTTCGGTCAGGGATGGGCTGGACATGAGGTTCCACTTCTTCGACAATGCATTGAAGCAGGACCTCGCTGCTTCAAACAACTTCCATTCGGAAAACACTTCTCCAAACTCTGCATGGGATCGAATGAACTCAGCACCTGAGCTCGTTTTTTGTTCAATCAGCATTCAGCACAAGAAGCAAAATGGTTCACTTTTGACGCAACATCATATATGGCTAGTATAAGTCTCAGGGACATTGCCCCTCGTAGTTCTTGTTGTTCCAAGAGATGGAGTTATCATGCTTCCAAATACGTAGCGCGGCTTCAACCTGCACAGTGACAGCTGTTCTTAAATTCTTAGAGGGATGAGGTATGGGTATAAAGAGCTTGATGAGATTGGTGTCCTTGTGTGGGATTTTGAACGGGATGTTGCGCTATGGGAAACTGGAAAGCATAAAGAACAACGTCTGAATCGTGAACATAATGTTCAACAAACCAAGCACGCCAAATTGTCAGAGGTAAAATCAAACCTGCTAACAAGAAACGTCTGGCACGAGCCACATGTGTTCGATGAACGATGTGGCCGACCCAGCGTGAAAAGAATTGTGATAGTGGATCAAGAACTTGAGCACTGATTGCGGTGTCCGGTGGTGGAGGATCCTGGCCTCGAGTCCTTTGCTCAGGCTCAACTTGAGATTGATGTTCTCAGGTTCATCAGCCAACGCCGCAAAAAAAGATTCTGCTAAGCTCGCGAAGGATAGAGCCAAAAAAGGCCCATTCTTCTCTCCCATCTCATTTGGCGCAGGTGACACCAACCAGGGTTCTCCGCGTAACCCTTCGAGAATACCCCTGCTTTTGCAACTCGCCACATATTGTTGCTTCACGCCCGACTGTTGGCGAGCGTTCAGTGGGTGACGAGCTATGTTTCGTCTTTGGTTCGATGAGTCAGCAAAGAATCGGATTCGCTGTTTGTCGCCCACCTGTTGCTGAGATAGATCCCCACGGCTATGTTATCCACTGCGCATGGTTCAAATAATATAATATATATATATATTGATTTATTTATTTAGGTGTGCACACAATTAAAACGACCAGCGATATCATTATGTAAAAGTGATCTCAGATAGAAAGCAGTTTGATAAGAATAAGCACATATAGTTTTATTGTTGTAAAGATCATGAACAACAGTTCAACAGCTGAACATTGTACTATGTATGTTTCCCACCTGGTAGGTTGACCACATCGCTTCAATCAATGCACGACCTTTGGCTGTTTCCCCGAAAATGGCCGGAACTGAAAGGGCATTGTCAAAGGGGTCAACTCCTGTCTTGGGCTTCGGGATGTCGCTTGCCATCATGGTGGACACCATGGAACCGCTCGCAAAGCGCCAATGTTCAAATCACGGTGCGCCAAGCGAAGCTCAAGTAAGATGATGGTGAACAGCAACAAAAAATAAGGATCAGGATTCATATGTATTTGTATCTGCATAAGTGCATTGCCTTGTTTCGTTTGAAAATTGAAACATACTAATGTCAAGAGGAGTTCGACTGATGTTGGTTGATTGATCCGTGTTCATGTTCCATGGTCCATAGCATAGCCTATGTTACTTCAGTCTGCAGTGAGCCTCCATGCAGCCGGTGTGACCATGTGGCTTTGAAGGCTAGGCTGAACATTGCACATGTGCTGGTTCAACTGTCTGAGCTTTGATTTTATTTGACATTGTTTGATGAAAACCTTTGACCTGTGACCCTGTTGATCCCAAGCATGATGACACTGCGTCACAAGTTTCGCTAGTACAAGCGTGCTGGTGAATCATTCCTGGAAACACACTGCTTGAGGCCCCGAGCCAACCGCTTGACCATTCGGCCAGTGGCTAGTGGCAAAGTTTTTGCCTCAGGATGGCACGGCAGGAGTGATAATTATATGACAACATGAAAAGGAGAGGGGGGCATGAGTGTAACCAACTAGGCTAGGGCCAGGGCTAGGGTTATGATCGTCAAATTGAACCAGTACTTGAAAATTCTGTATCCGGACATCAGGCATTGCGATACAAGCAATGCAACTTTGAAGCTTCCCATACTGGTCCCATACCTAAATCATACTATGAAATTGAATACAAACATTCAGTCCACATTCTAGCACAAGTCGCAAGCCATTCCCCAGACAACAAGTCCTCTGGGTGTATACTTCTTTTGCTGATGCTGATGCAAGACACGGAATTCATTCTGTTTCTAATCTTGACCTTCACACCATTGTCACATGGTAGGTCACGACAGTCCCAGCTGTGGCATCAAGACTTTCAGCGGACATGGTCTTCACACTCGTATGTGCAATGTTGGTTTATCTTATCATAGAGTCATATAGCATATCATACCATATTACAGTATCTATAGTGGACTTGGTTTGTGGTGAGATGACGCAACTGTCACCACAGCTTGAGTTCAATGCAATCTGGGACGTTTGGACATGGATGGCTCGTGTTCCGGCTGTTCGCTGGACACAGCGCCGTCAGAATTCAGCGGCACTAAGCACAAGGTATTTTGCACACCCAGGTTAGCATGGCGCCTCATCAACATTTGCTGCAGTGATAACATACCCGGATCCAAAATGGTCTGGGTCATGGCAAACAAGAGAACCATACCTGCATTTGACACGTGCATTGCGTTGCCGGCTTGGGCACAAGTTGTGGCCCGCCCCGGCCAAGGGAAATACGATTTGCCATTGGATTCTTGCAGCCAGCGAAGTGCAAATGAATTGGTTGGTATGCCACCCGTATATTCAGTGGTCACAGGGATGCCTTGCAAAGAAAGCATCTCTTTTCGTGTCAACCACCGATGGTGGTGTGCACTCATGATCAATGTGGCACTTGCCGTCAATGTCATCATTGCCTTTACAGGGGTTGATTGGTATGTATCATCATATCATATACCCAAATGAAATCAAGAGTCAAAAGTGTTATTGTTGAATTGCTGACTTAAACTTGACTTAAACTATTAATCACTGTTTTGTTGGTCGATAGATGTGACAATCAAGACAGTACTCAGAACTACAAAGAAAAACAATGCTTTTGGAACCGGTTAGCTGCCTGACTCCGCGCAAGCGTGGCTCTGACCAACGGGCTTTGGTTCATGGAGTAGACACCGTTGGGCCACTGTCGGATGTATTCTTGATAGGCATCATGTTCCCATTTTGTGAGGCATGATTCAAAAGCATTGGGCATGAGGCAGTCTGGCAACTGTGTTGGCCCATCCAACTTGCCCCACAGACTCTCAGGTCGCGCTGCGGCCCATTCAAGCTCCTGGTTCAGCTCCACTGGCTTGCTCCTAGGCGGAAGACGGTGGTCAGCGACAACTGTGATATGGAGGATGGCAAAGGATAACAGCCAACAAGGCTGACAACTCGAACTAACGTATAATTTGACTTGATTTGGTTGGCCCGTATTGCATCAGAGTTAGTGGTGGTGGTATTGCTGTATTAAGGTTTGTGTTGAAATCAGTTTTAGTCAAAGAGTCATAGGTTAGGTGGATGATTGTTAGAAACCCAAAACAAAAACATCAAAAGAAATACTATGGTTGCCAGGTATCTCCCAGAAATAAATTTTCCAATCAGCATCCAGACTGCGGAAGAAGTTCTTCACAAACTCATCCAATGTTGATCGAAACCCACGTGTTTTTTCCCGATGCCTTCCCCTTGGTTGCACAAGTGCTTCAATTTGCGTATGTTTTTTTCCTCAACCAATCATATGATAGAAAAATATCATATCAACAAATTCAATGTAAGGCTGAACACAAATAAAGTGCTACACAGCACAGCAGCACAACTACAACACAGCTGAGTTACACTGCCCATTGGCGTACTCTCCGGACGGGTATCCCAAATGACTCTGGCGTGAGAACTGCAAACACCCAATCCCACTCAGGTAAGACCTCATGAAACACACGGCGGGGGAATGCATCGGTGCATTCCTGGATAATCAGAGGCTCACATGTCTTCTTTCTGATCCCGCTCCATGCCAGGAAGTGTGCATGGCTCATGGCTGTTTCCCCTTCCTGAAGTCCTGCCGGGCTCCAAGACGTGCAGCTTGTGCCAGCTATGTGCACAAATGCCACTTTGTCGGACACGCTGCAGTCCTTGTTGTGCACGATGCAGTGAGCATGCCTGAGGGTCTGAGAATGTCTGAGAGGTGAACGCTGTACATTGATCCACTTATAGTTTAGTTTCATGGGTTTAATGCCTTATATGTTATTGATCGTTTGTCGTACAACTAATTCTGAAACGGTAACAACAACAAATAGAATAACATTATGTCAAGAATCGTCTTTACTGCAGATCCGTTCAACACCAGTGGCATGAGTTTCGTCTCCAAGAGGTTGTTCTGATGAAGCTGGGGCAACATAGCTTTGACAGCGGGTACGAAGAAATCTGAGAGATCTGTGAACATACACGAAGGCGGATGGGGATGATGCAAACATTCTTGCTGACTGTGTGGATTCCACTCCTCAGTACAGGTGAGGATTGATAACACATCAATCATTTTGTTATGTCACATGTGTCATGTACGCCCTAGCCCATCATCTTGGCATATCAAGGAGCAAAAGAAACATAATTTATACTCAACATATCCCTAGCGGCAATTGCATGAATATGCTGGGGAGCACCAGTCATTTCAACCCCTGTGAACTCTGAGATAGCTTGCCGTAGCTGACAAAATGATGTGCCTGGTGTGTCTATGCCTGAGTACGCTGTCGAATATGTGAATGCACACATCCTGGTCCCCAAGGACAGTGCAATCCGTTGCTTGTCGGTAAGCGACTTAATGTCAGCAGCTTCATCCGCCATGCCAAACTCTTCGATTTGTCTAAGAAATCCCTGAACCCCAATGTCCTTGTCATCATCGTGACGTAGTCTGGCTGGCAGGTTCACATAGATTTCGACAAAGTCCAAAGGCCATCCTATGAATCATGTGAAAGCCATGAATGACGGACTGGTAGGCTGATAGATGGAGAATAAACAAAAATGCACAGTTCCATTACCTGAAGCCTGTCCAACAATCCAACATCACAATGGCAGATAGACATAACATTTGTTTCTTATGTGGGAACATTGCCAAATGTCATGTATTGTTTGGTGAGCCATTTTGATTCTGGTATGTATCCCAATTTTTTCAATCCTCAATCCATCTAGTCCGAAATACAATTTGTGAGTACAACTACTACGTAGAATCAAAAACAATTTGTAAGTTGTCTCTAGCGCGTATCTGTTGGTCTCAGCAAAGGTCGTGTAGCCACCACGGCTGGTCTGAACAGTGGGTGGCTGATCGGGTTCAGCGTCTAGGTGTGCTTCATCGCTACCTGCTGCTACTGATGGTTCAGGCACAGCATCATTTGGTTTTTCCTCTCCGGGAAGAGAAAAAAGGTTTGGACCACCAATATAAGCCGAAGAGGGAACCGTGGGAGTAGGAGCCTGAGGAAGTGGACAATCCAATGAATGCAGTATTCTAATACCAGTCCGTATATTCGTTGAACAGGTATGGCTACATTCAAGTACCAAATCCCACGGTCCAAGTCCCAATGGTATGTACGATGGTCTGAATTCACACTCCATATTTCGAAAAAGATCAATAACACATATTTCTTGTATGCCAAAAACACCAAATATCAAAACAACTGGATACAAGAAACTGATCCTGAAGTTGGCGGATCTTGACTTTGACTCTGATGATCATTTTGCAGTGAACCTGATTCAACAATGACATCATCAGTTGACTTTGGTTGCGCTGCTGGTGGATCAACGACATGTTCTGCCTCATCAGCCCCAACAGATTCATCCACCGGCTTAGTAGACTGGGGCTCTGCATTGGTGACCTCATTGGTACACTGGCTCTGCTCAGGCTCTGGTGCAGCAGCCACTGTTGACGCGACTTGGCTGGGTGGTGTGGGTTCATCCAGCTTCTCTGGTTGCGCCTTGCTGTCAGGGTTTGATTCTCCTGATCCATGTGATTTTGGCGGTGATGTTGCACCAAAAAAACCTTTCTTGTCAGCTAGTGTACCATCTGATGATGGCACATGCTTGATAGTGCCTCTTCCAAACCCCTGGCGTAGTTTGACATTACTGAGTTCATATGTGTATGGACCCTTGCTCCTGTAGGCCTGCAACATTATTGCATACACCTTCGCCGAAGAGTCTGACTTTGTAAACTCACGTATGTGCGCAGTGGACTTGAAAGTCTTGCGAACATGTTGTGGTGCTGACGCAAAAAAATCTTTGCTGCCATCGTGAACCACAAACACTGTGTGAGATTCAGCATAGGCCACAGCTGAATATGATTTGTCTTTGTCCCGCTTCGTGATCATCACAATGCTATTCTCTCCAAATGAAACTGGCGGCTTGTTCGTTGTCCTATGGGATGACACAGTGCACATACAACACATATAAACCATATCAAGAACTCAACCAACAAAAGTTTAGCCATGTTGAACACACACAACCGTTTGACCATGTGTCCTGAAAATCACAACTAGATCCCTTTCGGACTGTGGGAGCTCGTCATGGTCAGCCTGCAAAATCATACACTGATCAGACACGGCCCCTTTCACGATTGGTTGTTGCGCCGGCATTGCGCCGACACACGCACACAGTGCAACCACATGCAGTTTTGAACCACCATGTCTGAAGTGAAGCAAAACACATATCATATTATGTGTAAACCATTCCAATATTAAACGTGTGTGAGTAACGATATCAAAAACGTAAATAAAACAACTATTTAATGCACATCTAGTTATAATCAAAATTATTCATATCATAGGCTTTAAATTATATATACAATTAAAGAACAGATAGGTAGATAGGTGGATAGACAGATAGATAGAGGTAGATAGATAGAGGTACATAGAGATAGACAGAGATAGACAGATAGAGATAGAGATAGATAGATACATAGAGATAGAGATAGATAGATTGATAGATAGATTGATAGACAGATTGATAGATAGAGGGAGATAGTTAGATGGATAGATGGATGGGTGGATAGATGAATAGATGAATAGATGGATAGATGGATAGATGGATAGATTGATAAATGAATAGATGGATAGATGGATAGATGGATAGATAGATAGATAGATAGATCAATCGAGATATCGATCGATAAATAGATAGATAGGTAGGTAGGTAAGTAGATAACTAATTATTATGGTGCTTAGCTTATGTCTAGGCTCCAGGAGCCTAACCTCCTGATGTATGTATGTATGTATGTATGTATGTATGTATGTATGTATGTATGTATATCATATGTGTATATATTTATATGTATATGTATATATATACAATTTGATATTATATGATAAACTCTGTGTATACTGCATATCTGTTTATCTTATAGAAATGATCGCATATGATAAGTAATAAGTGATATATGTTAAGTTAAACTATTTGATGGTATGATGTAGATGCAATAGTTTATGTTTCGCGTAAACAGCATTTATTGAATATGAATATGAATAATACATAGTTAATATCAATACACCATATGATATATATAAACAGCACACAGGTGGCTCTCGTCAAATGCACTTGATTTCACATTGACCATTTACATGCAAGGTATAAATACATATGAATACCTCGTGTAGATAGATATAAGTGTGTGGGCGCGCACGTGTGTAAGAACATAATAGTGTGCATATCAGTGCAACTAAATATAATTACTGCACTATGTATGATTGAAATGCTATGTGTGATCTACATGTTACCTAGTTTAAGATATCGAGTACCTATGAAGGATATAGAAATATTATATATATATATGCGTTCAAGAAATGCTGCTTTGAATGCAACATATACACCTGCCAGATTCCATCCCAGTCGCTGGGCTATCGTGCTGTCAGCTGGTTCCACACGTGCATATCGGACATTGGGGCCCAACCTCAGAAATGCTGCGCACTTGCCAGAGGCAGCATTGTCAGTGGGATCATGGGCCAACGAAATAATAGTTTCCAAAGCCAAACAAAAATAACATTGGCAAACATTTACAAACAAGAATATGTTGCATTGTCTGAACCAACCCATTTTTGTTTCACTGCAGATGGTTTGTCACTAGGCACATCTGTACTGCACCGCCATGTGCAGCCATCATGCCAGTGTAACCTTATGGCTACAAGTTAGATGGCAACACCAGTGTCACGCCTCCAACCACACAAATCCATTTGAATAATTTCATGTGATTTCGTAGTGGCTACAAGCATCATTTGATGCAACATGTTCTCTCATGCCGATGCCCCTCTCAGTCTGATGATGATGATGATGATGATGATGATGCTGATGCTGATGCTGATGATGTTCTGGATGCCGGCACACATTCCATGTTGCTAGTGCCACCATGCACAAGGTCACTGGGAAGGAGAATGTTTTCAACAGGGCTATCATAATCAGCAGAATCATGTGAAAGTGCGTCCATGTTGGTGTCATCCACATTGTCAACTGTGTCAGTAGCATCATCATTGTTTTCACCAGTGTTATGATAGCGTGAGGCCAACACGTCTGCTGGTGAAAGCCTGTCGGTCCTGACGATGTTCTCAAACAAACGCTGACGCAATGGATTTTCACTATGCGCGTGCTCCCATGCTCAGCATACCCATGTTCATCATCATCGATATTGTCAGTCCATCGGGAAAATCTCTACAACACATGAACTTCGGTTCTGAACTAGAAAACATGGCTTGCAGTACCATGTGTGTGTTCACGTTACAGTATATTGTGATATGTTATGATATGTTCGCAGCATGTGTTGTAATAATGTGTCATTGATTCATTCGTTGACTCAGTTACCATTTGGGGATGTAAGTAAGTATTTAGGTTTTGCTGCCTGCCCACAAATTTGGTAACATCTGTGCCACCACACCATGGCAAACTTGAAAATGTACTCGGCGTGAGCGACGTCACCTGTATGGCGGGGTTTAACAAGCTTGTAGCTTTAATCTGTTTACCATGTCCTGACAGTTTGGAGGTTGAATGTATGTATCTCAATCTTCGAAATCACGAGTCATCACTGGTCGTTACAATCATTGTCACCCTCATTGATGTTTTCGATTGTGACTACTATCAGCAACAGCAACTAGTAACTTCATGTTGGATCAGTCTCAGCTCATGTTTGAATCTAGGTTTCGACACCCGCGTCTCCCACGATAATAAGGCAAGGTTGATCCGATGCCTCCCTATGCAGCGTCTCGATTGCCGTCGTCCATAAGGCCTGTTGGCACACAGGACATACAACAATGGTTCCAAAGTTATATGGCTGTTTGGTGAATTCGTCTAGATGGGGCTGCACAAAGTGAAACATTCGTTCGAGCTTGTTATTTCCTACAAGCGCAGACAACATCCCAGTTAATAACGAAGTTCTCAACATATTACCCAATGAATGGCATTGATCAAATTATATGATTGTCTGAATGCACATTCACAGACGAACAATGGCCCATGACCCTTACTGTTACCCATCACCAATGCCTCTGCGAAGAAAGTCTGCACATATGCGACATAGGTTGGGCAGTTCTCCTTGTAGACGGTCATGTATAGATTCCCTGGGACGTGGCGGCTGACCTTTTTTTGAAAGGTTTCCATCGTTCATCACCATAATACCAAACGGTTCCCATCACTAGCAACAAAAACATCATACATACACATCATATACATGTACAATCGCACATTTACATATATACATATACCTTTGAATATATGAATAATTATTTACTTTTTACATATTTCAACATTTGGATGTATATCTATTTACATATATTTACATATCATATAAATATATATAAAGATATTTACATTTATTTGCATATCTCTCTATTTGCATTTACATGTTCAACATTTATACCGCTGTACATATACATATCTAACAAGCATATACATAAACAAAGACATACACATAGGATATCTGTCAGTCAATAGCTCCAATGATTTAATTGCAAGTTGTGATCAGCCAACATGATATCGGTATATAGGCATCAAGATAAGGGGATATCTCAAACTAGATGCCTCTATGAATTTCCCAAGTTTTTTTTTCCTCAATCAAGAACAAATAGCTTTGGGCCAACCATATTTTTTTGCGTTGTATGAACCATTTAAGTGCAAACATGGTACCCCGCAAACAATTCTCCAGCGAAAGCTCTGCGAATAGGAGCGTCCCGTGCAGCGAAGATGTCATCATCCGGTCGTTGCCTTATTGGCGGATGAAGTTGGTGCATGTGTTGGCTGCCAGGCTGTTGTTGTTAAGGGTGCTACATGTCACAGTGACTGGTTCACACAGTGAATTGGTTGACTTTGTTGTATATGATTCGATAACATGCTAACAGCTTCGTCTATATCATAAGACTGACCAATCAAAGAACATGCAGCGAATGTTCTTGTGTTTTCACCTGTGCTCACATTGAACTGTAATCATGACCGGAAGTGACCTGAGATACTTCAAATCTGAGATAGCAGTACATCATGTGCAATCGCAATTTGATAGCTTCTACACAATCAAACTATCAAAGTGTTGGGTGACAACACAATGCTGTCAGCTAGCTCTTGAATGAGGTGTGTCTGGCTAAGTGCCGGACAAAAAGATAAACGGCAGCTCGGAAGCAGATGTGATTTGAAACTCATCCAGTGTCGGAAGTGGTGTCATGTATGCTTTCCAAATTTCCTGGAACTCCTCCACATGTTTGGCAGCTTGTTGATTACAGTTTGGGTGCCACTGCATCAAACAAAAAGAACACCGCTGTAATGTGTTTCCGGCTGTGCTGGAGGAAAGCTGCTGACAGCCCCGACAATGTGGAAGTTCATCATCAAATAGCATATCCCCATCATCGGAAATCCCTAAACCAGCTTCGAACATAGCACGGAGACGACGTACTGCAGGTTGAACTATTTGGCGTTCCTTTTTCTTAACACGGACCCCACACCCCGGAAGTATCAGAATAGCACCACCAGTCTCAGTCTCACCAAATTTGGTCTTCGCTATGAAGTGCGATGGGTATATCACTGCATTGTCTTCGTCCAAAAGAATTGCTCTGCCAGACAGTTGTTTATAGGGTGGCACCCATGAAACGAATTTAACGTCAGTATCACCAACACTCTCTGCAGTGGGTTTGTGCATGATAAGAGAGATCTCATGCCCCAAGCAACTATCCACCGAACCAACCTCAAACCGTTGAAGCTGTTCAATCATGTCAGCCACACTTGCACATGATTCCACAACTGCAGATTTCCAGGCGGTCAAAGCCTCTTCGATTGATGACCGTCCAAGTTGAAGGTCTGGAGGCTTGGCCGAAGATGACGATTGAGCCTGAGCCTGCCCTGGTTGAAAATCACCATCACCAACATCATTAGGTTTGTTGTCATCACCACCTTCAGTTGGGCGCAGCATTTGTTCTAGAATCAAATCCCCAAGGTCTTGCTCAATAGAACCCACATCTATGTCACAGAACGGTGACTCTTCTTGTCGTTCCATAGCTGCTGCAACAAACTTAGTATTCAGCGCATCAAGGTCCGAAATGTCTTGAGCTTCCTCATTGTCGTCCAACAACTCCGACTCACCTACAGGTTCATCTATGTCCCCGTAAACTTCACGTTCCAGTTGTTCAAGGGTCAGTGGGTCTGTGTCTTCTGCATCTTCGCCTTCCTCATTCTCACTTTCAAAATCGCAATCATCATTGTCTTCATCACCTACAGTCGAATCTATATCCTACCTATAGGTGCTTTCATCTTTTAAACGAATAACAAAGCAACCAATTTCAACACTAACAGCCGCTAATGTGGGCGATGCAAAACGAGAAATCTAGTGCTAATACCAAATGAAACAAGATACCATCCATGAGTGCACCCACATGCGCACCGGAACCAGCTCCAGTTTCACGTCTTTCATAGGGCTTGCGAAATTTCAGTGTTGCGACAAAAAACTCGGTTCCCATTTCAAAGAATAAGTGTTGTGAACTACCAGGCTCATCGTGACCACAATCTTTCACAACATGCAGTTCAACAAGTGTGAGGTCCACACTTTGTTGACGATGTTCTTTAAGGTCAGCGAAACAAAATGCAATCGCTGATAACGAAGACTGAAAATCCATAGTGTCTGGCACCTTCCAAATTCGTTGATGGTTATCCCTTGACATCACTGGATGAAGGGCGAGTGTTTGGCATGTGCGTCCCATCAACTCGGCTACCACGTGTCCTGATGTGTGGGTGTTGAACTTCAAGACCATTCCGAAAACAAATGCATTTTGATTCCGCTTGTGATGATGACGGGCAGCTTTCATGAACAACTTGTTGTACTTGATGGCCCATAGTTGAGCTGCTGACAATGAAACACCAGGGTTGTATGTTTCTGGCTTGTGCACATTAAAGTTGACTGGTGTGGCTGGGGCCCATCTCTCTACATCATCAAGTGCTTGTCGTTCAAAGCCTTGATAGAGAGTTGACGATCTAGCCAGTGACATGGCTATTGGTTTCAACTCAGCCAATGTGTTTTTGCCCCTACCCCCCTGACTTCTGGCACTCATCATAAGCGTCTTTCTTGTATTCACTCTTGCAGATAACAACTCAAGACTCATGTTGGTGTTGTTCGCCAGTCCCATCGCACTTTTGATCATCGAATTGAGTGATTCTAACTCACCAGAATCGATCTCAAGATGCACAGCAGTGATTGACAATATCCCATGAAGTAGTGACCCAGGGGCAAGACATCCTGTGGACCGTATGTGTACCAAATCCTGCCTACACATGTTCCTGATTTTCAACGTGTTGTGTTCCAGGTCGCTGTCACTTGTAGCCAAAAGGTTTGTTGCGATTTGTTTCCGATACTGTGCAGGTTGCGACAATTTGCCGTGAAGCAGCTTGAACAACGGCCACGGCCACCTTAGGCACGACGGGATCTAATTTGGGACAGGTGAAACAACATGTTCCATCCATGCATACATGTCATACAATGGTCCATAGCCATAGCCCCGGGATAGGTGTTAAACTCGTGGGCTCTTGTACATTTAATCATTAAGTTTCATGATGGTCGATGTATATACAAATCAAATCAACATTATAAAAAAATTGAACATGCAGAAAGTTCCTCTCTCCTCTCACCTCTCACCTCAAAACATAAAAGTACAAACTTGTGTTTGTTTCAGATCAAGTGACCGGCTAAATGTTCTGACAACCCTTCGGTTGAATGCTCCAGCGTTGTGCAAAAGAAGTGCCGATGCAAAATCCATGAGGTGTTTGGTCATGTTGCCGTCCACAAGTTGATGAACACCATGATCTGCGTCCGTATTACGGGGTACACTCTCTACTTGAAATCCGAAGTTCATCGCAGCTGCGAACCAGTGATGAAATGTATCTACAAGTCCACCAAACTCTCGTTCAATGGTTTGGACGCGGTATGCCACAAGCTCTGTAATGCGCATACGTGCTGTGAAAGCTGCAGATGACAAGATGCGATAGAAATGCATCAGTGGAGCGCGTGCTTGTCGCGTCACAGACATACAGAACCAAAACCGATAGTCTGACACACACTGTAGAGACCTTTTGATGTATCGGCTGATTTTGGTTTTGTATGCTTTGGAATCATCCAGCGCAAGCTCATCGAGTCCATCCTTGGTTTCCTGTTCATCATCTTTCTCGGTAGGTTCATGTTGGTCATGTGTGTTCTCTGCGCCCGCTTGCTGAAATGTCTCTTTGAATAACGCACATACATTGCCAGCTCCAGTCTCCATATAAAATGCTTCAGCACCTAAGAAGAAGACTCATGAACGAAGTCAAAGGAAATGGATGTAAACCCAAGAACCATTAACAATTTGTTTGTCTATGTCTGGCGTTTTCAAGTGTTGAGCAATGGCTGAGGTGACTTGGGAATACACGCCACTTAAACAGAATCGTCATATGATAGATTTGTAACAGGATCTTCATGTAGCAACAGTAACGGGTGTCTACCACACACAAACACGCACACAAAAAGATTATGAATCATGAGATCATGAATCGAGCTGCTGTCTACGCTGCCCCATCTGCCACCAACTGCAAGTGGTGGTAAGTTGAATGTAGCACGCATCTTGGTCATTCCAGGTTCCCCCGTGTGTTGTTTCATCCATACCTTACGCACCTTTGCTAGGTGAGCCCGCCAAGAATGAGACAGTGTGGCCAACGAAGAATAATACTTTTTCCAATCAAACTCACCCAGTTTCGGAATCATATCGTCCACCAATTTCAGTTGGGATTGCGTCACGAGTTGAAACTGGTGTTTCAAGCACAACGGTGCAAAAAACAGTTGGAAACTCATGTCTTGTTGACTAGCCATCAAGCTGTGCAAACCATTCCGCAGGCCACGTTGGTCTGGGCCGTCATCTGATGTGTTCATCCATATGTGTATGTAGGGCCCTGGGAGCTCTCCATTCCTGAACTCGATGTCAAAGAAATATATCACTATGATATACGTGTGCCGATGCTACACTTCCCATTGTTGTTTTTTTGGATACATGTTGAATGACATACATCCAGGTTCTACATACTTTACAGGACCCAAAGCCAGCAGAAACAAATGCGAAATAACATTGCACCAGAGTGTCCGTTTAGCAGCTGCAAGCTCATCCCATGATTTCAGACCAAGCCTTTTGAACTGTTTCAAAGTCAAACCCATATTTCCTGCACCAGTTCCGTACGCAACAACTTGCAGGTCTGACCTAGGAATCACGACAGACTGCAGAGTAAAAACCCTAATTGACAGTCACAAATTGAGGAGATGTTGGTCGCTTGGGTGAGTCAGCTTCATATCTAAGCATAAGTACATCTAGCGCGCAATATATAATGTAAAATTTGTCGCAAGTAAGCATTTAGATCTGTTTGTGTGTGTGTTGGTATGTGCGCCAATATGTTTTCCATGTGTTTGCTATTCTTCGTAACAACAACAATCTGCCAGTCAGTCAGTCAGTCAATCAGTCAACTTGTATGTTTGCTTGTCTGCGTTTGGTGTTTGCGCTGTGTCGGTGGGAGATTACATGCATGCCATGTTGCAGCGTGCACACATGGCATCATATATACTGCGTAATGTCGGTGTGTGTGTGTGTTTTCTTCATTTCCAGCTCTAACAAATAAATTAGTAGTGTATCTTTTTTGAACTCAGCTACGTAGCCATCAAGATGTAAAGTGATGAGAACATCTCCATACATGCATGCATGTACTGCATGTACCTACAACATGCAGCATATATTGCATTGCCCTAAGGTAGTCGATCAATCATTCATTCATTCATTCATTCAGTCAATTTCAATCATTCATTCACTCATTCACTCATTCACTCATTCACTCATTCACACATTCACTCATTCACTCATTCATTTATTCATTCATTCATTCATTCATTCATTCATTCATTTCATTCATCCATCCATCCATCCATCCATCCATCCATTCATTCATTCATTCATTCTGTCATTCATTCATTTCATCTCATTCATTCAATCATTCATTCATTCATTCCTTCGTTCGTTCGTTCAGTCATTCATTCATTCATTCATTCATTCAATCTTTCATTCAGTCATTCATTCATTCACTCATTTCATGTCATCCACTCGTTCATTCATTCTTTCATTCATTCATTCATTCATTCATTCAATTATTCATTTATTCATTCAATTATTCATTTATTCATTCATTTCTTTTTTCCTTTCACTTCATTTTATTTTTTTGATTTCGTTACATTTCGTTGACATTCGTTTATTCATTCATTCATTTTTCACTCATTCATTTCACTCATTCACTCATTCATTCATTCATTCCTTCATTCATTCATTCATTTCATTCATTCATTTCACTTCACTTCGCTTCACTTCACTGCATTTCTTTTCATTCATTCATTCATTCATTCATGCATGCATGCATTCATTCATTCATTCATTTCATTCATTCATTTCTTTCATTCGTTCATTCATTCATTTATTTCATATCATTCATCCATCCACCCATCCATCCATCCCTTCATTCATTCATTCATTCCATTTCATTTCATTTCATTTCATTTCATTTCATTCATTCATTCATTCCATTCATTCATTCATTCCTTTCCAGTCCATTTCATGTCATCCATCCACCCATACATCCATCCGTACATCCATCTATCCAACCATTCATTTATCGGTACATCCTTCCTTGCATCATTTCATCCATCCATTCAGTCAGTCACACATTCATTCATCATTATGTTGAGTGTGCTCAAATCATTCAACACCGGCACCCGTGTGTTTGAGCTATCTGTGATGTGATTCACCCAAGGCAATATATTTGACAGTGCGCGCGGCATCTGACGTGAGTGTATGTAGGTGGGCACAGGCAGTCTGAAGTAATATCAATGTTTGTGTGACTATGGAACACAGGCGCACGCAAGAAGAAGGATTGATTTGTTTTCATCTATAACAGGAATGCAGAAAGGGCTAGCAAAGAACATATGACGATGATTATCAAACCAACAGGTTCGCTATGATACATATCTTGCAAAGGTCGCAAAGGTGCAAGGCATATCCTAAACTATACTGTATACATCGACAACATGGACAGTCTGACACAGTTACCAAAATCACAACCGGACCACATTGACCTCAATGAAGTGAAAGCGTTTTGGTACTCTTCTCGTTGCAATGCGCTCCAGTTGGTCATAATCCCTGTGGTAGCTAGCATGCCCTGTAACTTTTGTCGTTTCCAGATGCTGCTGTTGGTAGCATCGCTGCACCAGTATGTAGCCCCAAGGGAGAACGGAGTGGAAACCATTTCATCAGTAGCCGATGCCACCATGGGACTACGATATGCTATATGGTCCCCAAGCAATGGTAACCCAACATCTTCGCAAATACTATCATCATGTGATTTGCACACATTCTCCCTGTCGGCCTCTCCAACATTGTGCTGTACGATTGCATGCGCCTGCATTCCAGCTTGCACCGCAGGTGGAGGAACTGGTCGACCCTGCGACTGCTGTGCTTCACTCAGCTGTTTCAACAGAGCATACATAATCCGATGGAAAAACCACGTTCTCACAATGAGGAAAGCGCATGTGATCACTTCACTGCGCAAGACTGTCATCTTACTAACAGGCAACAATGAAGCTTGGGGAAATGATGATGCTGAGACTATTGATAGCGCTTTTCTAATTCCCAGTGAAATGGACCCTCTCCATGTCAACTTGGTGCTGCCTGTTCTGTACACTTCGAGATCCGTGATTGGTGTTGCTTTCGACTGCTGGAGTTTTTCTTTGGTACCGTCTAAGCGAGCATTCAGTCGTCGAATGCGCTGGCAATCCATCCTGCGTTGTTGCTTCAGTTCAGTTATTTGTTTTTTCCGATTTTCCAACTCAGCCCCTTGACGAATGCAAAATGCCACCAAGTCTTGTTGGGGCATGGATTCCAGTACTGATCTCCGCACATGGTCAAGTTCCATGGGTTGCTGACGGGCGAGTGCACGTACACGTGCTTGGTCATCAGACACATGCGCGACCCGTTCAAGCTGAGGTTGATATAAAACAAGGCTCTGCTCCATCATCTGACCTACTCCCGTTGTAACATTCATATCAACCAGTTGTAGTTGGTCATCCCCGTCCTCTCCAAAAGCTGATGCTGAGGCTGACATACCACGAGCTATGCCTGCACCTACTTCGGATTGAGAACTGGTGGGCAGCTGGCTCTGATTTTCAATATCAGAAAAGGATCGTTTCTTTGAAAGTCTCCTTTCAAGTTCCTTTTCAACATGACCAGTCCATGATTCCAATAAAGCCAAGGAATTCGTTTGAACCCCTGCGGTGCCGAGAATGTTGGGTATCGCTAACAACTCAATCACCTCAGCTGGAGATGCCATATCCTGATTTTGAAGATCAAGTAAGGAAATCATGAAAATCACCCTGTACAACCCGCACAATACTAACACGCAAGCCCTCATGTCATCTTGTAAGGGCATACACATACTAAACATGTGATAACAAATCAATCACATGAATGAAACTCAGTATGACAAGGGTCGTTTTTATGGTCAGCCACTGCCCGTGACAGTTTCACACCGCGAGGCAGCACTTTCTCTAGGGATAGTATCCTGACGTGACATCGTTGATGGTACCGGTGCATCAAAACATGAGATCATTTCCAAACAATGTTCAATGACAGAAATATGATTTACCATTCTTGCCAAGTGTCTGTGCCTTGGTAGTCACTAGACTTCCTTCATGCACACGTGATGTGTGGAGAACACGGCGCAAAAGAGATGCCAATGTTTCACAGGGCGGTGCCGACATCTCACTGACGCATGGTCACGATTGAGCACTACCAATGATTCCACATGGGTGTAGTTTGTTTTACTCATTACTCCACTCCTGATAATCCAACATGTTATAACAACTCCGGAAGCGCTATATTTGGTAGCCAGTAAACGTGAAATACACATCGGTCAACAGAGAAAATCATTTCTGGCTATGTTACAAAACAATTTCTGAGATTAAGAGTGATAACACATGATAACACCATTTGAAACAAGCTGTAACAATAGATTTCCGACAGCGAAGCGGCAATGGCATCTCACTTGTTTGAGCCGCCAGAACTATAGTTGTGCACTGTTGTGCATCATCGTTTTGTGAAATCCTGCCCTCCCAGACAGTGAGTTACATCATTTTTTTAAAGTTGTATCACAACCATAGGTGGTGGTCGCATCACCTTTGGCTTGGTTGCAACACCGGTTTGTTTTGGTAGCATCATCCTTTCCTTTTGGGGCTGCATATTTTTCTTGGTTGCATAACATTTTTTCTGGTTACATAAACATTTTTTTGGGGGTTGCAAAACTTTTTTTTGGTTGCATAATATGTTTTTTTTGGTTGTGTAACTATTTTTTTGGTTGTTGTTGTTTTTTTGGGGGGGTTGTGAATAACATTTTTTTTGGTTGTGTAAGTGCTTTTTTTGGTTGTATATTTTTTTTTGGGGGGGGGTGCATAACATTTTTTTGGGTTGCATAACTTTTTTTTCTTGGCTGCATATTTTTTCGGGGAGGGGGTGTATAATCTTTTTTTGGGTTGCATAACTTTTTTTGTTGGTTGCATAACATTTCTTTTGGGCCGCAAAAACATTTTTTGTTTCCATCACCAAAATGTGGTGTGATACAAAAACACATTTTGATCATGCAAAAAATGTAATTCTTGCATACAAACAAAATGTTCTATATCATGCTTTTGTTGTATCACAATTAAAAAAATATAAAACCAGCAGCCAGAAAAATGTGTTGTACCATTTTTTGTTATATCATAACCAAAAAAAACTTGAATTTAGCAAATAAAATGATAAACTTACATCTTCTGAATGTGTGCGCCACATTCCCGGACATATGTCCATTGAACTTGTAACTTGTGGAACCATCTGGTGAGCCTAGGCTCCTACCAGTTTGAGGTGCCTAGGTAGCACATCCACAAGCATCAGTTCCAAGCACCCTCTGAGACAGCCTAAGTGAAGACTGGGAAAAATGCATTGCATGTGCAAAGGGAGACAATACTGTAGGGCATTGGGTTCGGTGGTGTGTAGTACCTATCAGCGCACTACGAAGCCTGACAGGAGATGATTCAATACT
>Ga0126342_10003651_pt1 | contig 25618 bp, 26 predicted proteins | sample Cyp1metagenome_FD_92528 | JGI IMG/M metagenome (GOLD analysis project Ga0126342, IMG submission 92528) | Coral microbial communities from Lord Howe Island, Old Settlement Bay, Australia - Cyphastrea 1 metagenome | ecosystem: Host-associated > Invertebrates > Cnidaria > Coral ... | reverse complement strand
TATATATATATGCATCTATATATATATATATGTGTGTGTGTGGATATCCTTTGGCCTTGTGATTTTTGCATGTTCTTTGAAGCTTACTTCACAGTATATAAATTCAATTGTCATGGTTTCAACCGCAGTCGCGAAACGGAACGCTGGCGCCCAGGAAGTATCGCGAAATGCTGGTGGATGCTCAAGATGCCTGCGGCCGAAGCTTGGGCTTGTCATCTCCCGAAGGGAATATGACAGGAGTTGGTGAGTGGACTCGATAATTTAGGGGAAGCCAAGCACGATCCAAATGGATACTTATGGATATTTGGTGGAGATCATATACTGGTTGGATGACTGTGGGGATGTTTGATGATTTTGATTCGGACATGTCGCTCCAAATAGGACAAAACAGTTGGGCCTCTTTTATGCTGACTCAGTTGCACCAAGTAAAATGAATGGTCCGGTGGGGTTCATCCCAACAATAAGCTGAAGCCTGTGGCTGGCTTCCAGCGACAGTGGCAAGGGGCCTTCTTGAGGATCCCAAGTGAAATGAAAAATACGATGCTTCAAAGTTCCATTCCTCATTTGACTTGTTGTTTTGGGTGCAAGAAAATCTCCCATCCGACAAACCCAGCTGGCCTAGGCTGGGGCCTGGCATTTCGAAAGTCTTCCTTCAGACCTTTTCGCTTTCCTGCATGTCCGGGATGCTCAGAGACCCACCAGATAGATGCAAATAGGGCCTAGGGGAGGTAGATAAAGGTAGTGGATCACGGCTGTGTGCACCAAACTCTTTGTGACGGTTTTTGGTGAGCCATTGGATGCGTTGACTGTATCTTGTTTTGTTGCGCGAAAAAGATTTCCATCTTGCAAGTTTGCATCATGGTTCCATCTTGAATCAAAAAACATGGAATTTCATGGGATCTCATTAGGCTTTCATGGATTCTCATGGGTTTCACATTGATTCTCATGGATTGAACATGGATTTTCATGGGTTTCCTTCGGACCCAGGTGCTGACCGCATGATCTTCTGGGCCCCCGATGTCTTGGGAGCGCGTCTTTCCTGGGAAACAGATGGTGGCTACAAGGTGAACTACGAGCAGCAGGGAAGTGCCATGGTTGGGAACGTTGGGGATGTGGTATAACAACCATCTAATATTAGGGATTTTAATGGGATTTAAATGGGATTTTAATGGGATTTTACTGGGATTTTAATGGGCTTAATGTTGGCTAATATATGGTTAATACATGGTTAATATATGGTCGATAGTAATAATCTATATATATGGTTAATGTATATACTAGTATATAGTTAATGTGGTTAAAACAATGATAAACCACTCATGACTGGGTATGGTTTGTAGCACCTATTCATTGTGAAATCGGGGATGGTTTCCTATTGTTTTACCAACATTAGCAAATTTGAGGATGATTTAAACTTTAAAGCACCAAATGGATCCAATTTGTGATTTTTTTCGCGTGCAAATGGCGTTGGGTGCACACCACATGAGTCACTATTGAGAACTGCTTGGTGGTGTCAAACATGTGTTATTTTCTACGCTAATTGGGATGATCCAATTTTTTTTTTACAGGTTGAAACTGTGAAACCGACCAAGCAGAAAATTATTTGATGCTTAATCACTATGTTCATGTATATTTTCCCCATTAAAAATGGCCATAAAGGATGGATAATGGAGGTGTCCCACACTTTCAGACAGACCCACAAAACGTGTAGAATTGCTTGACGTTTTTCTAGCACAAGGTTCAAACTTGGAGAGACTTGTTGCGATGTATGCGATGTATGCGATGGGTTAATCTTCTCTCCTGTTAGTTACGCGGAAGGGCCCTGGCAGCTTGAATCATGTCCACCAAGGTGATCACAAGCCTGTCCCCCGGCAGCAAAAGATCTTCGAACATCTCAGCAGTGCCCAAAACATCCCAAAACCCCTGTTGAATGGGTGATGACTGTAGAGGGCTATACTCTGTGCATTTTCATGATCGGAAACCCTTTCGTTCCAACCCAGTAATGGAACATGTGAATCTTATCGGTATAGCCTATCAACCAACCTGTAATGGAATTAAACAGCCAGTGTTGGCATGAGCAGTGTTCAAAACCCCTGTTGGTTGATTATGATGTGGGGTTACACTGTCCAACATATTGGGAGTTTGTGGATTTTCACAATCAATTAGTGGGAAATCCGTTCTTAACCAGCTCACCTCAGGTTGTGCAGGGGATGGTCATCTCAGGTTTGGATGGACCTTCTCCTGCGCGTGGCTCCACCTACAGAAACGTCCGCCTCAGATGAAGTGGATGAAGACGACTTGGTGCCCTGGCTAAATCTTTTTCGCACGATGGAGACCTGTCATGTGCGAAAATCTATGTGAAATGTGCATAGATCTGCCGGCATGCTGCTAAATAATCTTGCTGTGCATGATATTTACTGAGCTGGATCTGGATTTGGACAGATAGCTGGGTAGATGGGCATCTGAATGAATAGATTAGATACATTTTCGGTCATGCCATACATCCATTGCATGTGTTTTCCCAACACGCATATCAATGCCAATGCTCCTGCACGTGCAGATGTGACAGGTATGGATCCTAGGCTACACCCTCCCCTCCCCAAAATGAACCTTGAACCCCGAACCCCAATAGGAGCTGATCGTTCCATTGCAAATGCCAGCTTTTCTGGTGGTTCCATATTGATTTTTTTAAGGGGTGCAAAGTACAGTGTCAAACATCAAGTTCTACCACTGGCTTATCAATTCTACCATGAAAAACCATTCAAAGTGTCTCAAGTTTAGTTGCTTGCCCCATTATTTCCAGATTTTTTCCCAGGCCACATCCATTCCTCGTGGCTGGGACCCCGCGTTGTTTTTTGCGACTTTTCGAGGCAGTTTCGGTGGAAGAAGCAGCTTCTCCAGTAGCTTGGTTGTAGAGCTGAAGATCACTGACTGAAGGTGATCAGGGAAGGCAGAATTAGCTGGGAAATACACTATAAAACTACTATACTTAAATGTTTCTAGCTGGGACAAGAAACTATAAATGGTGGGTAAATCACCACTGGGAAAATCATCTATAAATGAAAAGATCACCATGTTTTATCATTTTTTATGTAAATGGATGTTTCTAGCTGGGACCATAATCTACAAATGTTGAATAAATCATATTTTTTGATGTGTAGATAATCATAAATCATCTATTTCTGTGGGCCATGGCTGCCATAGCTATGTTAAAATAGCCAGAGGGTAACGCATATCTAATGTCAATCTTGGATTAATAGAATCTCAAGGGCTACCTCTTACATTGGTGCTACATGACTCTTAAACTTGGTACCTCCCCCTTTTAATAAACTTGAGGAGGTCCATTAAGCCCTGGGTTTCCTGCTGACAGCTTTGCTGAGGTTCATGCACGATCATCAAATGGGGAATTTAAACCTGAAATCCTGAATCCATTGAGAGCATAGACTACTGCAAATTACGTAGTTCCTTTTGGGCTGCCATTTCCTCTTTGGTTGCTACAACATTGTGCTCACAAAGTTGTAGCACTTTTGTTGGTGATACGTCCCCACATCATACGTCCCCACAATTTCAGGCTATCGCCAATTTCGATTTATCATATTTCTATTATAGCCATTTTGTGAATTATCTATCTATCTATCTATCTATCTATCTATCTATCTATGTATGTGTGTGTGTCCATTGCATCCATTATAACATATTATAATTATAACTATATCCATTATATCCCCAAATCCATGACCCTCAGGTAATCAAACATAGCTTTTATAAATGCCCCCCTTTAAAGATGATGGTCCCATTAAGATTATAGAAACCAATGATGCTACAAAATGGCAGGCTTCAGGAAAGCGATTCCCTACAAAATGACCCCAAATATTCATTCTATATGACCTATATGGGCCTTCAGGCCACCCAAGAGATAGTGGAAAATTCAACGGCGAATAGAATGTATATTCTCCAGCCGATTAGATCCCACCACCAACCGATGGGCATTTTTTCTAAGGCCACTCGAAGCGCTTGGTGGGCAAGGAGCGCGAAAATCGGGGATTCCCCTGCCAGCCTTTCTCTTGGTGTTCAAGAGTCTAATGTGGCAAACCCAATGCCATAAAAATCATAAAACATCCCCAGAGTCTATCCAGTCATCACCATCAGTCATCACCATAAATGACTTGTATAAACCATCGAGATATGGGTGGTGTGTGGCATTGGGTTTTCCACATTGGCTCAAATTCATGAGCCACGGAGGTTGATTGTGACAACCATCGGGTTTCTCCACCATTGAACCTCGGAGTTCAGGGACATCCTGTAGCCATCAAGTCTGAAGAGAGAGCGCAAAAGTATCACACTCTGCATCACCCAGTGCAATCTAAATAATAACAATAATAGATATAATTAATAATAAGAATATTTATGTTAATAAAATATTAATACATATTAGTAATTATAAGAAGAATAAGCAGAAGAATGAAGACAGCAAAAAAAATCGTCCTCGTCGTCGTCGTCGTCATCATCATCATCATCGTCATCATCATCGTCATCATCATCATCATCATCGTCATCATCGTCGTCATCGTCGTCGTCCTGCTACACCCTATTGCAATGTAAAAATCAGAAGGAGGTCTGGCATCGACTGGCACTCCCCCGCTTCCACGGCTCCGCAGGCGTGCCAGGGCTCAGCCACATAACTGGAATTGGACGCCAGACAAAGATGCGGCCCGATCACTCAGATGCGGCCTACTGTAACTAACATGGCCCGACGCTGCCAACTTCACATAGAGGTTTCCTTAACTTAGGGGGTACCCCTAAGTCATCCATTTTGATAGGATGTTCCATTATACTCATTATAAACCATGCATTTTGGGGATTTTTGGGGTACCCCCATTTATATCCATTTATAGACGTCACAAAATCAAAAAATCAAACCAGGCGCCTAAAATGACCAAACTGTGCCGTTCCTCTCGCCTCAGACGCCCATGCCCAGGTCGATTGCGAGATTTGCGATGTGCCCTTCTCGCTGTTTCGGCGGCGCCATCATTGATGCTTGTCTTGCAGTATTGGGGCGCTGCCGTTTTTATCAGCAGCCTATTCCAAATGATTCCCCCCTTGATGGAAATACATAGATTTCATGGATTTTCATCATCTAAAAATTGAAGAATCTAAATTCAGTTTGGGAACAGAAAAATATAATCCTTGCAAAGCCGACGTAAGGTCGGTATTGTGGCCGTTGCATTTGTGACACCTGCAGCCCTGTTGCCTGCTGGCGAATCTTGCCAGAGACGCTTGGATCACTTGGCGGAGACCATTTTAGTAGCAGATGAAAACACTGTTTGGAGAGGATAAATCAACCGTTGAATAAAATTCCGGGGTTGACAGTATAGATGAGATCTATACATGTCGTTCTAACTCATTATTGCATGTTTAATTGATTGCTCAGGATATCTATTTGTAGTGACCTACAGTTGGTGGTTAAGTTTTTTTGCTTAGGCTATCAGGTGCTTCGCTTAGAGGCCATTACAACAATTCTACGTTTTTCAGGGACCCAGATGAAAATGTGGCAAAAACTTGCCAACTCCTCTTCCCTAACAGATCGTTAACGGAAAAGCTCCTTACATTTGCCTTTATACATGAGACAGTTTTGGCTGCCAATGTAAGAAACAAATTTCCTCCCCAGCGCCCATCAGGCTGGATGCCTCTCGCGCAAGCCGTGTGTGCATCGAATGCTCGTCCCAGAGTGTTGCAGAAGAGCCTGAGTGACGCCGTGCAAAATGAGTCGAGGGTGTAGCAGGGTCAGCTTGAAACACATGCCATGCGACCAGTGTGAGAAGCCAGTTGGTGGAAAACAATACAAGTGTATAATATATTAACACATATATATCATATTCATTCATTGATATCTGTCTATCTATCTATGTCCCTTTTCTGGGTACCTGCATGCGGGAAGCGAGAAGCGAACATCCAGAAGTCAACATAAAACACAAGAATGGTAGGAGCAAAATGGTGGAATCTTCTTGGTGGACTGGTCCAGTTGTTGGGTCGTGTGGATCCAACAGCAGCATATATCAGCATATAACACATTACGTATTTTCCCATTAAAAATGGTGATTTTCCATAGTTATGTTAAATTACCAGAGGGTAAATCCTATTAAACCCCATTAGATCCCATTAAACCCCCATACATATTTGTTTCTAGTGGTGTACTTGGGGCTATGGAAAAATTTCAGGAAGGCACAAGGTATCAGTGGAAACTACCCTTTTTTTTCCTCCCCTGACCTGGTAGCTGAAGAGCTGATCACCCTTGGCATGATGATCCCACCCAAGTTCATCGCGGCATCAAATGTTTCCTGCAGGTCAACGATTTCTCAGAACCAGTGACCCATGCCAAATCACAAGTGGGCAGTTTTGCTGGCAGTTTTACAGACCCTGGCGGTGGTTGATGTTCCATTGTTTGTTTTGATCTACAGTATCCTATGAATCGAAGATGAAGAGATGCTCATCGAAAACTGCGAATCCCCAAATGGCACCGCAGGCAGCCATCCGAGTGAAGTTACGTTGGCAGCAATTGGAGCTGATGGATGGACGGCAGCTGCTGGATACATGGCAGGCGGATGTGGTTTGCCAACACTATTGGTCATGCAGCTCCATCTCTGGCTGGAATATCTTTGGCTCACTTGGCCGTAATATACAATAAAAACTATGTGTATATCATTTATTATATATATGTGTGTGTGCGCGTGTGTGTACGCATGATATTTGATGTGAAGTGTCTTGGATCATCTAAAGTCCCCATGTTCAACTACAGTCCTCATGTGGCTTTGTTCGAATATGGTAATTGTATATATATATATATATATGTAATTATCCCCAAAAAAACTCTAAAATACGTGTAAATCCATGGTTTATCATCGTTTTACCATTCTACCCATTAAAATGGCCATTGGGACATCCCCATCAGACACAACGTCCAGCGAGGCACAAGGTTTTACCGACGAGATCCAGGCCCGCTTGGTTCAAAAGTTGGTTTATGGCATAGCTAGTTGGATGGTTCAAATAATGGAATATTTAATGGGATATCACAGGATGTTTTCTTGAATAACTATTGGGATTTTAATTGGATATGATAGTGAATTACATATGATATACCATCTGGTTATGACTAACAGTTCGCCATGGAAAGATCCACCATTTTTAAGTTCGGTAAACCATCTATTTCGAAAAACCATGGCGAACTGTTAGTCATAACCAGAGGGTATATATGTAATGGGTGGGATTTAATTGGAATTCATGGGGATATTGATTGGGACTTCTTTGACCAACAACATGTTATATGTTGATATATGTTGGGGAAAATTTAACCATTAACAATGGTGGTTTCATGGGAATAATTCCATCCCCCAATATGAAGTAAGCACCTTCATTGTATGGTTCCAAATGTACATGAACATGTTGATCCCCTACACTAAAAAAAGGAGTTTCTGGGGGCTGTTTAGTATATTTTAGTATGAGAGGGGGTTGGATTAAAGGCTGTGGAGCCTCATTTGCCACATGAGCTGCAGCCAACAACGGGTTAGCCATGGTTGATGTTAATTAATCAATGTGACTTGTGATCCCACCGGGCTAAGCGTAGTTACTGGCCGCCAGGTGTCTGACATGAGGGAAAAGTTGAAGGCACGACCTCACGACCGGAATGCGACCGGAATGATGCTGAGGGTTGACCCAAAACGGTGACTGAAATCAGCTAGGTGAATCATAGTGAATCATTATCGACTACTGTATCCACCATTGATTTAGCTTTGGTCAAGAGGGAAACTGGGTGCTACATGCTGAAGCTTGCTGGTGGTTGTTCCTTTGTGAAGTGGAATGCTCAATTTCTGGCACCATGTTCTGCAGAACAAGTGTTGTGTGGCAGTTTCCCCCCTCTTATTCTAGTTCCCCAACCGGCCGAATATTAGTCATAAAATCGCGGCAAAAGCCACACGCAGGCAACAGCCCTTTGGAAGGAGATGCCTGCCTGGGACCCAGATGGATTTGTTTCAACATTGTTTGAAGATAGCGGACCATATTCGATCCACTGGTTTGTCCCATATTTTTCTGATAAAAGCGGCATTGAAATGGGGGCATACCCCATGTTCATATTGCGACCTGGATGATCAAGACTCCTTAAGACATTGAGTGACTCCCTGGGCCAGCAAAAGAGGTGTCCATCAAGGTGCCAAATCACCATGGGTCCTCTAAGTATTCCAAGTCTGGTGATGGAGAAGTCACCTAGGTGGCACTGCTTCAAGAAGAATGTCGCGACTTGGGTCTTCCCATCGGCCGGGGCCCCCACAAGGGTGGGGTTATGATAGTCTGGCTTGGTTTCATGAGTTTAAAGTCAAACAGTTTGACTGAAACCTTGAACAAAGGCCTTTGGACCCATGTAGATGTTAAGTCTGATCATTTGTAGTGCGACTCCTCGCATGTTTCGGGTACTGTACCATACTGTGCCCTTCCCCAATTTGATTGGCGAAGATGATGGCAGATGACCTCCGACCTGCCCCAGACCCCCTGGTGTTTCGCCATGATACCGTAGATGGTCTGAATGGGAAGTTCATTTTCCTAGCGGTTTTCGCCAAGGCACATCAGAATCGGAGCTGTTGGCGCCCGGAGCCTAACTCTGAGGTCCATCAACTGTTGATATTGTTGATGAAAAGTTGGGAATGGATCAAATAAATTCGAAAAGAGTCTAAACTTATCTAAACTTGTGGTTTCCGCAGATAAAGGTGAAAATGAACCATTGTTGAGCAGATTTTACCAGCGATTTTGGGGTGAAAACCAGGTTGCCATGGGGAGTTTTGATCCATACCACAATGATATGAGAATAGAAACAAAACGTGACACATGTAGTACTTAAATGGGGGGTTCCATAAATGTTGGTATCCCAAAATGGTTGGTTTATAATGGAAAATCCATGAAAATCCTACTAACATGAAACCTCCAAGTATATATAACCAACATGGTGTGCCCCAAAAAGGGCAACATGCTTGGTGCCGTCATGTTCGCAGCTTTGGCCCGCGCCTTGCCTGATGGCTCAGCCAGGTGGGGACCTATCGCCTCTCAAGAGGAATCGCCCAAAACCTTGGGGGTTTCAATACGAAAATGGTTTCATTTTGGATTGGGGAAAGGCTTATTTTAGGAAACACCCAAATGTTCATGAAAATATCGCTGGTTGAAGCTTTGAACTCTCGGAGCTCACGAATGTCAGGCGCGAGGATTATGCCGCAGGCCTGGGGTTTGATGATGTTTGATCTCAGGCAATGTGTTGTTTTTTGGGGTTGGTGAAACCCCACTGACATGACATCACCACGCGAACAGGCATTCCCCAAAACTTGTTGCTGGCTATGATCTGGTCCATGTTTTAGCACATTTCCATCTTGAAATCTTAGCAAGGCACGCCTTAGAAATAGGTTGATATAGGTTGATAGGACCAGCCTGGGGATCATATCATATACAGGCCATAGCACGGTGAATCCAGAATTCGAGACACACGATGGAGGTTTCCCAGCTGTGGAGCCCAGGAGTTTGATCCTTCTTGGTGGTGACATGACATGTTTGCCATTTTATTGCTGCAACATGCATTTCAGTAAGATAAAAAATAACACTAGAGAGAACAATGTCTGAATTAATAATATTAATAGATAAATGGATGAATGGAGAACTGAATAGATAGTTATAGCAAACGCCATATAATATACTGGCGTGTATATATATATATATGTGTGTGTGTGCGTACATGATATGTAATGTAACGTAATGCAATGTAAATGTTAATGTAAATGTTAATGTTAATGTAATGTAATGTATGTATGTATACATATATATATATATGACATATGTATGTAATTATAGTTTAGTACGTATATATATATACACACACAACTGGCTGGTAGTTTCAAACATGTTTAATAAATGTTCAATCCTTTTGGGGTATGATCCCACCTGCGCATTTTTTGTTCAGTGAAATCACCAACCAGGTGATTGTTTGGGGTACTGAATCTGTTGGTGTTAATTCATCCCATTACATATATACCCTCTGGTTATTTAACATAGCCATGGTATAGATGGCCCATTTATAGATGGTTTACCCATTGAAAATGGTGATTTTCCATGGCTATGTTAAATAACCAGATGGTATATCATATGTAATTCACTATCATATCCAATTAAAATCCCAATAGTTATTCAAGAAAACATCCTGTGATATCCCATTAAATATTCCATTATGTGTTGCCCTCACTTGTATACACCTTGCAGGCAAGCATCTCGAGGTCAATGAACATGACAAACTCTAAGATACTCTAAGAAACATGCATTATATATCCCATTCAGCATCCCACTAAATATAATGTGGGTAAATCAGTAATAAACCATCCCCGAGTCATCACCATTTTTATAGGCGGTATGTTTACCATTCCCACTTATGGCTGGTAAAAATCACATTGTTTTACCCACATTATTCCATTCCAAGGGCCGGCGCTGGCTGCGGCCTGCACCCGCTGCATTGCTGACGTTGGCTTTGTGCAGTCAGGTATCGAATGGTCGGATGGGAGGTGTGGGTGCAAATTGCAAGCCCCAAAACGACAGAGAAGTAAGATCTAGTATGCATCCCTATGCATTCCTATGCATTCCTATGCTACAATATTGGAATATGACTTTGTTTACTTTGTGACTTCTGTGGATGACTATAAGGCAAAATCTACAGGAAAGGTCAGGAAAGCGTGGAGGTTTTCTATTGGTTTTCCCCTAAAATTCTGGGGTGAAAAGAATGAATGCCCTGTTCCTACTGGTCGGTAGATGAAGGAAACGGGATAGTTATTAACTCCCATTCACAGCTAATGAGTGAAGGATGATAAGAGGTACTGATTGGTGCTTTGGAACATTTTTTATGTTTCCATATATTAGGAATTTCATCATCCCAACTGACGAACAACCATCATTTTTCAGAGGGCTAGGGCTCGTATCCCGGCATCAAGTTGCAGCCTCCATTGCCAAGAGAAGACCATCATAGCATGGTGTTTCTGATGGTTTCCGCTCTGGTGAACCGAGTGAATTTGGAAAAAGAACTTGGAGGACCGGAAATCCAGTGATTCAATGGATTGGTTTTCTTGGGAAAATCTTAACCGGAAACCATCCATTTTCCCATGAAATATGGGGTTTTCCTGTAAATGTTCCCTTAAACCAATCCATTGAGTGATGTCTGCCACAGGTCGCTTGGGTGCTTCCGAACTTGGCGCCGCCTTTTTTGTTGGGATCCTCAGTGAAATCGGTGAAATTCAGCCAGTGACCATCTGGTTGAAAAAAATGGGACCCCAAAATGGATTGAAATGGCGATGTTAATAGGGAAAATGATGACAATCCAATAAATCTAGGGGTATACTATTTTGAGATATTTTGAGACAAAACGATGTACTTACAGTAGCTGCCAGTAGCACCAGTAACCAGTAGAGTTGTCATGATAACTCTGGATAACCCCAGGAATCTGGGGCCCAAATGCCTCAACAGTCGCTAAGTGGGATGGTCACACACCTGGAAGAATCCAGTTTGCAGGGCGCTGTTGGACCTGTGTTGCAGAGGAAATTCAGAATCGACCTGATTCATTTGGGAACTGGATTCAAGCAATATTTGATGTAAATGATACATAGTTGCATACATATATATATATATATAATTATATATATACATATATATATATATATATTACATGAGTAGAGATATTGTTTCATTGCTGCTATTTGCATCCCATAAACGTCACAGAAATCGCTCGATCTCCAGGTCGTTGCGCTCGCAGCGCCGCAGCGACGAAGTTCTCGCAGGATTCGATGCGTCGGCGGCGGAGACGTGGCCACGGCCGGCCTTGTTGTGCCAGGCGCGACAGTGCCGAAGTGAAGTTGGTGATGAATGGGATTTGGGATTTTATAACTTATAACCAACCATAGTTTTTTGATGTTTTTTGATTTTTTTGGGGGGCATATGGAGTGAAATGATGATATAGCCATCAAGGATGGGGATATCATTAACTAATTACTAATTACTATAATGATAGATCTTGGATGACTATCCCAGCTGTCGCGGGATAAGATACTAATGCACAATGGGTTGCTTAAGAAGAATCGTTGTCGTGGGCGCTTTGGCAATGCACATGCCATGCTGTGTCCGTCAGAGGCAACGTTGCTGCTAGTGGTTCTTGGCAGTTTGGCCATGCCCGCCAGAGCAGCCTTAGTGCCCTCAACAGAATACCCCGATGGCAATCCAGCCTCCCGACAGATCTTGTGGGCTGATCAGTTGCTGGATACCATTTTAGTAGCAGGTGAACTCACTATTTGTGGGGAAACCCAAAAAAATCAACCAAGGTGAACAAAACTCCGGGGTGGATTACTGGCATGCATAGTAGTATAGGAAGGAATGATTTAGTGATAGAAGTATAGTTTTTGAGTGGTTTTGATTGATGTATGTTGATATACCTTAGAAAAACGAACTTCTACACATTGATGGGTTTCCCTTTGCCACGCTTGATTTCCAGAGATGCCAGAGGGTAGTTGGGGTAACAAAACGGAAAACACCTCGTTTTGGCACGCGATTGTGACCGGAAAAAAAACAGTACAGAGGGACATCACCGCAAGTGCAGGTGTTACAACCACTTTCTGAGTAACAGCTGACCATATGTAGATAGTAAAGAAGGAAGATAAACATACCAACCGACTGAAGTGAGTCTGAGAAGTGAATTATACTTAGGAAAGACTCAGGACAGTGCCTACACGTGCGCATGAGATGAAAACCGTGTTTCCACTGTAACACTGTAGCATTTTTGGTTGAAAGCCAACAGCCAGCAGAGGTATAGCATCCCCTTGTTTCTTTTATCCTCCTGTTTTGTTCAACATATCATGTATGTACAATTACAAAATGCCACATATGACATACACATCTATTTAATCATATATATATAATATATCATATAGAATATTACATAATATTACATAATATTAAGTCATATGTTTACATATATATACATATATATATATATGTATCACCATCATACATTTAATTAATTCATTCATACCTACCGTGTCCTCCCCAGACCTCAGATTGCAGTGGCTCTCAAGGTGGCCAGCGATTTGCGTCTGCCTCCACTGCCACAGGATGAGATGCAGAGGACCGATCTGCAGTACGGTGAGTTCCGTTCTTCAAGGGGTAAGCAAAGCATTGTGAAATCATGGGTTTTTCTCGTGGGGATACATGGAAAATCATAGAAATATATGGAAAATACATGGAAATTATGGAAAAATTTTGGAAAATTATGGAAAAATTTTGGAAAATTATGGAAATATATGGAAAATTATGGAAATATATGGAAAATTATGGAAATATATGGAAAATTATGGAAAATTATGGACATATATGGAAATATAATTTATGGAGATTTGCTTAATGGGGATCTATATAACTATGATACAACCATGTTGATTTCACCTCAGTTGGGGTGTACTATGGTGAAATATCTCCAACCTGAATTTTTGCACCCCGAAGTACTGTAAGTGGCATTTGATGGGGCTCTTTGAAAAGGAACTAGGGAAACTTGAAGCTGTGGAAAACTGTGGAAACCGAACTTCGGAACTTCGGAACGAATCCCTAGCATCCAGGAGAAGAACAGCAGCCCGGGATATCCTGAAGGATGAGAAGTGGTACAAGCAAGGCTGGAGAGTTTGGCTTGTTTGAACGATTTTGAACGTGTCCCATTGCCATGTTGACAGGGAAAGTCATGATAGACCACGAAAAATCTGTTTGTAATAATCCAATTGCACACACACATTGGTTTGTCTTAGATGGGGAACACCACCCAATTTTCGGGGGGATCCTGGAGATGTTTGGTATGAAGATGATGCCATAGCCAAGAGGAAAATCACCTTTTCAGACCTTCCGCAGCTGAGGCAAGCGGGCGTTTGAATCCAACTGTGCCGGTTGCCATCCGCTCTCGCGCTTTGTGAATGAGAGAAATCAGAGCCTTGGCGGAACAAAAGATCACCACGAAGAATGGCAGGGAGAGATCTACAGAAAAGTTCATGCCATGTGAAGCCTGTGAAGCTGATGAAAAATGGATCGTTTGGGAAACTTCAGCTAGGATAATGACCTCCTAATGACCTCCTAAGGACTCCACTTTTTTTTTTAGGGTCGATATGGGATCATCCCAAAGGTGGGCTTATTGATGTTTACTTCCAGATCATGGAATTGTGATCATTTTGCCCAGATATACCCTCTGGTTATTTAACATAGTTGTGGAAAGTGGCCCATAGAAATAGATGATTTATGATGCTTTTTGCTATTTACCTATAAAAAAGTAGTGGATTTTCCACAGCAAACAGTGAAACAACCAGAGGGTGCAGGGTGAACCCGCGCTCAGGGACCAGCTGCTGACAAAGGAGCTGCTCGGCGATATATCCAGTACAGTTTTTTGTGGGTCAAACCATCATAAACTCATAAACCACCCATCTGGGACTGGATTATACCACCATATACCACCTATAGTGATGACTGGGGGATGGTAAACATGGCATTGTTTTACCCGCAGTAGCTTTATCACGTTTGATGGCCAAGATCCTTTGACAAAGGTTCCCCGGAACAGCACTGGAAGGGTGGTCCCGGGGTCCTCCCCGGTCCCCGGTCACCGGTTGGGCGCCAGAGGTATTTCAGCAAACGTGGAGGCATCGATGATTCGAGGATTCAGCACCTTGGACGAGGGGGGACCAGGGACAACAACTCCCCGAGGAAAGTGAAGAACGAAGAAAACCTGAGCGATAGAAGAGAAATATGTTGTATGATAAATGATATATAATGATATAATGAATGTATATAATTATATATATATACACCCATCGATTCCACTTGCTGGCTGGTGGTTTGAATTCCACCAAAGGGACCAGCAGTACAGCCCTGTGGCTTCCCCTGGCCGCGACGGTGACGGCCACAGATTTCATCCCTCGACAAGCAAAAATTAGTATGGCCATGAAACATGTTCAATGTTTTCAATTTCTATGTGTAATAGTTATACACATATACATATATATACATATATTGATCGTCATATTAATATTTATAATATTTAGTCATGCTCAATGTTCATGCCATGAACAATTACAATAAAACGGCGCTGTTCAACGTTTGTGACTGAATCGTCCCGTTTGGGATCCTCCGACTCAGCGCCGTCGTGTGAGGTACAACATCCGCTATGGCGCTGGTAACATGCCAGGTTACGCCGCCGCATCTTGGGTGAAATGTCAGCTAGGATGAAGAGATCAGGGAGATCAGTTCCTGAATAAAACAAGTCCATTTTCAGCTGAAGTTATGGGCTCAATTTGAGGAATTGGGGGCTCCATTTCTGAGAGCTGGGTATGGCTCGGAAACTTTGGATGCGGTTCACATTTTCCTTGTTGACATTCCATTATGTTTTCTCGGGAATTATGTTGGCATACTTTTGAGCCACAGGCGTTTCACTCATGTTCTCATTCCGATCTGTTGCTGAATGGGGAAAATTCACAGAACTGGACGCCCAGACGAATTTTGGGTGGCACAATGTTGCGCCACGGAAGGATCATCTCTTTGAAGCTTCTGCACAACTGAAATCTAGCATGGAATACAAGAAAAACCAGGCTTTGGAATTTTAGAACATGATGTTCCCTAATGTAAAGTACTAATTTTTGTAGGAGTTTCTAAGCTTTGCCAAGCTTGACCTTCGCCAACTGTTGGAATCCCTGCCAACGACCCAAGGACTGCGGAGATTTGAACGACAACTTCGCATCCACTTGCAGCACCATCGTGCCCCTCTCGGAGGAGAAACTCCGAGATGTTCCTTGCTACGGAGGAGAAACTGAGGTCAAGCGGTTGCTGATGGTTGGTGATGGTTGCTAAGTTATGTGCGTTTCCCTCTGGATCATCCTAATCATTCTAGATCATTCTAGGTCTAGGTTTTTTGGTTGATAAGTTATCTAGCTGGTGGTTTCCAATATGCCCTTTATTTATCTTTATTTCAACCGCGACTGACTATAGAAAATTGTTCAAGAAGCCTGAAACGACCAACCACTCATGTTGCGCCCCTTTGGGTCATCACTTGATGAAAGTTGGCAAATCATCCTTAATCTAGATAATCAAGAAGAGGACCCCGGATTGACCTACCAGTTGGTGATGGCTCAAGTACAACAACCAGTTGTGCATGGGGTAATCTTTCCACAAAGGGCCATCCGACACAGAGCCACTTTCAGAGGGTTAAATTGGGCCTAAAATCCCCTGCTGATTTTTTACCCAATTTACCCCCCTTGTACCTGGGGAGCACCCCGGTTAGCACTGGACCTCAGGGCTCTCCGAATCTGGATCTGAGGTGCAAGATTACTTGATGAATCGTTTCGACCTCGGGATCTGTTCAACAGCACCACTGGCTGTTGGTTTCAAGCTTGTTGATTGCTCAATATGTCTTAATGAATCATAAATTTATGTACGTTACCTGCTTGGTACGCTGAATTGAAACCAGGATAAAATTGCTGAGGTGTGGGATGTTCTCACAATGCTTCCAGGCAACTTACTTTCCCCTAAACACTTCGGGTTCCATTAGACTCTTGGCAACACCAACGGATCAACATCGATGTTCCATAGTTGACCCATTGAAATGACCATAAAATGGGTGCAGAAAGGGGGTTTACTTCACTGGTTTTGTACAATTTTTACAGGGTGGGCCCACTCCATATGTAGGTTTATAAATCCCATCATCATGCTGTACTTCTATGTTCAATAAACCATTGTTGACCATGTTATAAGCTAACTTAGCTGTTTGGGGATCCCACCTTGCATGATCTTGAGTCGGAAGTCGACAATGGTGTTGGTCGACCGACCTAAGGTGTGAACACAGCCCCTTGGCTCTGCCGAACTGGTAGAACTGGTGATTGGTGGGTCTCAGAAAACCATAATATGATATGATATGATATGATATGATATGATGCGTACTTTTCTTTAAGTATACTTAACGACTTGCATATCGGTATAAATGCATATAAATGCGAATATGCACCTATTTATTCATGTGCTAATTAATATGTGTGTGTACATGCCTACATGTACACAGATACATATACACATACGCACATATACATGATTATACGTAGACATATACAGCGCAAGTACCCGACTCGATGGGGATAGAGTAACCACAGATTTCAAGCTGTCGAAGTCGTCAACAGGTTGGCACACAGTTCCTACACGGCCCTAATGCGCTTTTGGGAAAATCTGCAGGAAACCCCTGTATTAAGGAGTAAAAACATGTAACAGCCTGGCAGTTTCCCGTAGATTTTCCCTTGAATCCAGCATTGATTGTTTGAACCCCTCATTTTTGAAGCTTACAGCAATGTATGTTGATTCCCTCAACATTACTAGTGTAATTCCCACTGCCTAAGTTTTTTTAAATCTGTGAGGACGATTGGCAGACCCCACCCTGATGGGCGCGCCACAATGGCGTCCCTGCCGGGACCGGCGGAAGGAGTGGGCCAAAAGTCAACAAACATCAGCGAACAAGTAATGCCATGCTGACATGAGATAGTTGAAATTCGGTTGATCACAGGGGTGCTATGAAAAATGGTACATCTTCGACATCTCCTATCCAACAAGCCATGGATTGTACATGATTGTACCCAATTTTCTTCACTGAGCCATTCGCAGATGGTTTACTAGAAACTCGTTGCTCGAGCTGCGGTAAAGCGCCGCCAAGAAAAGAGATGCTGCTGTGATGAGATCCAGTTTGACTTCCCGGTTATTGCATGACTTAAGACTTAAGAGGTACCTCTAACCGGCCCTCTCAAATGGACACATGTGTCCGGGATGATTCAGCTAAATTAGAAGCAGATGTTTGGCAGCATGCTGCGGGGCGTTCCATTCTTTATCCAAATGGCACTGTATACTAAGGGAACTTGTGGAAGCTTATTCCTGTCCCACCATTTGAGGCCTCAAAACTACATCTATATAATTAATTCTAACATATTCTAATTATGTCAATCCATGTGGTGCTTTTATTTCTGCCCTTGCCAGAAATATGGATTCCCTCCGAAGATAGTGAAGCCATGGATTGCAGTTGCAGTTGCCCATGGCTTCTCGGGGCCATCACTGTCACCATGCATGGCCGAACCCCCTTGTTGGATGAGTATTAAGTGATGAGTGTATGTCAATATATATATATATAGTAAAATATATACACTAGAGAGAGGGAGGGGAGGGAGGGAGGGAGGGAGGGAGAGAGAGAGAGAGAGAGTCATGCTAGGAATCATGATGTTTCCCTGTTTGTTCTTGGTCGTGTCCTCTTTTAGGTGATGATTAATCACAATTCACTCTAATCTCTAATTACCTCATGAAAACCCGTGAAACACGGGGAGTTCGACCATGAAACCCCGGAAGGGTGGAGCGGGCACTGAGGCAATTGACGAATGCCAAGTCGCTGTCCCAAAACCAGGCCGTTTTTCAATGCAGCCTGCTGAGGTGATAAATCCCCTACGAAACCGTTTCTGGAGGCTTTTTAGTGTGGGAAGGATTACAAGTGCGAAGCAGGAATAGAGATAGATAATGTTGCCAATCTGAATTTGGGGGGACGTAAGGCAAAGGGCGCAAAATCCTGACAGATGCCTTTGGGGTCTATACAGCCCAAACCCCGAATTTTCGGCTGCCAATCAGCCAGAAAGATCCAGAAAGTATGTTTGAAAAGTTTGTACGGCAGAAAGATCTCCAAGACAAAGGGTAGGTAATATTGGCATATCTGATAGTTGCATTTCCATGCATTTCCATATCATATCACCCAGGTCTATTTGGAATATCACGGATATATGCAATGAGTGATGACACTGATAATCATAGAACGCCAGTTTCTAGATTCGTTCTAGTCTCATATGTGGTTTAATTATATTTAATTACTGTACATATTATGTGACTTTGTACATTTAATATGATATGTACAATATATGTGGCTTATATCTATATATATATATGTGTGTGTGTTTATTTATTTATTTAGTAATTTATCTATTAATTTATTTATTTAAATAGTTTTATTTATATGTATTTTATATGTGCAACTCTACAGCTATACAATTCTATTTGCATTCTACACGTACAACTTAATATGTGTAACTGCACGTTTGCCCCAGATCCTGAATCAACTGTTGTCCCATCAGGTGAGCTCCTGGGAGGCCAAAGGAGCAACTCGGCTGGCCTCGGCCGTTCAGGTTGGTATATGGCCTTGGTATGAAAAAGTCGATATTTCTGCTCATGACATAGGCAGTTTGGTTTGAGACCCCCAGACCAGGTAGAGACTATAGTGGTTATAAATAATTGATGTAGTAAAATGATGTAAAATCTATTAAAATCTTAGCTGGTGTAAATCTGGAGTGGCAAAGGGTGCCGAACCAAGGTGCCACTGCAACGCTTGGGTGCGCTGGACTTGGCTTGGCATGCGGAAACATCAAAAACCGCCATCAAGCCATGGCTCAAAAACTTCAAAAATATTTCCCAGACTTGCTTCAAAGGCAATGCATGACACTCATCAGTATGTCACATATTTAGACATGAGGAAAAAAAACACATTACCCTCTGGTTATGACTAACATCGCCATGGTATAGATGGCCCTAATCGAAATAGATGGTTTACCTGGGTTTACCTATTAAAAATGGGTGGATCTTTCCATGGCTATGTTAGTTTACCAGAGGGTAGTTGTCGTAGTTTGAAAGGTCTTGGTTTCCAACATGTCTTGGGCACCTCGGTCCATGGCATTCCCCTGGCCAGGCTCCCAACAGGATCGCATCGCGCTGGTGCTGCGCCTGGAAACTTTGGAGACGCTGAGCCACCCGGAGCTCAGGCCTGGGTAGTGGTGCACAGAGGGGTTCCCAAACAATGTGAGAATGTGGGTATGGGTCAATACCTATAGATACCATATTTTAGTGGGATGAACATCCATTTACCAGCTATTTTGGGGTTCACTAGGCACCAGGGTTTTGACCCATCCCCATGTGTGGTATCCCAATTTATGGCACTGTGAAAATGATTCGAACCCATTGGATTTGGCCACTTTCCCCGAATCTCAGGCGCGAGTATCAGGAAGCCACGGCGCTTCCCCCCCAGGCGAGGGAGGGGCCGGACATGGCCAGACGGCCCCACCAGGTGAGGCCGTGTTCCTTCGGTGGGATGACCATCCACAGAGCCAAAATCGGGGCGCCGGATTTGGGCTCAGGATCAACAGATATCAACAGATCAACATGAATTGCACATCATGGCTGCCAAGATTTGCATACCCGGTTACCCTGTGCCAGCAAGGCGAACCGCCCTGGTGAAAGTCAAACCTGGCTAAACCTGCTTTCACGTCTATTTTTATACATGTGCATCTGATTCTGTCTATATGTATTTTTTCACAACACGTAATATCCACAAAGTTGCTCACTGAAAATTGTGTCGATGTTCTGCACTTAGTCTCCCAGCTTAGTGATGCTTTAACGACCTCCCGGTGGCTTGGGACCACGCTCCAAAGTTGGGCGTGGGCCATGCCATCGCTGGCGAATGAACAGCTGCTGGCTACGGTGGGGGCCTTGGAGAAGTTGTTGTTGTTTGAAGCAGCAGAAAATGTGGTGTTAGTGTTTTGTTTACCCTCTGGTGAACTAACATAGCAATGGAAAATGGCTATAGAAATAGTGGATTTTCCCAGCTATAGAATGGTGATTTTCCATAGTTATGTTAGTTCACCAGAGGGTATGTTCAATGTTAAAGATGTGTTTTGATGTTCAACAAGAAGTGATTCTTTGCTGCTTGAAGCAACAAAAAGTTTGATTGGAAGTTGAAAAGTTGTTGATCCATTTTGGGCAACAACCCTGGGGATTTTGAACACTGATGAAATGTAAATACAGACATCCGATCAACAGGGGATGGGGAATGTTGAATGTCGATCAGTTTGGGCCTGGGTTCCCCTGCTACTCACTACTGGTGCCCTGTGAGCTGTCAGCCTCAATGTAACTTTGGCATGGTTTCATGCCCCCCATGATGCCCATTGATGCCCAGTACACTCAATTCATATCAGGGTTTGCCCAGAAATGATCTGGTTGGTGGTTTGGAACATGTTTTTTTCCTATATGGGGAATGTCATCATCCCAACTGACGAACAACCATCATTTTTCAGAGTGGTAGGTCAACCACCAACCAGTGATTGCCAGGATTTCCCATGGAGCCACAGATGTCGAGGCTTGGGGAAAGACGGAAAGGCCCTAAAGTCACCATAAATGGCTTGCAGAAACCATCCCAAATGGTAAGTTTATGACATTGGATTGCCAAGGTCTACCACATTGGTAGGTGGTCATTCCCATTCACTTTGCCAATTGAACCACCAACATGTGTGTGTGTGTGATGATCAAGATGGTCAAGAGACACAACTCATGAATGGCCGCGGGAAACAGCCAGGGCCCTTGAGAATGGGTCTCCACATGGAAGCCTTGGAAGCCTTGGATGGTCAGGTAAATACTTGATCTACCCTCTGGTTATTTAACATAGCCATGGAAAATGGCACATTTATAGATGGTTTACCTGGGTTTGCCTATTAAAAATGGCGATTTTCCATGGCTATGTAAAATAACCAGATGGTATGATTATGATTGCATATATAATGTTTTGCCACTAGCTGAGTAATGCACCACCAAGATTCACCAAGCTGAAACTACTATTGTTCATATCCTATGTACCAGCTCACAAGCCTCAAAATCATTGCGGTGCAGCTGTTAAAACAGGAGTGGGCACCACCGCTTCAAGCTTCTTCGAGACAAAGCGGGGCTCAGGCACCCGGTTAGACACACCAAAAAGGCTGCAGCCAATGTCCAGTGAAAAAACAGACAGGTGACTAGAAACCATGGGCTGTCGAGTCAACATGCAATATAGTTTCTGAATCAGAGCAAAGTGACGTAAGCTGTCCAAAACAAGCCAATGACTATCGAATGCCGTTTGCATTATGTAATCATGATCTCTTCCCCTCAACATTGAACACCTCTCCAAATACGATATTTGGGGGATGGGATTACGACCCAAGACATGCTGCAGGCCATGCGGAAACAAGCTTGGTGGCCGGGGCGGCAAGAGTGATTGGATCGGGCTGGTCGGGTGCATGTTGAAACATATGTAAAATGTACATGATTTACATTTATTTACCCAAATAGATTTATATATACAATGCGTGCATGTGCTTTCTTCACTGAATCTTTTCTTAGTGAGACACTAGGTGTATCTCTTGAGCTGTTCTCCACTCCCTGTTCAAAAAGGAAATATCAATGGTAAAAAGGCTTACATTTGATCATGTGAGCTTACACCTGCCAAAAATCTAGCCTGGAACCCCAACATGGTCATGTCCTGTGGTCACATCATTTCTGGGCTCTTTGTCCATTCCAGTTTTCTGCTAAGGCGCTGAGACGGCCAAATGCCGTGAAGTTGGTGGAGTTGTTGAAAGCAAAGAAAGGCCCACTGAAGTCAGGTGGGAGAACCCAAGCGGCCCGAAAAGCGTTTCCAAAATGATGCAAATTCCTAGCACTAGTAGTAAACTCAGTAAACTCACTGACTGACCTCACCATACATGAAGTTTAGCTTTGGGGGGATTATCCCAAAATGCTTGATTTCAGGTCTGAAATATTATATATATATACTATTTGGCATTGATGCCTCTCTTTACCAGTATGTAACTGGTTTGCCTCGTGCCAGCCATGCCGCTGCAAAATTCGTTACTGGAGATGTCGCACACGTTGCAGGTATCGCAGCAACTTCCAAGCGCTTTGGTGCTTTGGGACCATATGGCTCCATGCATAGAAAGAACCTGAGTCACCACGGTGACTCGGATCAGAAGCTTAGCCCATCAGGGCCCATCATGTTGCAAGACCTAGCTGTCAGTTTATCAAACAGTGTCTACTGTTGTTTCCTCATGTCACGGCTAGCAGGCGTTCGCAACTTGCTGAACGACTATGCTACGGCAGAAAACATGGATTGTCCGGTTATGTCATGTTTGATTATATAGATCGTACAGCTTTCTCTATGCTATCATGCTGTCATGATTGTTTGGGGATTTTTGGGCATCACGGACATTGCCAGCATTTGCCAGCCAACAACTCACGGATGAAACAGCATCCCAGAGTGTGTGGACATGCCTTTCGGTATCCTTTCGCTATCCAGTGATATGGCACCACTCAGCAACAATCCCCAAATCAACTGTACATCATCAATTGGAAGCCCCAATTGAATTCAGAATGCACCGACAGCGTCCATATGTACCTATGTAATCCTATGTATACGTGTATATTTAGGGGAAGAGAGAGAGAGAGACAGAAAGACAGACAGAAAGGAAAAGAACAGAAAAGGAAAGAAAGGAAGAAAGAGAGACCCAAGAGTTCAAGACTTTGGCATTTACAGGTTTCAACCCTTTGTTTGTAGAAACAACATTGAGCTCAATCTCGACGGTGGCCAAGGTATTGGGCTTGTGGATAGTGGAGGCGGGAAGCAGCTGGGTATATCATATACCTCACCCACTGAAAGAACGAGTACGCACCTTGAATACGATCAATATAGCTAAATATAGATAAGATACATTGACATATGTGTATGTATATATTTATGTGCGTGTGCGTGCTAATTCAATGTGTCAAAAAAATATACTGTAATTTATATGGTTATGAAAACGTGATTTTCTGTGATTCTCAGAGTTTGTGGAAGACTTGATGGCAAAAAAAGGCATGTTTCTCGACTCGAGTCGACGCCACCTTGCCAGCCTACACTCCCCAAATCTAACATGGAACTGCATGCTATTCCTGTGGTCCCCTAACATGAACCTGTGGTACGGTCTCAAGTGGATGTTGTTCCCCAGGAAATCATGCAACGAACTTTTTGTTTATAAAATCACTCCAAGACTGACATGGAACCCCATGCAGGCCCAAACTGAACCCAAACTGCAACCTGAAACAGCCAACATGGAATTTGAACAAGTCATCACAAAGCGATCTGAAACCTTGAAGGGTGATTTGAAGTTTAACCTGGAACCCAAATGGTTTTTAAGGCGTGGTTCTTGCAAATTCCATGTTAGTGACTTTCGGGCGACCCTATTTTTTTACTTCGTATTGCGCTCACATTTGAAAAACTATGCAGGTTCCAGGTCTGTGGTGGGGAAAGAACTGAAACCAAAACACCTCCAAGAAAAAGTCGCGACTTCTTATGTAGCATCTTGCATCCATCAATCACCATAAAGGGCATCATGGTTCCGAATTCCCCCTGTCAGCCGCCATGGCTAACATGGAACTTTTGGATGAGCACTCAATGGCAGCTTGTGGCGTTCTATGTTAGTATGACAAGCAGCCAAAAAGTCTCCGAACATGTCCAAATTCACCGGCACCTACCTGGCACTTATCCCGCTCATGAATTTTAACATGGGTGCGATAACATGGAACCCATTTCTTTTATGTTTGTGTAAACTGTTAGATTTCTGGGGAGTATCATTGTGCATTTGGGCAATGGGATGATTCCCAGAGTGTTTTCCCATTACAAACGAGGGTTGTCTGTACATTTCCCCTGAAACCACTCCAATGATCTGGGCGATGGGGAATCCCTACTACTCAAGGCTGTAAGGATCTGTAACCTGTGGTCTTGTGAAACTGGCACTGTAGTGAATTTGGACGGCAGGAGATGGCAGGAGATTTGTTTGCTTTGATCTGCAATAACGGCATCAGACCAAGTCAGAACCTTGTCAGACTCTGCACCACTTTCATTTAAAAGGGAAAGCCTCGGAGATTCCCGCCCGTCTCTCTTTCCCCACTTCACCTTATATCCTGCTCATTATTCTTATGTGCCAATCGGGCACTACAAACTTGGAGACGCCAGAAAATTCTAAAAACAGAAAATTCTGATAGAAAGGGTGCAGCTTGCCCCGGCACCAGACCAAAATGCCTACTACCATGAGCCCTATGACTATGGCTACGATGGCTACCATGGCTACGATGGCTATGACTATGGTGGCTACGGTGGCTACGACGGCTATGACCAGTACGGCTATGCAGAGGATGCCTACGGAGCACCCGATGCCTATGGGGAACTGGGTGGCTTGGCAGTGGCTGTGTGTGTGTGTTTGAACATGGATTACAACGGGTGATACAGTAGGCCCAATGGCCATTAAAAAAATGAAAATGGTGATAAACCATCGGTGTTTGATGGGTGCTTCGAACAGTTCTTAGCGTCCATCCTATCTTGGATGATGATCCCCAATAGCTATGTATAATCATTTCAGGGGTGTGAAAACTTCAACCAGGTGTTTTTTTACAATTCGTAACACCCCAAAATAATCAAAATCGTCATTGAGAATAGGGGAATATCATGAGAAGCCATGGAAATTTGGACACCCTTTTTCAGACAGATTCAAACAAAGAAATAGTGTTTGGTCTTAACTGGTTTTTTTCGCGAGCAACGTGGTTCGTTGGGAATAAGGGATTTCTAGAACACAAGGTATGACCCTGACCCCGTCCTTGTTGGTAGCAGCTGGGAAGGAACTTTGGCATTCAGGCGCTGTGT
>Ga0126342_10003650_pt1 | contig 25619 bp, 20 predicted proteins | sample Cyp1metagenome_FD_92528 | JGI IMG/M metagenome (GOLD analysis project Ga0126342, IMG submission 92528) | Coral microbial communities from Lord Howe Island, Old Settlement Bay, Australia - Cyphastrea 1 metagenome | ecosystem: Host-associated > Invertebrates > Cnidaria > Coral ... | reverse complement strand
TTGCCCCCTAACAATCCCTGGAGCAACGTGAGTTTCCCACACAGTGTGTACACACTCGGGGGTCTTGTGATCGGTCCTCCTCCTCCTCCTTTTCCTCCTCCTCCTCCTCCTCAGTATCATCATTTTCCTCCTCCTCCACATCACCATTCTCAGCATCATCCTCGTCCTCCCCCTTGACATCATCATCCTCAACATCGTCATCCTCCACCTCATTTTCTGCAACATCCTCCTCCTCCACCTCCTCTTCCTCAACATTAATTATCATCCTTTTCATCCTCCTCCTCAACATGATCATCCTCAACATCACTATCTTCCTCCTTCTCAACATCGTCATCCTCCACCTCATCATCCTCCACATCATCATCCTCCACCTCATCTTCCGCAACATCATCCTCCTCCACCTCATCTTCCGGACCTTATTAGGATCTTTTGGACCTATCCACATCGTTTCAATGCTTGGCTAAGCTCTTGACCTGGAATTGCTTTTGGCGGTGCGCCATTGAGATTTGACTCCAAGTTAACAGGTCGCACCTTCCCATATTCTGATTCCTAGCATAGCGAAATGCAACTAGGGACATGATTCAAAGTTTGCAACGACTTCGTGAAAGTCTTCCACTCTCCTGCAAGTGGGCCATTGCGGACATTAGTTTGTTTTTGAGAATGGACACCCTTTATTTTGTTTCTTTCGGAGATACCAGAACGCAAGCTGGTGATGCTGTTTCAGTGCTTGGCTAATCTTTTGGCCTGGAATTGCTCTTGGCGGTGTGCCATTGACATCTGACTCCAAGTTGACAGGTCGCACCTTCCCATTTTCTGATTCCTAGCATAGCTAAACGCAAGCTAGGGACATGATTCAAAGTTTGCAACGACTTCAAAACATAATGCGTCTGAGCCGCTGTGCCTTGGGGATTTGAAACCTGGGGTAACTATTGTCTGCCCTGGTGTAACTCGGTGTGCCTTGCGGATGGGGTAACTACTAGGTGGATGGGGTAAGTAAGGGCGTCCGCTTGTAGGTTAAAAAGAAGATCAACCTCTCAAACCGTCGTTAGTTCGTACTTTTGCTTTTTGGTTTAACGGGTTCATGTTGAGACTTTTGATGGAGCCAGGTCCCTTAGGTTACCTATTCGCCCAGTGAATTTCGTGGGACAGCTGGGTTTCTGTTCGACCCGTTGATGGCAGAAATGTTGTGACCAGGAAATTGCCATGAAACCCTATGACCCAGATGATGAGAAGCCAACGAGTCTTGGCTGGAACTTCTCTGTGATGGCTCTTAATCATTGCACAATTAGATGTTCATTGTGTATACCTTTGGTTGTTCATTTAAACATGCCTATTTGGGATATATAATATAAATATATATAATATTATATCATTTGTGTGTGACTCATGGTGACTTTGGCATTCTAATGGATTCAGATTCTTTTGTGACCATGACTTTCTTTGGCGGTGTTGGCTGTATATTGCACAGCCAAGCACAAGTGAGAAGAGTCCGGATGCTTCACTTTCTGTTTCAGACAATGGCAGCGAGGTATGCGGAACAGGCGTGACTGGACCCAGATCTTGTGGAAGTTTCCCTTGGAGCGACGAGTTGGTGAAGTCTGTGAACATCCTGGACCAGCTGACTCCAGCTATCTCCAGCTCAATGAGGACCGGTTGCATTGGAAGCTGAAAAAAAATGGTCTGTTTGGAGATGGCTCAAGTGTGGAAGCCAGACAAATTGCCTGGAATGTGCTTAGTGGTCTGGTGCGAATCCGCGCCAGCAAACATATTATATATTATATATATTATGTATATATATATGTATTATGTGTATATATATATATATGTTTATTATGTGTATATATATATACATAGTATATATATGTATATAGATAATTATTGATTATATAAGAATTATGTAGTTTACAGGAACTGTTGATTTTTGATCAAGAAACAACACGACTGCCCGGTTTTTTCCCTCGTAGATCAATGCGTTTTTCATGACGCCCTGCTGAGTCGGCTCAGATGTTGGAACCACATCATCCAACAGAGGCTGAAGACACTCAGTGAATTCCAGTGGATGTCAGATACTGTACCCTCTGGCCCTCTGGTAATTTAAATGGCCATTTATAGTGGATTTTCCCATTAAAAATGGTGATTTTCCATGGCTATGTTAAATTACCAGAGGGTAATCACTGTAATCGGCCCTTGCCAAATCCAGGATTAATCCAGGATGAGAAATTGGAAGCCCATCATTTTGTGGATCTTTTTGTACGCCAAAGATCTCCACGGTCACGGGTGCACAAGACTTCGGGTGCCATGGAATCCGGCCCTGCGGCCGCCAAAGTGGTGCATGCTTTTGGAAGGCGGTGCAGTTGTGCTCTTGAAACGAGGGTTTTGCCACCAAATCCACCGGAAATTCAAAGGAAAGTCCTCATTTTCTGATGGTTTACCTCATTTTGAGATACACCCATGTGACATTGCAGAAACACTCCATTAAAGACGATACAGATGGTTGATATTTTTTCATCTGCATTTGTTTCTATAGAACTATTGATTATATTATTAGATGATACTATATGTGAATGGATCTATTCAATTCTGATCCTATTAATGTTTTGCACATGCACTAAAACGTTCGAGATGGTGTGATCTCCCCAATGCGGCAAACCATAGCCACTTAGGAAAGCCATGTGAATTTCTATATGAATCCTGGCCCATTGGGATATACTTATGCACTTATGCACTGTGACAAAGCACAAAAATCTATTGGGGATGATTCTAATATATTCTAATTTTGTTTCAACTCCCATGTCCCAAGGCCAAGAATGCTCACGAACGTCTGTCGCCACAGGTCATCGCCGAGTAGCAGATTGAAGCAGGAGTCCCTTGGAACCGAAGATTTAGGTGCGGATCAATTTTCTGAGCCCCCAAAATTGATCAAAACGGATGGTCTTAAATGATTTTAGAATGTTTTAGATGGTTAAAGAAATGTTAAATCCACATATCAACTAATGAAGAAGTTTGATCCGAAGAAAATTCGAAGTTCCAGTGGTCACTTTTTGACCTCAATAACTTGGCATAAAAAAGGGGCCATTGGGATGACCGTTGGTCCATGGGAACATCAAGTAATATAATATATAATATATATATATATAATATATATAAATATATATGTATACTGGTTGGTGGTTTGGAACATTTTATATGTTCCCATATATTGGGAATAATCATCCCAACTGGATAATATGTTTCAGAGGGATTGAAACCACCAACCAGTATAAGTAATATATACAATTATATATATATAAGATTATTTAAGTATATACAAGTGTATACAAGTATATGATTATATACTTTTGAACTATCCGGAAATGGCATTCAACAAATACATTCTCCAGGGCCCTGGTGTTTGAAAGGGGGATTTCAGGTTGAGCTTTTGTGAAGGTCAGTATCTAGTATATATGTTTGATCAACCACCTTCAACCAACAACCAGCCGTGGTTTTCGAATCCCGAGATTTATCAAGCTCAGCAGCGATTACCGACGCCTAATGGAGCTGATCGAGAGGAGTGAGCCAGAACTAGGTGCTGGGAGCAGGGTGGACGATGTTTTCGTTTGCCGTGTTTAGCGATGAAAGCTCAATGACTGAGCAGTGACCAAACTTCTTGTTGCTTATATAATTATATGTTATTATGTCATTATATATATAAATACGTGTGTATATATATATACAAACGTATATACAATATAACTATTTTGGGAAGTTATTCTACCTTGTTTGTTTATAGTTTAGGTGATATTCTCATGAACGAGGTTTTATTTTGCACTGGGCAACGGTCCGTCCCGCGTGCCATCTCTTGCAGTGTCGTGAACGGAACTGAACCCCAAAACGCAGCTGTCGAATTAGATCGGCCCCTCATGGTGGTGCGGTTCCTATGAAATCATCGCTCCCAACAGCAGAAACATGCCTTGAAATATCTTGAAATCAGAATTTCAAATGGAAACACACCATCCCAATGCCAATAAACAACTCGACAGCCAGGCTTCAACAACTCCATGGGGATAGATCCTTCTCATCTCAAACAGTATATCCACAGTAAATTTTGCAGTTTCTAATAGTCCATGAGGGGATCTTTTCGTTTTTTTTTTGGCAGGGGATCTAAGATTACCCATCATGGGATCTTTAGGTTGCTCTTTTTTTTTGCAGAATATCTAAGATATTGTAAGACTGGCCATATAAGTTCCAGGAGAAGTTCCAGGATCATTCATGCCATGTCTGCCAGTTGCTGAGCTTTCGCCCAACTTCTCTCCACGGTCGCATTCATCGTTGATGAAGCCGACAGAGGTGGGAGCCTGCCCGGTGCGCTAAAAAGCGCAGGAGAATGCTTGGGGGAATATCCAGGCCATACCAGCTATTTTGGTGTGAACGGAATGACATAGCTATACTGCCATGTTCCCAGATAGGAAAAGATGGAATGAAATGGATATCCACGCTAATTATTTCGATCAATTTTGAATTTTGATATTTGGCTTTTATACGCTAATATTTCGATCAATGCTGAAAACGGCACACCGTGAGGGATAGTCTAGTCGCTCATCGAGCGCAACTCGCTGCAAGGCCACGAGAATAAACAACTTACAGTAAGTTGCTACAATTTGCAACAGATTGTTATTGATCCCTTCAAACAGCAGTAAGTTCACTACCTGGAATGATTTATGCCATGAGATCCCTTGAAAATTGCGAGGCAAGTTTGGTCCCAAGATTTTGCTGAGTTGGATTTACCACATTATCTACCTGATTTGGTAGACCCTCAACCATTGATATTTATTTGTTATGTTGGTTTGGTTTACTTTACTTTTTGGAGATCATTTGAAGAGGGTTACAGTACACAAGTCAGAGTTGTCAAATGTGTTGTTTTGATATTTTTTGGATTTTTATGACCAAAAATATACAGACACAGTTTTGGATTGTTCTCTCTCACCCATACTTTCCCAGTTTTTTTTGGATTACCGCATCAATCATGCCCATTTCTGTTGATTAATACCTCTGTCATTGTTGCTTAAATCTTCCACTTTTACTAGGAAAAACAAAATCGTCCACAAGTGGGGTGAATCAGTTAATCGCTGGCAAGATCACAGTTTCAGTTCTCACAACCACTTGTATGGTTCAATCAGAACTTGAGTTCGATGCCTTATTTACCACCATTTTTGGGGAGACAACATTTGACAAAACCACAATTTCCAAGATCTATCAGTCGCTTTAGCTTCAGAGCCAGGTAGAAGGTCCTCGCGTTTCTCCGCGAAGCGCGACCGAAGGGTCAGAGAAGCCGGGGCAACTGCTAGCGGTGTGGCCTCCCATCAGGCAGGGTCCAGCCCTTTTTGCTGGTGGTTTATGGGGTCTTTGCTGGAAATATTGATGGTTTGTAAGGTGAAGTCTCCCAAGAGTGGGATTTCAGGTTGGTGAATTATGATGAGTAAGGCAGATTCTTTGAGATGGTGGTCACAGTGGTGGAAACCTCTAAGAGATGGTGATGAATGATGAAACATCACCGGAAATGGTGGTGAAACGGTGATGAAGATTCAAAAAGGCATGATTTCTAATGGTCGAACTGGTGGTGCTGGTGGTGTTAACTCTGGTTCTACCCGTTGATTTTGGCGATGTTTATGGTGAAACAATCTGCCTGAAACCCGCTGTAAGGCGCGCAGAAAATTGGGAGCTTCAAGAGTTGCGTGCGGAGTGCGCCAAGCTGGTGCGAAAGCATCAAGAAGATCAGCATCACTTGGAGGATTGCGGGCATGGTCAGGATATTATTGTTGTAATAAGTTATATCATCATCATCATCATCATCATCATTTTTCTTTTTTTTTTACCAACATGCTTTTCTTTTTATGATATTCTATAGGTTGCTTCTTAATGTTTGCTGGATTTGTATGTCTGTGACGTGTTTGAACAACGATCCCTGATGATATACTGTTTGTATACGTTCATGTTGCAAACCACACAGCACCCCAAGATGCATTACGGTTTCTTTAAGCATCCGAATGATCAGATGGGATCAGCATCAGGACCAAAGAGGTCTGTCGGCTGATTTGAATCACCTTGTGACTTGATATACCGGGAACGTCATGCAAAGTACCTGGCAAGATCCAAGCTCTTGTATCACATGTATCACTAGGTTCCTTTGTTCATTTCGGGAATTAGAAGGGAGCATCTTTTCCCAATCAGACCTGGAGGAATTATCCTCATTGACTTTCATAAGGACCCAGGTGGCTCAACCAGCAAGCAGTCAACACGAGATAGCAACCCCAAAACGATAGGAAAAGAGCAACATTCTACTACAATGGAATAATATATAATGATATTATATATATACATAATATAAATATATGCACAATATGAATATATACATAATATATATCTACATAGTATATACATATACATAATATATATATATTATGTATATATTATATAATATATTAATTATATATATTATATATACAGAATACAATATATATATATATATACACAATATATATATATACATTATATATACATACATAATATATATATATATATTATGTATGTATATATATACATACATATAATATATATATATATACAATAGTTATATATAGTATATATATATATTAAACATATTTACAATTATATACATATAGTAAATGTATGAATAAAGTCTAACATTTAGATACACATTATAATGATACAGATAAGAATATATATATAGCAACATAACTTTCCTATCTTATGAAGGTCTATTTATAATACTATACTAAACGGATGCCATCTATCATGTCAGGGTTTAGTACTTATGAATATTGGAGTCTGACCGTCCAATAAATATTCTGCAGGATGTTCGCTCAACGGTGGCAGAGGTTCGACAGCATGTGGAGCAGCTTCGCTTCCGTGTGGAGGCGGCCAAGCGGAAATGTGAGGTAGATGTAGAATGTTGTAGAAATGGGGGTGTCTGAAAGTCGAGATATTCACCAAATGACAAATGAATTCGGACCATGATGATTGAGTAGTGGTATACGAAGCTATACACCATTTTCGGACACACCCCAGATAGATGATTCAAGAAAAATGATGGAATGGTTCTAGTCGGGACTTAAGCTAACGCAACATATTTGCATTGTTTGAAGGATTTTTGGATTTATGTAAAGGTTGAGAGGAAAGGCACTTGCTCCCACGAAAGGAACCGAATGTAGTGGGCTTGCTGTTTTACTGAATTGTTACTTAAATTTGATGAATTGATGAATTGATGCCAAAACATGACCCACCCAGTTCCTTCATTTCTGTCCAGGTGTAGCTCCCTTTCCACCTTGGAGTACGCCAGGAATCTCGGCAGGACTCAGCGACAGCGGCATCGCCCGAGCTGCAAGAGCTTCGCTTGCTGGCGGGCTTCCTCCGGAAGAAAACACCGGAGAACTCAGCCGCAAAGCAGGTGCCTCGGATGCCATTGGCGATTCTGGTGGAAGAAACACCACAGATATGATGGCCAGTCGGAAATGAAGCGTGCTCACATATGGGCGGACTGACCCACACCTATTTGGAACTTTTTGGTGAGGCCACTCGGCATCCTTTCTGCATGGGGTACCCAAATCTGATGCCAAGAATGATTCCAGAAATCATCCCCAACAAGCTGTACAGGTATCACTTGTGTCACACATATTGGTCAAAATTGGTATCATTCTTTATTTTCCACATTTTTGCATCCTGTAACGATGATCACAATCGACACAACAATTTTTTGACTCGTATTTCGGGAAGTGGAGGATCCTCCCACTTGGTACTTGTTAGTGCCCATGGTTAAAACGGTTAGTAAGTCCATGTAAGTGGGGTATCCATGGGTATCCCAACAACTGGCCCATGGCTTACCCAACACGACCCAGCGACCCAGGTTCCTCGGCCTGGCTCCTTCACACCAGAACCCCAACGTGCAGCACGCTTGCCACGGGCAGCAGCCACGGAAGCCCCTGAGCTGCGCGGTGTAGCGCCACAGCTGGGGACGCCAAGGACTGGGTGAGTTGGTGACCTGGGGCCGCCTTCATTGGCTAAGAATCCATGGCTTATCATGTTCAATCTTAGAATGACTATGATGATTACTATTAGGGGAGCATATTGATGATTTTCAAGGAAAACCCATGATAGGGATACCCATTAAGCAGCCAGTATCGTTGGATAGGGTAGGGGTATTTTTTATGGCTTAGAGATTTCGTTGCGGAATTGGCATAATATTTGGACATATTTATATGTTTATTATCAAATCACTTATTGGGATGATGGTTTTGCCTAAGAATTGGATTTCCTGCCCATTTATGACAACTTCTAACTTCAGTGTGAAAAAATAACAAAACACTACGGGATTGGAGATAATGTAGACTATTGATTCCTCCATCGATCAATGGAATCATTTTGGGATGTGTTTCCACTATAGACTATCCATGCAGTAATCGGTGTACACCGTTGCACTATTTCAGACTAATTATACAACCCGGTCAAACATGGTTTGTTGGAAAATCGCGCTGGAGTCTAGATGATTTACCCATCAAGCCTGATCTCCAGAGTTTTGCTACGGTCATCCTTAGCTGTGAACAGAATGGATGCTGCGACGAGTACTCAGAGACACCAATATCACATTGACACCTGAGCCACGTTCTAAACCCTTGTGTTCATGTTAAGCAAAACTGTGGTGCGTAAGCAAAACGTAAGCAATGGCGTAAGCATTTCCTTATTTGGTGCCAGGATGTAAGACATTTAGAACATGGCTCACCTGGGACATGAACTGAGCATACTGAGCCCTGAACCATTGAAAAATATCCCTATCCCATCCCATTGTACTTGATAAATATAGGTTTCGTGTAGTATCCTGGTATCCCCATTATGGGTATCCCCCGCAAACCAATTTGTATAACCTCTTCTCAGACACCAATCCGCAGCTCAACAGGAGCTTCTGGCCCGAGCCAGCAACTGCGCAGCACCCGCAGCCGGGAACTCCCAGGAGCAACGCATTGGGAAGGAGAGATCCTACCATGGTGGCTACAATGAGGATGATTATTGCAATTATAATGTCCAAACTTGGGATGTAATGGGACATAGTTGGATACCCACAATCAAATCTGGGTTTGTCCGAAAATGGGGGATACCCCATTTTGATCCATTTTGTATAGCAATTTGAACGTTTTTTCCACTTTGCTTCCATCTACAGTGGAGCCGCGTTCAGTTCACCTTAGCGTGGTTCCAGGACGCTGGGAAACATGATAATGGATTTTGAGCTACTCTATTTTTGGACAAGCCGACCTATGTATGTATATATATATAAATCCATATAAATCCTATATGCTCTATGGTGCTGGTATTATGTAGTTGCGATCGTCGCCGACATTTGGCCATAGCCGGCGTAAATGCTAGTAGATCTACCAGCACCAGCACCATGGAGCCTATGGGAAATGGAGTTGAAGCGAGTTAAAATGGGTTTAAGTACTCGCTAGCGAGAACAAGGGACTACAATAGCTGCATCTAACACATTTTGAGTATGACTTCTGACTACCCACAATTGGGATAGCTAAAAGATGCTTGGTATAGTGGTCAGATTCTAAGTAGTATGGTCCGAACGTTGTACTGAGATCTTCCCCTGGAGAAGCGGTAAATTCGTGGGTTATAGCGGCTAATCCATCTACCCACATTCATAACAATTTGCGCAAAACCACCTGCTGAATCGTGAGTGCTTGAGCTGGTTGAGCCAATTAAAATGTCATGTGCCCATAAGGGGCCCTCAAATCGAAATGTTATTCCCTCTTATTTCGATGATATTGCCTTTCCATCTTCTTGTGGGGCACTTCATGCACTTGTCACCTGACTCTCACCTCAGGAGCTTTGACTGCAAGACACTCACACCCACTTCTTGGCACAGCTTCGAAACGCCACCAACGCCATCGACTCCAGGTCTGCCAAGTGTGGTCCCCAGAATCAACCAGTTTGGATTCAAACGATTCGGATAATCCCCCTTGGTACCGCCAGATTATTTTCCTGAGTGTCTTAGCTCCAAAATTAATAATTCTATCAGTGGTTTTTCCTAGCACCCCCCTATGTTGCAAAGTGAAGATCGCCAAATTCATTTTGAACAGTGGGAAGAGGGGGTGGTAAGACAAGGTCATAGGACAGGAGAATAACGGCTATTATAAAGTTATCTTGAAAATCATCAAAATGTCAGATCCCAGAAAAAGAATTTTGGGGTGATTTTAGCGGAGGGGGGAAAATGAAAATTAACAAAAGGTTGATACACGACCATTATACAGCATTTTAATAAATCTTAAGTTTGGCCAGGGGGGGAAATGGATTTTATAAAAAGGTTGAAGGACACATAGGACACCAAATCAATTTTGAAAGGGGGGTAAACGTTGAGACTACAAGTTTTGCAAAGGTCGCAAGCCACCAGGTCATTCCTGTGGCAATGGCCATGTGTCGATTTGGCGATGTTGGCCACTCAAACCTGCATTGGCCAAAAGGTAATCTCAAAAGCCCCGACCGACAACATCCCAATCCCAAAGACATCCAAAGACTAGATTTCAATAATGTAGCATCATCGCACAAAAACATGTTTTCAAGACATGGTTTGTGCTGACAGTACATTTACCCAAGCAAAATAACACAGCTGCATTTCTTTTTCTGTCATGCCCACTCTAGATGCATTGGACAAGCGGCTTTATGGATAGTCTGTCTACAGAATATGGCTGTAAAGGACATCAAGGTTGTTTTTTCATTTTTTTTGTTTGGATCTGTTCTTCATTAACTCAAATAAACAACGATTGCTTCCAACTTGTACAAATATCGCCACTGGCTAGTAAGTGGGGTTGCAACCCACTTAAAAACTAATCCCAGTTCATGGACCTGTTGTCTTGTTCACCAGGCTTCATGAACATACACACATTAACCACTGGAGAAGCTGGTAATCAAACATGGCCATGGACAATTCCCCTATGTTTCTACAGGATGAAATCCCGTTGAAATGCTCATTTGGTCCGGGGATTTCCCAGCACTGTTTGATATCCAAGTAGATCCCATTCATATCCCATTAAATCCAACTAAATCATGTTCAATCACTATGTTGGATAGTTACCACAATAGTTACCTGCTGGTAATCAAACGTGGCGTGCTGGGAAATCCACATAAATCCACCATTTTGTTTGTTCATCTTCCCAGCTAGAAAGCTTTGAAAGCCTGCAGTTTTGGGGATTTCCCAGCCAGCCACGTTTGAAATCCAATTATATCATCCCATTAATTAGTCAGTAAAATTCCCATTATATCCCCACTAAACCCCATTAAATCGAATTAAATTCCATTACTGACAGGTTTGGGGTTTAATCGCATTATATCATTCCATTCAATTCCCGTAAAATATCCCCATTAAACCCCATTAATTCCATGAATTCCCCTTCAATGACCATGTTTGAAGGTCCAAGGCCTCCGAAGCTCCATGGTGCCCGACCACCCAGGATCCAGGCGTGCCATGTTGGTCCCATACTGTACTGATATACATCTTTGGTTTATATATATATAATACATTATAATACTGTATATAGATGATATATATATAGATGATATTCATTAATATTCATTATATATACGTAGATATTATACATGATATACGATTCATTAATTATATATATATATATATTAAATTCTATAGATATACCAGTAGTACCTCACAAGGCGGTGGCGGAAGTTTCAAAAATAGGAAACCTATAGGAGAGGTTGGTTGTTGTGAATCACGTATGACAGAGTGAATCCACTAATGGACCGACAGGTGGTTGGAGTTGTGTTTTTTGGAATGGTTGCAATGGCTGCAGTGGTCACCTTACCACAACTGCTGGATGTAGTGTGGTGTAGTGCAGCTGTAGTTGTAGTTGCAGTTGTAGCTGTAGTTGTAGTGTAGCGGAGCTGTAGCCGTAATGTAGTGCAATTAGTGTATTTGCAAGTGCACTTGCAGTTGTAGTCGTGGTGTGGTGTAATTCGTGTAGTGTAGCGCACTGTAATGTCGTGTAGTGTTGTGTAGTGTAGTGTGGAATAGTGTAAGGTAGTGTAGTTGTAGGTGTAGTGTAGCGCAGTGTAATTAGTGTAGTGTAGTGTAATGTAGTGGTAGTTGTAGTTGTAGTTGCAGTTGCAGCTGCAGCTGTAGTTGTAGCATTGTAGCATTGTAGCTGTAGTGTAATGCAATGTAATCAGTGTAGCGTAGTGTTGTGTAATGTAGTGTGGTTGTAGTTGTAGTTGTATTTGTAGTTGTAGTGTGCTGCAGTGTAATCAGTGTAGTGTAGTTGTAATTGTAGTTGTAGTTGTGGTAGTAGTTGTTGTTGCAGTTGTTATTGTAATTGGCGTAGTGTAGTGTAATTAGATGTAATTAGTTTAGTGCGGGGTAATTAGTGTAGTTAATGTAGCGTAGTATATTTGTATTTGTAGCTGTAGCAGTAGTGTAGTGTAGTGGTAGTGGTAGTTGTAGTTGTATTAATTGTCTACCTACCGGTATCTATCTATCTATCTGTCTATCTATCTGTTTGTCTGCCGTCTGTCTTGTCTGTCTACCTGCAAGCTTGAAAACGCAGCAAGTCTGCGAGACTTCCTCAATTTTCGAACTTGACAACATCAAAAACAAGACAATTCTGCGAGACTTCCTTCAAAACTGGAAAGTTGAGTGCAGAGCTGCACTCTTTCTCTTCTTGATCTTCTTTCTTCTTCTAAACTTCCTTCGATAATATAGATAGACCACTAGCACGTTGTCTCAGCATCGACAGCATGTGGCCAGGAGCCTCAAGGCCGGCCCGAGCGTCCACCAGTGGTGGCGGTGGAGTGCAGGAGCCCAGCAGCGTTTCTGGGGACCTCATGATATTGAGGATTTCATGGGATTTAATGAGATTTGGTAGGGATACAATGGGAATTACTGGGATATTCATTGGAAGATAATGGGAATGAAACTGGGGATATCGCGGGATATAATGAGTAATCAGAACGAGATGTACAGATATGGTTGCTTAAACGACACTTGTACTACTTTCATCTACTTGGATGATTCCTAACAACAACATGAGCAGGTAGCTTGATGATCTGGAATGGTCTCCTCCCAGGACATCACCAGTTTCGTCTGTGCTTGTGGCGTGCCGGGAGCCGTGTGGCAGGAACAGCACATGGAATTGTACAGCTGCTGAAACAGGACCTTCCCTTCTGATCTTGCTGGCAATCAAACATGACGGACAATCACCGTGTTTGATGGAAACAAATATAAATTATCTATGAATGGATATGACTCTGTGATGTTCCTCGAGTTGGACGGAAGACTGGAGAGAGGATCAGGGTTTCAAGTCACTTTCAGCGAATTTGTCATGCTTACCGCTTACCGCTTACCGCTTACCGGCTGAACATTCGAGGCCGGCTATGCGCCAAGCAGCTTTGCAGCCACAGAGGCATCAACGTGGGATCAACATGATCAACTATTCACTCAAGATTCTTCCAGTATGCTGTTTGGCGTGTTTGCAAGACATCAGCTTACCCTATGCACGATCCTGTTGTCAACATCCAAGGCATCTCAATTTCACTCTTCTCTATAGTTGGAAACCAATCCGAAACCGAATTTCACCACTGATTAAATTCCACTCAGTTCCACTCTTCAAATTTTTGCTGAAGCTGACCTAATCCTTTGATGAATTTTGCTGACCCAAGAGACTCTGCTAGACAGGACTCTGCTACCCCTCCACTGCCCGCACAAGACAGAAGGCCCTGTCCTGGGTGGTTTCCCGATCAAATGGACCATAACAGTGCCTTTGGATCCACATATAGTACCAGTATAATATATTTGGACAATGTGTGGTCTACACAATGAAAGATAAATCGCATACTGACAACATACTGATTGTAAATGACGATCTACTCCAACGTTTTGGGCAGTTTGTTGATCACGGACACATACTGGAAGCCCTTGGGTAGTAGACAACCACACTCGGATTCCCGTCGACCTCAACTCGAAATTCATTATCCGAATTTTACCCCATGTTTCGTGTTTGACCATATTCAAAAAAACAAACGACGAAAACGTAGAATTGAACCAACTAGTTTTTCGCAACCGATTGTCCTGGTAGGCAATACTGAACCAACTAGCAAATCTTTCCCATATGCTCCATGATACGATCTACATTTAGGTCATACTTGTTTTGGGTAAATGATATACGCTATGGACATACGTGGATATACCAGCACCATAGCTAGCAGTATGGGGGTATCCTGGGGTATCCATTCTGCAGCGCAGGACCATTCTGCTCCACCTGACAGCAGAAATTACGGCAGAAATGCGGTGGGCCATGCCCCAACTGAAGGGTAGGGAGAATCTCCCCATTTTTTTCTAATTTCTCGGCATTTTGGAAGTGATTTTTGGTGGACAATTCGGATTTTTGAAAGGAGAATCAACTAGAAATGGGGAATGTTGACTGCTAGACTGCTGTCAAGCTGCCTGGCTCTGATTGCAAGAAGTTTTCTTGTTGGTAAACTGATGTAAATAGGGTGGGTTTCCAAGTTTACCCCCCATCAACAACCAAAAGGTCCATGATACCTACTATCTGATTGTCTGGACATATTTTTCTCATGTCAGGACATCATCCGGAATGGGTCACTCTTGTTTGAAGGGGGTCTCCCGTCGCCACAACTTGCTCTCTTCTCAGGCAAGTGCCAGTACAGAACTTTTAAAGACAGTTGTGGTGTGACTGGACAATCAGTCTGTTTTTGATGACCTCATACAGTAGGAACCCAGGAAGTATAGACCCCATGAAGCCTACCTTTGAACACTTTCATTCGGATCCAGAACACAAAATACTAGATACTCTCAGAAAACCCTGCTTTGGTACCGGATTTGTTTATTCGAGGGTGCCGGACGGTATTTCGGATTTATTGAGTGTATGGGATTAATTGGTTGCCTTGCTCAAGTTGGCCACGCGTTGTGAGAACCCGGAATGCTCTCAAGTCTGTATCCCTGTTGAGCTGTCAATGCAAATTGGCAAGTGGGCATGTTCGCACTATGTTTAGTTGTTAATATATTTAATATGCATTGTGCAATTGCAGGATGCCAACATGGTGAGAGAGGTTAAAGCACCTTCATGAAGCAGATTCTGGGTGGACCAGTTCTCTATTGGCATAAATTCCTGTTGACATGTTACGATTGTAATTAATAATATATAATAATTAATACCAATCTCTATGAGGCAACTAGGCTGTGGCTTTGCACAATCCTTCAACCTTGGAGCATTATTTCCTTGGCTCCTCCCTGCAGGCTGACCAGTCACCCTCCTGTAGTTGGAATTCCCTCATTGGCATGGCCGCACGTGATCCAACGATGAAGCTATGTCAAAATTTGAGGCCCCCAACCTACAGATTTTTGATAGTTAGGTCGTTTTTGAGTTTTTCACTGTTTCACCATCAATCTTTATTGACTTTTATTGGATATCCCAATGACCACCGCCCATGTGCAGCGGAACTGCTATGCCATGCTGATTCTGAGCGCGGAATGAGCCCACTGCGGGCCTGGAATTCGACTGGCTTTGCAAGTCTCTTCTGAATGGGACCCACCCAGATCCGGCCAATCAGATCTATCTTGATGTCTGGATGGCAACAACTTGTCTAAATTGATTTGGTTGGGATGTTTGTATTGATTCCCTACATTCCCTTTGGTTTGGATTCTGCAGATTCCCAACTTCGACATGCCAGCGCAGGATGTGATTTGACGTCCACATGATCGGCTGCCAGGAAACGGTTGCGTTGCTTGCTGCGCCAGCTGCGTCTGAGTTGATATTCATTTAGGGATAAAATGATGTTTAAAACTGGTTTCAAGTTTAGGCCATTGCATTTTGAGGCATTGTACCTTATCTTAGGACCAAACCATCTTTTCCTTTATATTGACCGGTCCACCATTCGCTTAGCTCCGGCCTATGGGATCCTATGGTCTTGGCTCCAGGGGCACCTGGAAAGGAAACATGACCGACAGATGAGTTAAGAGCTGAACGAAAAAAAAACATGACAGAAGGGCCCTTGTACGTGCAGGAAGACAGAGACTTGAGGATTCCCAAAATGCAGCATAAACATGCATAAACACTTCAAGCAGCTGCAAGTGACCGAAGATCTTCGAATGATAGAGAAGAAATAAGATGATGATGTCATGATTGGCATCCATATTCGATCACATTTGCTAGCTGCACATGTCAGTTATCCGTCAATACATGGGTTTGTCCACAACGAGATACCCCAAAATCCACTGGTCAACACTGATAACAATGCAGTATTCAATGAATATTCTACAAATATATAATTATAAATTATAATTAATTATATATATATAGAGAACTTATCGAAATATTCGCTATTATCAATAGCCATAAATCTGCATATTCCCCCATAGACTAACAACAAATATACATAAACCCTACAGAATAGTCATACATTGGGCAGACCTGTCCCATTTTTTACTAACCCGTGTGGTTCCAAAAAACTAAATCGCCAGTCATTGCCATGGCCAAAGCTGCACGGCCGAAACGAGCTTCGCGAAAACCACGGAGAGCTCCTCGTGGGCAGAGCTGGAAGAAACGTGGCAGGAGGAGAGCTGCCCTGGAAGAGAATCAATTAATGGAATTGATGCATGGGTTTGAGGGAAAACCAGCAGAAAACCACATGGCTTTTACCAAAAGCGGGTGTTTCCTGCAGATGTTCCCTTCAACCAATCCATTGAAGAATCAACTCACGAAATGAGTAGTGCCAAAGATACCGATTGAGCGACTAAAAATACCTCTGTTGATTGGTTGCAGGAGTTGTACTGGTGAAAAAGTTGGATGCACTGAGCCATAACAGGAGTATGTACGAACCGGCCAATATAAAGGGATGGGATACGGGTATTTTTCATGACTCAATTGGTAGGTAAACAGAAGGCAATACACAAGCTGCTACTTATACTATTGTATATTATACAGGGATATATTTAGACGAGGGAGTCTCCATATGGGTTTGAACAGTTGAAATTTGACCAAGGGTCGGAATCGAATTCGGCGTTGTGTTGAAGGCATATCAAAGACATTCAAAGACCTTCATGCACGGCAGAGAAAGTGAAAGCAAACCTTTCTGCCTCCGTCTCGCAGGATTCGCTCTCGTGTGGCAGAAGAGAGTAGGAATCTCAGCCAGCCGCAATGATGTCCTAAATCGTCCCAAGATCCGTCTGGATGATTGAGAGGGCAACCCGGGTAACCCCATTTTTTTACAACGTCAAAGAATATATGGTAAATAATGGTCTAAATTATTCTTGGATGGTACTAGTTTTCTGACCATAGACCAGTGGACATCGCCAGCCATGTTCAATTGGTTACTGAGGCGGCGAAGAGATGGTTCAGGAAGATGGTCCTCATGTGAAGGAGAGAAACCGTGTAAGATTTAGGAAATACGAAAAAACTGAGCTTGCCCAATATACAACATTATACAACTAATGTAGATTGGGTAAGTAAAAAAAACTTGGAGACTCCAAAAACCGGTCTATTTGTTGCCTTGCGTCAACCTGCGGCTTTGCTCCCAATGCATCGGCCCAAAAGCCTGGTAAAGTGCCCCATCTCCCGCAGTTTCCCATCGCTTCAGCCACTTCTGGCTTTCCGCAATTTACCAAAGTCTTGACCCGAAACCCAGTAGATATCCTTACAACATCTTACAACCCATTCCTTTGTTGGAGAGGCCAATTTGGCCCCAAATCCATTTCGGAACATCAACGCTTTTGATGTTCAATCATGTTCAATCCCCATTCTCCAGTTGTACACATTGGCTAGGTACCAAGAACCCAACAATGAAAGCTCCCTTGTGTGTCTCTTAAATGCCCATGTTGATGAAAACGTCCCATATTCGGGTGGAGTCAATGTCTGGTTGGCTAATTCTCATGATCGCTTATGATTGGTGATTTGTATTCCCATTTATAGATGATTGCTGCTTTGATTTTCCTATCAAAACCTCTCTTTATTCGGGATTTTCCCATGATTTCGGGGATTTCCCCCCTTCAGTTCCAGGCCTTCAGTTCCAGGATTTCCAGATTTCCGGTCGGAATTCCCCATGTTCTCCAGGAGGAGCCCATCCTCTTTGAGCACCTCACGGCCGAGCAGCAAGACGCTGCGCGGAGGGCCTTGCGAGGAGAGAATCTCTTCCTCACAGGCGCAGCTGGAACCGGGAAACTCGGCAGGTGTTTTTTGGCCAGGGGCTCTGGCCATGGAGAATTGAAGTGAGGAAGTGATCAAAACTCATTCAAAACTGGGTATGTATAAGATGTTATAGATATTTATAGATCGCTAAGTAGGTAATATGTGTTATTATAATCCATTGACATCCAGCAGTCAATTCACATCAATTCACTAAAGTACAAAGCCGCGAAGGACCAGACCTTTTGGCACAGACACATCTCGGTATGTGGTGGCCGTTTTTCCTTGGTGGTTTTTGGCTCTGCCACCGTCCAAGTTTCTTTGTTTTTTCAACATGCTTTGTGACCACACATCAACCACTGATGTGTCATTGTACTATTCGTGACTAGGTTTCTTCGTTTAGGCTTCACAGAAATCAATCTTTTGTTTCACCTTGAGACGAGTCCCTTTTTTTCAGGACCTTGCTCCAACTATCAGGGCTATGTGTAGAGTGTAGAGTTTCACTTATTTCAACTATTTCAATGCAATATTGCACCGCACCTGGAGAATAGACCTGAAATGGAAGCGCAATTGCTGAAAATTTGAAGTGCAAACCCGGTAGTGAAGGTCCAATGTCGTCCATGACACCCGTGGTTTGGACCGAGTGGCCAGATTGGTGCTTACCATGTAATTGGGCTGGTTGTTGCCATGCGGGATGTCTCTCTTTTTCTTGGCACTTTGTTGGTCAACATCCCAATTCTATTGTTGTTTGTTGCTCGCCAGCTCCAAGAATATCATCGATGATCTAAAGCAATCTGCTGCTGGACCAAGGAAAAGTTTTTTGCTTCGGTACCTCATACAGGAGCTGGAGCAACGTTTCCCAGAACAGGCCAGGGAAAGCCGACATGGGGCAAGAAATTCCCATGCATTGTTGTTGATTTGCAGTTATGTTGTGTGATGCCATGTCATGTTATATTCCCATTTTGAATCCATCTAAGACAGGATTGCTCAAAGCCTTATGGTTTGCTGACTCACGCCTCCTGCTCTCATGCAGCGTTTGAAGCTTTAAGCTTTTGATTTTGACATGTCGAGTTCATTTCTCTTTGGAATCCAATTTATCAGATCATATGCAGAAGGGACAATTTCCAGGAAACCCACACCTTACTTTGAAACTCCGCAGTTCCAGGATATTCTGGATAATAATAGTTTCAAAGCCATGAAACCAAATGGCAGCAACATGGAAGAACCATGGTTTTCGGGAGACAACGGAACCAATCCAGTGGTCAGGATGTTTGTCTCCCAGGTGGCAGTGACAGCTTCCACGGGTGTTGCTGCATCGCAGCGTGGAAAAAAACATGACATCAGAAGATGTGTCCAAAAATGGGGATGCCCTCCATTCATCAAGCAATGCTGGCTGGGAAGTCTCCTATAGATGAATGCAAGTCTTCATGGAAAAATCATCTACGAATGGAGGATTTTCGTTTGCCATGTTTGAGTACCGGATGCTACCCAAATAATCCCATCATGGGGATATGGGGGAACGGATAAAAAATCGGGGATAAGGGGGATATTTACTGGGGTAGAATCTGTATATATAGTCAATATAATATTTGGGTGAAATGATTGGAAACACATTGTTATTTTCATGGGATGATAATGGGAAAACGTCAACGGGGACAGAGTGTGATATAATTGGGTAGTATCATTCCAAAAATATGATCAATAGGGCTTGTGCAATCAATGAGGACACATGAAAGTGGCAATTTCAAAAGGTAAAAACGTTGGAGTACCTCTTTTGGACAAGCCCAGGTACCAATCAATGGATATTTGCAGGCAGGTTTTTGCAGTTTCCGGCTGAGTACCTTCAAGTATCCTTCCAAAGTACTTGAAACATCTTGAAACCATCTGAAACCTGCATTGGAAGGAATTGATGGTGTCACAACAAAATATCATGGGAGCTCCAAAGTATCCAAATATATCCAAATTATCCAGAGTATAATGGACAGTCTGCAATCAAGGGATTTCCAAAGTATCCAAGTTATAAAGTTATACCTGAATTTCTGCCACCCAGCCGAGGCATTTGGCTGGGCAAACACTCCACAGCTTCGCCGGCATAGGGATAGGCTGTTCAACGCTGAGAATGGCCCTGAAGAAGGTGCACCTGCAACTGTGATGAACTGTGATCCCTGGTGTCACCCGGTAATCAAATCTGGCAAAGGGAAGTCATGAAGTCATGAAAAATCACCATTGTTCAAGGGGAAACCCAGGTCTCCCGTCATCTACCTGATGTGTCTAGAAAGGGGGGCTGTCAGTGCTGGCAATTCTTTGTGCAAGATTGTTTGGCCCATGCGGGTCAAAACATCCACCTATACGCGCTATTTCGCTGCGTAAACTCAGGGTACCAGGGTTCGGATCCATACCCACGTAAGGTTCATCAAATGCACAGCATCAATCAACACATATTATAAATTCATAGGCCTTGGGCTGGTAGCAGCGGAGAGCAGCCACCAAATTTTTGAAGCCACCAGGAGTTGCAGAACTTGATGATAGTGCAATGAATATCTCAATGCATGTGTGTTTAATTGTGTTTAGGTGTTCAATGGTGTTCAAAATGTTGAATGATTCCAAGCCCTGACCCTGGCTGATTTGTTTGAAGGTTGGCTCCAAAAAAGGCGGTATCCGCCTCTTCAGGTGCGACAGACCTCCGGTGCTGAAGCTCGCTGGACACAGACGCGTGTTCTGGTGGTGGAGCCTCGTCGAAGACCTGGGACTTGGATGCCATGGATGAAACCGCCACATTGCTGATAACGTATATATATATACACACATATATATATGCATACATATAACATAAATATATGATATATACATACATATTTACACATATTTATACATATTATTTATGGATGATGCCTGGTGAGGATTGATGATAGATGTTTGTTTGTCCGAGGCAGACATGGTGGATCATCACATTGAAAATTTGAAGTCCTTGAGTCTTCATCCGATCAATCCGATCATCGCAACTGGTCACCACGAGGATGAGATTTCCATGGTGGATGCCAAGCTTCTGGACCTTTTGGAGGGCCTGGCATGCAACCTACGGGGCAATCGGCAGGCCTTTGGCGGCATGCAGGCAGGGCCCCGCACCCCGCAGGGCGCATCAAGTGTCCATTGGGGGAAGCTAACAACGAAGGACCCATCAACGGTTGGGAAATGTTGGGAACTGCTTAGTTGAGTGGTCTTGCTAACACTCTTACTAACCACGGTTAACCACGTATGATCATATTAAACATATTAAACTTAGATAAACTTAAGAATTGAATATCTAGGTGAGGTTCTTTGGAGGATCATAACTGGCAAGTATTCCTTCCACTTGATATTTACAAAATGAGTACTGTAACCGAAAGAATTATTGTAGTACTAATTTAGTCGTGCTTCGCCTCAGCCTTGCCGAGGGGTGTGCAAAGCCTTCATTACCGATACGGGACGACCCCTGTTTTGCATGAGTCGCCTCAAATTCTGTGAGGTAGAAATCCTATAATATGATTATAATATTATATATGAATATATTAGATATATACCCGCAATACGGGACCCCACAGTGAATGGATCCAAAACTAAAACCATGGTTTGGGGAACCCCTGGGTGGTAACCTCAGAACCAGGGGTAAGTGATGTGGAGAAGTGGGCAGGTGGCTTAGAAATGGGGAACCAACCCAAAATCGATATATTTCTGAGTTGAGGTTTATGATTATGATAGTGGGGGAGTTGCCTTCCGGTAGTCGAACCCGGCACTACTTTGCAGGGCAGATGTCCATTGCAATGAACAAATACATGCAATTACCGTACTTCAAAATGCTGCATTGGCATGTATGAAGAATGAAGTTGTAGGTTTGGCTATTTGCAGACTTACAAATATGAGACAGAGCAGATGCATACAGAGAACAGGTTATATGTTGTTTTTGTATAGCTGTCAGAGCAAGAAGGGTCTGAAATCTGAAACTGGCCTGGAAGGAAGCCCATGGGACGCATGTCGGATGGCTACCGTAGGACATTGCCAGGAACTCATTTCCCTTCTGGTGGTAAAAGTCTGCTGGTGAAATGATGTTGACGCTCATTTTTGGTGGATGACTACCCAATTGCTTTCGATCTGGTACTGAAATCCCAACTTGTTGGGTTGTTAAATCCTAAATCATCGTAACACGGATGGTGAAATCCCAATCTAATCTAATCCTGGTTAAATCTCAGTTTTTTTCATGGTGAATTCTCATGGTTGGTGAAATCCCAGCATGACAACAGGTCCTCTTGTGTGGTGACTTTCTTCAGCTTCCGCCGGTGCAAGTGCCTGGGCATGCCTGGGCATGCCTGGGCGGTATGGGTCAACTGGGTACCCTCTGGTGTCATCAAACATGTCAATCTTGAGAATCACCCATTCATAGATGATTGCCCCATTAAAATCTTCAATGGTATTTCCAATTGCCACATTTGATTACCGCATGGTATATATTAATATATTATATATATACACGTATATATTGGGTCTAGAACTGGGAAATTCATCGAAGTAAATGTGGATTTTTCATGGATTTTCCAGTAAGCCATGGAGCTCATTACCAGAGGCTACCCCTGAAGCCATGGATTGTTAATCCCAAAAATGACCGAGATGAGTGGTTTCTTGATTTTCTTGGGTCTTGAGTTTTGACCCATACCCAGTTGGGGATGTAGTTGGGGATGTTCCACTTGCGGCAATGGCTTGGGAACAGTGTGAGGTTGTGTGCCTGAGTGCAATCCGGTCCCGATTTGTAAACGCGCCCTATGGATAGATTATGACATCACAATGCTGGTCATTCGTTTTCGTTGCAGAACCTTCTCAGGAGCGCGGAGGCGGCGCCAGGTCCTTCTGCTTCACAGCAAATGCTTGGCAGAAGGCTGGAACAGGGATGGAAATTTGCATTCAATTAGAAGCTCCCAGAAGTACATCTAGCTATCCCTAAAAGAAAGTTGACAGATGGCAGATGGCACCCCAAGGTTAGTTGATTTTTGAGGTTCGGACCCAATCCCAAGACTTTACAGCACAGGTCTGCGGGGACCTGAAGATGTTGATAATTTTGCTGGGAAATTTAACGCTATGGAAAATGATCCATTAGATAATTTACCTGTTGAAAATGGTGATTGTCCATAGTTGTTTTAAACATGGTTAAACAACCAGAGGGTACTGTAAGCGTTGAAACCATGAACTTTGGTACAGAATTGTGACTCACCCTATGAGACTCTGAGATCATGTGGGTATGGTTCCAAAATCTGCTTTCCTGGATGTACCAAAGTAGTTAGTAGTCAGTTGGATCTTCATGCCCGTCCAGAAGGTATTGACCTATCCCTACACACTCATCCCTTGCCCCTATATAGTCTTGGTTGGTGGAATCATATTAAATCTCAATTCTTCGTGTTTCACAACACACCTACGCATGATTGACCCATCCCCACGTCAAAGATGCTTAGTGAGGGGAATCATCCCGAAAAGCCCCAAATCAGCTTTGGGAAGTCTCATAATTCAGAGTTCACCTCTTCTTAGAATTGTTGCTTGAATCCCCACCCAATCCTCCATGTATGGAATATGTCCCAACACCATGGAGCAGTTGGGCCATTCTCAGAAAGGTGGCGCCTCCCGGTTTTGTTGGTTTATGTTCACCGATCATAGGTTCAAAACGTTTTAAAATGTTATAGTTAATCACCATAAACCCAACAGTTCAGTGAACTAACATGAACTAACCCCACTTAAGATTTCAGCTATCACGAGTTAACTGAATCAACTCTTAAATCGCCATTTTAGGTGGTTGAACCTTGCGTTGAATCCTCATGTTCTCCTCATGACCGTAACGATTTGGGGCCGGCGCCAGCGGAGGCCAATCTGCAGCAGGGCACAGTGCTGTTGCGCGAACCTGTGCGGCAGCAAAGTGATAGCGACTTCGCTGAGGCCGGGCGGAAGATTCGATGGTTGAAACATATTTATACTATAGATATATTATCTATGTAGAGAGACACACATATATATATATATACATAGATATAGGTTTCATATACCATAATAATCCATAATAAATATATATATAATATACACATTGTGATATTATACAAGAATATTCTTACTACTGTTCAGAAAACATGTTACTATTATTTCGCTCTTATTGCCATCCTCTATTGTCTATTCTACTCGATTACACTGTCATGTGATATTAATGTTGTCGTATTGTTGCTTGGAGATTTGGTGGTGTTCGTTGGATGGCTAATTGTATTGATTACTATATTGATACAATGTATTTAACATACTGGGCGAACCGTCGCGAAACATTGGATGTTTATTAGATGGTTAATTAAATGGAAGCCAAGATTCGATTTCCACCGGTTTCCGCATATGGTATCAACCTGGCCACCAAGGCAAAATGGTATCTGCACCATAATATTACAGACTTCCACATGTGTGCTTCCACCGATGACTCGGTCCTGAGCGTTTTTACAATGTTTCCCCAGAATAGCCATTGGGGGAAACACACTCATGTAACCACGTAGGCAAATTTCTATTCCCAGCATTCTCCAAGCTGTTTGGACATTGCCACCTGCTGCAGGTTCTGAATGACATGAGACTTGGCATCGTCTCCGAAAAAGCCAAAGCCATGCTGGAGAGTTGTCATGTTTGTCCCTGAGTTTCGGACATGATGGTGATTCACAACTTACCCATTGGTATGAATTTCTATAGTATTTGCTGAAGAGAAGGTTTCAACATGTTTTAACGCATAGAAGTCAACATTTTCAGTGTGAAAATGACACATTGATAGGTGATCCAGTCAGATCCTGTCCAAGTCGGGTCTCAAGACGCGTTCGAGAGTTGTTGGTCAAGTCGCTGCGTAGTATAGTGGTTGGTGGTTTGGAACATGACTTTTATTTTTCCATATATTGGGAATAATCATCCCAATTGACTAATATTTTTCAGAGGGGTTCAAACCACCAACCAGTATAATATGTGTATATATACATAATTATACATATACCTATTGTCGTTTCTATATGTGCTACGGTGGCAAACTATCATCTAATATCCAGTGCTCCCAAGGACTTGAATTTTGACCCCGCTGCCTGGACTTGGCTCCCTTCGTTCAGGTCGACTTGAAACCGCTGCCTTCAGACGACATCTTACCGACCAAACTGTACTGCAGCTCGGCCGACATCCACGACAGGCGGTCACCCAATAGATCAGGTTAGGCAATTTCCTGCCGAAAAGGTAATTCCTTATCTTAGGCAAAAAAATTACCTATTAGTTAATTTTTTCCTTAAACTTTCAACCCCGCCTCGCAAGTTTGCGCGCAAACTTTCAACCTCCCCTCGCAAGTTTGCATCCAAACTTTCAACCTCGTCTCGCAAGTTTGCATGCAAACTTTCAGCCCCGCCTCGCAAG
>Ga0126342_10003649_pt1 | contig 25621 bp, 34 predicted proteins | sample Cyp1metagenome_FD_92528 | JGI IMG/M metagenome (GOLD analysis project Ga0126342, IMG submission 92528) | Coral microbial communities from Lord Howe Island, Old Settlement Bay, Australia - Cyphastrea 1 metagenome | ecosystem: Host-associated > Invertebrates > Cnidaria > Coral ... | reverse complement strand
GCGACACTTCAGCAGCAGCTTCTTCTTCTGCATCCTCTTGTCTTGCCGCATCTGTCGGCTGACGTCTCCTCCGGCCACTGCTAGCAGGGCTGACCGGGGAACTCGATGTTTCCTTGGCCTTTTCCTTGGCCTTCTGTTCCATCTTCTTCTTGCAGAGTTCTACACGAAGAAGGGTTCTGAATTGCCATTCGTGAAAGTGGGACGGCTCTCCACTGTACACGTAGGCCCCACTTTTCGTTTCCAACGGTCCTGTAGGACTTCTCGGGCAGTACCTCAGGCCGGCTATCGACATGGCGTTCGATGGGATTTCGACGATCCTTCAGGATGTTTCGACGTTACACACTTACACACACAACAAACACACAGGTTTCGGACCTAGGCTATCACCGTGAGAGTCCGGATGTCGGGAGTGAACTCTCCGGCAACCAGCTCCGCTACCAGTTTGAATTGCGATAGAGACCGTTTTTGCAACCAACAGCTCAAGGGCCCTAAGTTAGGGTAGTTTGAACCAAAGTTACACGCCAAGGAACATGGTGTAAGGATCTAATTGATCTCAAACTCACACAAGCAACGACCGAATTCTATCCACACAGAATCGAGCGGTTCTCGAAAGCAGGTCTGCAAACATTAACATTTCGCAAAATCCCTGCAAAACCCTACAAGCCAAGGAATTCACCCCAAAGCAGCCCTGTACTCTGTGAGCCTTGCCCAAACCTACATTAAACGCCAGGTTGCTGTATGGATACGCTATGTTTAAATATATGATATTTTATGATATTTTTATGTATATATTATGTAGATATATAATGTACATATCTTGCCAGCCAAGCTGCATTTACAAAGTGAACTGTTTGAAGCCACAGCAGCAGCAAGCTCGGAAGAGGAAGAGGAGGAAGTGCTTCACCAACGGTTGCAACGGTTGCATCGTTTTGCCCTTCAAGTCGAAGTGCGGCGTCGTTCCTGTCGTGTTTGTCGAGTTCGTCGAAGACGTGTCCGGCCAGAGCCTCCCAGGCCTCAGCGGCCAGGCGCTTCGCCTGCAGCGGGTCCTGTTCCTCCAGAGCGCCCAAGACGTGCATCCACGAAACAACATCTTTCTTTCTCGACAGAGACACCACTTGACTCGCCAGGAAGGCACGTTTCACCGCGGCAAACACGTCCGTGCCGTCCAGACTCACGCCTGTCATGAGTCGAGCCACGGCCGTTTGAGTCCGCCACTGCCCAAATTGCGTGGCTTCATCCACGTCGATCAAAAGCTGACGCCTCAACAAAATGCGAAAAGCTGAGCTGTCCGAGCTGTCCGAGCAGTCGTCGCAGTCATCGCAGTCGAAAAGCTGGCGGTAGTGCATTTGAGCTGCATGAGGAAGGCCTTTCAAGACACTTCGGCATCTGATCTTCAAGTGGTTCTTTGCATCTCGAGACAAGCATCTGGAAGAACTCTGCATCTGTTGAATTTCCCTGAATTCTGAAAACTGCAGAATTGGTTCCAAGCAGACCAGAAACAGCTCCATTTCAGACGAGTGCATGGCACTGTCTGGTTTTCACCTTCACTTCCAACTAGTTTTCTTGTGTAGCGGTTGCCTGTAAGACACCACTAAGACACAAATAAGACACCTGTCAATCTGATTCAATTCTGCCAACCTCAGAGTCCGAGGATTGAAGTGGATTGAACCGGATTGAAGTGGATTGTCTTTGTTTACCCATGTTTACCCTTTTGGGGAAGCGATATGCTGACACCATGCTGACACCATGCTGACGCCCATTGGCCCTTGTCATGCCGAGTTTTTGGCGAGCCACTACAGCTGCAGAATGTGTCAACAAACTCTTGTCGGCAGAACAAAAAAGGCGAACAACATCTAGATCATCTACGCCTTCTTTCTTCAAAGTACGATCGTTTCAAAAGTCTGTCCCGCCAACGATGTCCTCGACACCAAGCTGAAGTGTGATGCTGGTGGCTTTCAACACATCGTATTTATTTTGGGCCTGCACCATTCACGGATCCGACATTTGCTCGACTATTTTTCACAAACAGGCTGTAGGTTGTCCTATGAATCTATAAATCTATCATAGCACTCTGCCCGAACTTCTACCACACATCACAACATGCAGCCGCAAAACCGCTGTGTACACACAAACAGTCAACAGTTAGACCATTAGTTAATACTAGATAATTAGGTATAATTTATCAAATGTCTAAAAGCAATGCTCTAATGGCTACCGTTTTCAGGTACAGCTTGGACAAAACTACAGGTACGGTCAGCAGGGTACGCATGGTACGGGACATGGGTACGTAGGTGCGGCACATGGGTACGTAAGTATGGTACTGGGTACCATACCCATGTACCGTACCCACCGTACCCACCATATGTACCCAGTTAGCGACCGATCTAGCAACCAATTTTTTAAGACAAAAATGTTTTGTAAAGGTCTTTATTAATAATAAATTTAAAAAGATATATATATAAAGCAACATCCAACTGCAAGTGGTTCCTTTCCATTCTCGATCTGGATCCTTGATGATGGGTGATGGTGATGGGTTTTATGACGATGGGTTATATGATTATGATGATGATGGTGATGATGATGATGGTGATGATAGTGGTGATGGTGATGATGATGATGATGATGATGGGTTGTGGGCACACCAGAAACCATTCGCCCGCTGACAATGCCATTTTGATCAGCGAATGCCAGCTAAGCTCAACTCGTCCTGCGACTGTGCGCGGCTCAGATCCACATGGATCCACCCCCAAAAGCATTGAACTTTGAATCCCAAATCTCACTGGGTCAAAACCTTCCTCACAAGCGGGTGATCAGCAGGGCCTTCATTCCATGCCCACCTGAGAATTGATGGGCGCATGGGGTGGGAAGACTAAGAAAAAGTAGATTGGTCAAAGGTAAAATGTATTCATCCCAGATACTCACGGCGAGCTTTGACTGCAGCCTCTCTCTTGTTGTCCTTTGCCTTTGCCCAAGCTGTTGAGTAAACCTTGGGCGACACGTGTTGTTCTTTTTTGGGATGTTTTTTTTAAATAATTTTAAACCGTTTACAAAGCGAAAACATTGCACTAAAAAACTCAGCCTAGAAACAGAGTGCATCTTTTTGAACACAGGATCCTCCCTCAAACTGGATTTCTTCTTCAGGGTCGTTGCTTTTGCTTTGGGTGTGGCCTTTTTCTTGGGGCAAACCTTTGCCTTAGCCTTAGCCTTAGCGGCCTTAGCGGTACTCTTGCCATTCTTGGAGTTTTTTTTCTCGGCAACCTTGGAGGTTTTTTTTGCGTCAACCTTGGCCTTGGCTGAAGGTTTGCGTTTGGGAGTGGGACCCTTGCGGACCTTGGAAGCGGCAGTTGGGGTGGTCTTCTTGCTAGGCAGGGGCTGCTGCTCCTCAGGTTTCTCCATGGCCATTTCAGACCCAGATCCCGAGGAAATTTCACCACCCATCATTGTGTCATTGACATCTCCTCCCATCATTGTGTCATCGGCATCTCCACCCATCTCTGTGTCCTTGACGTCTCCATCCATCATAGCTGGATCCTGTCAAGCCAGAAAGAATAGAACTTATTGGCCATGTGATCAATATTTACATAAGCCCCAGAGAGAAAGAAATATATGAAGGGAAAGTCAACCACAACCTCATCCCCATCAATTATGGTTGAAAAATATTTCAAGACTGTTTGAAGGCAGCTTTGGTGCGGTTTGAGGCCATGTTTGAAGACTGTTTCAAAACTGTTCTGAGGTCATGTGCGCCTCTTCTACAAACAAAGCTCGAGGCTCCAGGACCGAAGAGCCAAGCTGCTGGAGTCGGCGGAGGGCAACCTTAGGGATGAATAAAATGGGATGGCTTTGGGGTGCATCAGATTGTTTTTATTTTGGAATTTAGAACATCATCTCAAACCATTCTAGCTTAGAAGCATACCGTTCATATTCCGGAAGCCCTTCCTGGTTGTCCGGTGGGCTTGGAGTGCGGTCTGGGGTCTCGAGATCCACCGCTGGGGTGCATGCGTCGAGCTCCGTGTCAGCACTGTCTGGGTTGAAGCGCTGGTCATCATAGTCTTGGACTTCCGAGGCCCTTAGAGACCAATTACTGTAATTCAAACCCAAGCAGGGCAAGTCTCAAACTAATCATTTGAATCCATATATTCCCTTTAAAATGATTTAAGACAAATGGCTCCATGTCTTCGCCAGTCTCTTCGTGAGTCTCATCAGGAACAGGTTCATGAGGAACATGTCCCATAATCCAAGGCAAGGTCTCTAAGGTCTCTAGATACCGGGGCAAAGTATCACCGTCATATTCCTCAGGGGCAATCATAGCATCACCTCCAAATTCCATTGGGAAAACTGGGTGCTCTGGTGCTTCTTCATGACCAGTCGTCCTTAATGAAGTGGCATGTGTGGCCATCAAACATCAAACATCAACACAGACATCAAATAACAGACAACATAAAACACATACATCAGCCATCATCAAACATCATCAAACATCATCAAACAATGAAACGTCATGGGTCTTACGCTCTGACATCTCAGTAGTCTCCTCCTCCGGTAGGTCCTTCTTGGTGTCAAGGTGCTTGCACTCGATCATGTGAGCAAACGGCAATGCCTGGCGCATTGGCGAGTGGTTTCAGGAACATATTTGGTTCAGGAACCCTAGTGATGTTGTAATCAAACTCTTAAAGAAAGTTTAGCCTCATCATCACGCTTTCTTGACGATGGTTTCTTCATTCCACGGGTAGCCCTTGACGCTGCGGGCTTCTTGGCTGGTTTTCCTGAACCTTCTTCCTCCATGCTCAACAGCTCTGACAAACCATCTAAACCAAAGTCATTCTGGTCATCATCATCGTCCTCATCATCTCGGCCGCCCCCAGGCAGATGTGCATGTTCATGGTCAGGCTCTTCATCATCGTCATCACGTTTAGTCTTCTGTGTTTTTCTCTGTTTGGGTTTCCCTGCTTCCTTTTTGGATTTCTTTGACTTGGGTTCTTTGGGTGTCTTCTCCGAACCCTCCTGTCCAGCGGCATCTGGCGAGGATTCATCAGAAGAAAACCGCGGAGGCAAGCTGTGGGACTCTGCAGGACCTTGGAACAGTACTGGTGTGGATGAAATATTTCAGATATATAAATTTCAGATATATAAAACATGTTGCTACTTGATGAGGCCGTTTGCCACGCCAATCAAAGAAAGGAGGAACAACAAAAAACATATAAGAGGATATGCATCATTTTATTATTATGTTGTTCCAAACATCATTTATGATATGAAGCATCGGTTTAGTATTACAATGATTTCTACAACCATCCAGCATCCTATTTGGAGTTTTGAAGTATAACCTTTGAACCCCAGATTTGAGGATGTTGCAAAAACCATGGCCAAACATTCCCCCAGATTGAATTACCCAGCCCCATGAAATGGGCCCATATTGAATCACCCAGCCCCATTTTTTGGATTCTTTAGGGGGATCTGGTTCCAAGACCTTACTTGTCGAAAAGGCAAAGGGCTTGGACGCGGTACCGACGCAGCAGCTTCTCGAGAAGGCTGTGGGGTACGGAGTGGTGGCCGTGCTGGCCGATCTACTGAAGATGACCCGGGTGTAGACAACATTGCACCCAAGTCAAAAGCCTCAGGCCAAATGATACTCGAAGTGTTAACCCGTCATGATATTTACAATGTGAGGCCCCCACGATAGCTAAGTTGGTTTATAGCTCCAATAACTATGGTTTATGGTCTTATAAACCAACTTATAACTGGGAGGGGCCACATTGTAAGTCTAAGTGATACTCAGAGCTTTTACATCTCAAACATGGCCCAAAGAAAGATCAACATCATTATGGATATGGGTTTCAATTTGGGGATTCACTATCATGGTCCCAGGGGCAGGTGGGCGGAACGATGGGTTAACCGTCAAGCATTGCACACTCTCCGCATCACTGTCCTGATGTTCCTTGGCAGCCTTGGAAACCCTTTTTGGTGGCATGGCCCGAGTAGCCCTAAGCCTAGATCTACACCTCACTTGGACTTGAACCTTTAGGGAGCAATCGCAGAGGGCATCAGATCAATAAAATGTTAAAGCATCCGAATTCACAATCCAAAGCAGTAGATATTACAGTAGCATCCAAAGCAGGTTCACCAGTCTTGCAAATATATAGCAAAATTTTGCCACATGTGTCGACACGTGTTCCCCCAACAGCCACTGCTAGATGTCAGACTGCATCCGGTGATCCAGCCCACAAATCACAAATCCGAGTTGAACCCCAAAACAATCATACCAATGACAAATTTGAATATGGCATCCTTAAAAGTATCCAGTGTATTCAACACAGTTACAGCACCAGAAAGAAACAACATCTTTGAACAATTCAGGGGATAACGCCGGTAACAGGAGGGGCTCAAGCAGTGCTTCTAGCTAGCATGGCCAACACAGCAGCGCAGGCCACATCGAAAACATACTATATCTAAGAACATCATTTCCTAGATGAGGATCGATGGTTTCAATATGTTTCAATGGATAGCTTTGCGCCACTTTGAAATACTGAAAGATTATCCAGCCGCTGTGTGCTGGTTTTGAAAGGTGAAAGATCATCCAGCAACTGTGTGCTAGTTGAATCACAAAAGCGATCCCCCCGGGAACTCACGCCACCTCACATCAAACGCACCACGACCTGGTCCAGGTCCATCACACCCGCCGTGCAAGCAATTGGTCGGATTGGCACCAGCTTTGAACCATTGCTCTTTGTCTCAAGCCTGGCAAGTTTAACATTAATGTACAAATCCCATTATAGCAAGTCAGCCAGTAGACACACTACATTGAACAGTGAAACAACCAAAACTGATTTGCGCACCTGGCACGCCACCCAATGACCAACTTGGAACTTCCCTTGATTTTTGTAGTTTGCAAACACGAGCCGAAGTTCTTGAAGTTTGGACCGGGTTTCGATTTGTTCTCACCTCTCTTTCGCTTCTTGGTACCCTTCTCTTCATCTTCAGGTTTCTTGTTATCCATCACAAAAACCAGCGGTTTCTCAGATCGCACCGAATTGTCAGCCAATGTGTGGTGGCTAACGGTCAGCTTGACCTTGCAGGAGTTTGACTTGAGTTGGAACACCACCAACATAGAATAGTTTGTATTATACATTATATAACAAGTCGCCATGAAGTTATCTAGTTCAACATCAATTTACATCAAGTTTGAAGGCAGCAGTCAAACCTACTCAAAACAACCATGACCCGTTAGACTTTTTTGGAAACACCCGTGGGGTTTTAGGATACCCAAACCTCTCCACAATCCTCCAACTGCAGCACCAAGTCTTGAAGGGGGGTCGGAGTGTCCACTGCAGACAAGGAAGCAAGGTGAGCAGGTAGGCCTTTTCCTTCAAGTAAGATGATGGTCTGCATCGTGACACCAAAACTGAACCACGGCCCATTGCCATCTGCACAAACTTCTTCTGCTTCCTAGGCGAAGGTGTTGTTTGGATATTCTCAGAATGCTTGGTAGGTCTTTCTCCCAACTTTCTAGAACAAGCTGTGCAATTGTTCTTTCTTTTCACAAAGTTCTTTGCACTAAGTATGCCCTCCAAGTGTCAGCAGCTTCACGCCACTCGCCGCTTCCAAATGAAAACCTGGGCTGACGTGTGCTGGAAGACAACTTGACCAACTGAATGGGGGCAACTTGTAACTTGTTCAACGACTGGATCGACAAATTGATTTATATATTGGTTCTTTGAAATTATAGAATCCATTTTCCAAGATATAGATGAGGAACAGCTCTCTCCACTGCAAAAACTGCGTTTTGCCTGTGGAAGCCAGCAGCAAAGTCGACCCATCTTCGTCGGTGATCAACTCTGCACAAGAGTTGATCTGAAATTTTTTCCTGGGCATGATGGAAATTTGAGTAGGGTCTTGGTTTGGTGTTGGATGATACTTAGTTGTCCCAGAAGTAACATATCATATCAGATAATCAAATGTTTTTTTATTAAACGCCCACTAACCATCAGCCATAACTTCCGTTCTATCTATGATGAGAAATGAAACCATACTTGACATTGTCTTGCCATTGGCATTGGGATCCATGGGCCATTAGATTCTGCCAGGAGGCGGCTTCTTCAAAGCTGTCACGTCAGCATCAGAGGCCCGGTCCGAGGGTTCAATCTTGATGCGTTTGTTCGCAGGCTCAGCACTTCCAGGATCCCTCCTAAGGCTATAAGGGGCTGAAGTGAAGCAAAACTTAAAATGGATTGAGGTTTGACATGGTAACCCTAGCTGAGTTTTTTATCCTTAGCTGATTTTTTGGTAACCACAGCTGTTTTTTTGGGCCCTAGCTGATTTTTTGGTACATATGGTCCTGACTTCAGGTTCCTCCACAAAGTCCCCATCTGGGTTGAATTTTTTGTTGTGGGCCTCTACGAGGTTTGTTGCTTCAAGTTTGAACTGCTCTGACTGGAGCCACTGTTGGGCAAGCGCTCCCAGCACCACCAAGCGAGGACCTCGCTTCACACAAACCTTGTACTCATTGATCTGAACCTCGGGTTTTGCATCCTTCAGCCCTTGGATGTACTGGGAGAAATCCGGAAACCCAGCCAACTTCAGGCTTTGAGTCCGACATGCCTCATACACCGCATTGGCCAGGTACTGTTGGATCCCATCTGGCTTGGTGTCAAGGACCACGCTGGCACAAAAGATTCGCTGGTCACGGGCAGCTTCCTGGGAGTTGGAGACTTGAATATTTTGGGTTCTCACCTCATTTGATTTGAATCTATGAAAGGGTGACTGGGGTATAGGGGTGATAAGTCCCAATATACATACAACCTCCATGGTAACTTCCAATGCCATACTACCTCCATGAAAATTCAGGATTATAGGTCCAGGTATGATATAATATATTAATACTGCCTCCATGATAACTCACTATTATAATATATTAATATTATTATATATAACACATATAATCACATATACTACCTTTCCATGATAACTCACCATTATAATTAATTATAACCAATGATATTCTGCCCCCAAGATAGTTCATAATTATAAATATGTACATATTATTTCAGAAATATTACCCTCATGATATTTAACCCAAACAATATATCATATTTTTTATTTTAATGATATATAATCCATAAATAGTACCCCCATGATAACTCACAATTATATATAACCCATAACCAAGATGATATAAGTATCCCCATGATAAATCCCAATGGTAGATTACGTAACCCATACATGCGATCCCCCAGATAACTCGCAATTCTGTACAACTGTATGACCCATATATACTACCCCCATGATAACTCACAATGGAGTTATCATGGGGCTAGTATATATGTGAAAAAAAGCCACATGATAATATATACTTTTTGGTTTGGCCTTTTTGGGGCATCCCAATGTCCTGCAGGACAGCAAGAGCTGGCCACCCATCATAGCAGTGCAGATCGATGACAAAGGTCGTCGCCATAGTCGCGGGCTTGCACAGGGAAAGGGTTTGCTCAACAAAATGAGTCCCTCCACTGACCTCAAAAGAGATGGCCACAAAATATGGGGCAGGATGGGCCAAGATGGGTCAAGTAGCACTTTGTTGAACCCTCTTCCATTAAATCAAAGACCTTTTGGTGTAAAAATCCGTCCAATTTCGATCGTATCCTGAAACCTTCACATATCCTAAAATTATGGTTTTGGACCAAAAAGCTGATCAATCAGTAAGTGAGTTTCCTGCTTGAGCTCCTGGACGTCTGTCAGAGCTCTTCCAAGGTGAGGAAGATTTGCCTTTCCAGCGATCAAAGCCTTGGACAAGGCTGCGCAGGGCAAGGAAGCTTAAGTTTGATTTGGGGGTATGACGAGCAGTTATGACCAAAAGAACTGCAGCCACCATTTTTCCATAATTCTTGGAACATCAAATTGCGAGTTGGTCAAAACAAGAAACTTGTGGCTTGAACATGTTGGATCTACTCAGCATCTCCACGTTGTCCACCACCCCCCGGTTCCAAAGGCTACATCGCCGGAAGCTGTTTGCCTTGTCCATATGCATCACTGCGATCCCTGTAATGGCACCGTCTCTCTTGCCGTAGATGCTCTCCTGACAGGAGCTCACTAACATGGAGATTGGTTGACATGCAATATACATGTGCTCAGTTCAAAAAAAATAATATTATAATGCTGATACTTACCAATAATTTTCCCCCTGAAGATTCAAATCGGTTTTCAAAAACACAAGATCCAGAATACCCCATCTCATCCCCTCTCGCTTAATTCATTCATGTCTTGAAGGCGAGAAGTTCGGATTTATACGATATCTTCCAGAAGATTTCAGAAGGCCTCAGGCAGGGGTGGATTGGGCCGGCGCACCTTTGAGAAGACCCATGTCACGTTCCTCACAACAAGATTCCGTTCTTTTGCACTCAAGTCTTTCCTTGGTTCCGGAATGGTGTGGAGTCCGGAGGATGAGGGACACTATCATCATTATACCATACAGTGATCAATAATTGATTGTTTGGACACTATTGTCATTATATTATACCATACAATGATCAATAATTACATCTGAATGTTTCAGAAGATTTGACAGTCCCTATGCATGATCACCCATAAAAAGAAGAGTGTCTCCAGATTGTAGCGGACGTCCCGCACATCGGCCTCATCTTTGGCCCCATCCCTGTCGTTGCTGTCTGAGTCCGAACCTGGGTCGTTCTTTACGGAGCCCTCGTCAAGGCAGTCCTCGTCCTTCATGTCGCCGTCCTCCTCCTTCTTGGTGTTCCTGCAAGGGAAATGACATATTATAATAAGGAATACTTATTGCTCTCCAAAACCATCCAGATTTTTTCAGCAGTACCAGTATAAAAGCTATCCAGAGTAGTAGGGGCCCCATTTGAAGTAAAATCCCATTAAAGCCACTCCCCTTCCTTCTTAGTTACTTTAGTCCTGTTTGGCTGCATCTGGGCGGCTCGGTTGGGGTGGACCAGCAGGGCGATGGAGTTTTTTTTCATCATCGTGAGCAAGGTCGTCACCGACGTCAGCAAGAAGTCGTACTTGCTTGCTCCGATGATGCCGGCCGTGGGCAAGTTCAGCCAGATCACCAGCCCATGGTCATCGCTGCTTCGAGCCTCCGGCACCTCTGAGATGCTTTCCTGCAGCCATGCTGCAAGGGACGGCAAGACCGTACTTTCAGCATCTGCACTTCGGCCAGCAAAGAGCCGTAGGCTCGTCCCAAGATATTCAGAAACCACCTTCCACGCCTTCTGGTGACAAGCCTCCCAAGTAGCCAGGTCTGGGGTGACTGATCCAGATCTCAACTATTCATGTTTGGTCACAATAGTTTGTGCTATGGTTTCATTCCTAAACCCCTGGCAGGCTAGGATGGAATGGGTGCCTTCAAATGAAACAATGATAGTTGGAAATAGCATCTCACAAGTTAGGACCCAACCCCCAAGATGCACCTCCAGCTGGCCAACCAATTTGGCTCGCCGTTTGGCGCTTTCCTTCTCACTCCTTGGCAGGCGATAAGCTTGGACATGCTTGGGAGCACGGACCCCGGCAGTGGGAGGAAGAGGAACATGGTGGATAGAAGGAGGTAATACGTTTAACCTAATTTGGATGTTATTTCAACATGTCTTATGAATGCTGATCTTTCTACCGTGTCCCAATGCAGTGTCAGGATGTGAGCAAGAATGCCCAAACAAAGAGCTTGTTTATTAATAAAAAAACACCACAAGATCACAAACGCTTGTTTATTTTGCTGGGTTTCAAGATCTGCTCGGACTCAAAGATAACTCCATCAGCGTTCAGTTGCTCCGCCCAACAATTGTAAGCTGCCTGCAAGCTCTTTGTCTGGGCATTCTTGCTCACATCCTGACACTGTGAGATGTAGTCTTCCAAGCACTCTCCGCGGAGCTGCAGGGGGAATGGATGGATGGCTGGGTTTATTCTACCACCACTCACCCATACAGAACATTGTTACTTAGACTAAATGCTTAGTATACTCATATCTCATGATCTTCTTTGCCTTTTGATCCCGGTAAGACGCTATGTCATGAAGATTGGATAGACACACGCATAAACAGTTGTCATGATATCGAAATATCATAGGAGTGAAATAGTACAATACAATCCTGATCAACATATACTGTCAACTTGATGTTGGACCACGGAGGTCTCAGCCTGCAGTCCCCAGGCCAAGGTTTATTTTCGAAAGGATCGGTATACATGTCTCACCCGGGATAATGATATCTCCGGTCCAATATTGTCCAATATAATTTGAAAATAATATTGTCTATATGGTAGTTGAACTATCATTGAACTATCATGAACTATCATAATATTACCTATATTTATTATATATTTGGATGATCCCTTTTGAAGAACCAGGGCCTCCAAGATGAAGCTAATCCTTTCCCACTCGAAAGGTTCTGCAGCCTTTGCCAAAGCTCCAAGATCCGCATCGAGGCTCCTCAGACTGGCTGGGGTCAGCGGAAACACAAAACACTGAAAGGGGGAAAAAAAACATGAAAAAACGATTTCCATTATTTTCCTCAAAATATCAATCACCCTCCAAAGTTTAGCTCAGATTCGGGGATATGACGGGGTTTCTGGAAACCCCATCACATTTCCTAAGGATGTGCAAAAAACAATAACCTGAAAGTTGTTGGCGGGATGGCCCCCAAATGATTGCTTCCCCCGATACCTATGAAATTGTGACGGGGTTTCTGGAAACCCCATCACAATTTGGAATTGATGATGGATTTTTCAACCTGATTGGCTTTTGCCAAATTCGTTGAATGAATTGTGACGGGGTTTCTGGAAACCCAATCACACAATCACCTGAACTTTTGGCTCGCGCCAAACCAAATACATATTGGCATTTGTGATTGGTTCAGTCCATGTTTTGATATCCATGTTTTGAATGATCATGCATCCCAGAATCCCCTTGGAGAAGAGGGCAGCGCACTTCTCCACCGTGGGCTTTGGAAATGTTGACTCCAGCTTCGGCAAAAGATATTCCCAAAGACAGCAAACATCAAACAGAAGCTGATGCCTTTCTTCGTCCAGTTGCGCTTGTTTCTGCAGGGTGGATTGGTAGCAAAAAGATCTAGACTTTTATGATCCAAATTTATGATGATTTTTTGACAAGACTAATTTGGGCATCCCATGTTTCAAACTTAACATCATGTTCCACCCTCCTTCATCTTGTTGCTGCTGTCCTTGCCCACTTTGCGGCAGAAGTCCTGGGCTCTGGAGTAGTGAACCCATTTTTTTGCTGTTTTTAGAACTGTGGTTTTGACAAGAATGATTTGGACCACAAATGGTTTAAGGGTCCTGGGTTGCACGTACTCCCCACATCACAGTAATCCTTTCTGTCACATTCAAGATCTCTTGCCATTGGCTTTTGCCAGCATATTTCGCACTGTCAGCCCGGGCCGTGGAACCAGGAACCCACCAGTCGTTCTGAAGGATGTCGAGTGGGAGGCCTGGCAACGTAAGTTGGGGGTGTCAGTTGGGTCTAAGTTGGGTCTAAGTGAAAGCATGTGGCTAAACTCAGGGCCTGAGGTTTCGTGTCGGAAAAAGTCATAGTGAGAGTGAAGCAACTTGTGGAAGTTTGCAGGAGCCCTCAGCCTAGGATCAAAACCGATAAACAGATTCATAGTTGGGATTTTGAATATTACCCTTACCCAACCTTTTTTCTGAAAACAGACTAGGAACAAGTTGTAGATCAAACCACGTTTGTGGGAATCGATCTTGTGTTTCTTGGACACCGCCATTTTGTTGTAAGTGGCACAAAGTCCGTTCAGCATGTCTTTCAAGGGTTTTGACTGCCCCTGCTTCTGCATTCTCTTCTCGAGTTCAATGGCTTGTAAGAAGTGACCCAGGTAGTCCACTGCTGAAGGTGTTTGTTTGTCGCTGGTCACATGCCCCAATCCTAAGATGTGGCAACAGAGAATCATCATTAGATAACTTGATCTAGTAGTGAGTATATTCATCATTAGATAACTTGATATAGTAGTGAGTATGATCCAAAACCTATGATGGTTGATAAAACCAAAAGTCGGAGAGCATGGAGGAAGTGGTGAGATGGCACATCAAAGTGTTTGTAGGCACATCTCACGAACCGGAACGATTGCAGCATGTGGTCAATCATCGGGTCGGCCAAGTCATCTGGCTGGAAGTCCTTAGAAAAGATGCAGGGTTGAGTCCTTATAGAACCAAGAAGAAACAAATCCGTTCACACTACTAAAACCTTGGATTGGGTAACACAAAATTGGGTTGGGTAACACAAAATCATTAAATTCTGAGACCATGTATCCAGCTCATGGACAAATGATATCAGGGCAATCATTGTCAAACATTTGAGCTGTCCATCATTGTAACCCACAGTGAAATCCAGAATCGCTCTGGTTGAGTCCACTGTTGGAAACTTGATTTGAACTGCATCGGCACTAATGCGATAGCCCGTCATGAACTCCTTGATGTGCGCGGAGAACTGCGCATTCTGCGGGTAGACTCAGCGCAGCGAGCAGAGGTATAATCCACACCCTAAACTGGATTTACGTAACACATTTGCGGCCCTGGGAATTCATACAAGGTGGGACAAACTAGTTTCAGTCAGGATGCAACCGTTCTTCCCATCAGGACTGATATCAAAGCAGTAGAGCGGCAACCACATCTCATCTCTGGACTCCCTTGGGACTAAATTGAGATCTGGTTTTGGTTCTCCCCGGTAGCGGTCAATCACCAAATGTTGAATGACCTGGCCAAAGTGATGGCAAATTCCTAAAAGATGGTAAAAGTACCTGCCCAAAACTATTCACATCATCGGACATCAACTTGCCCACACGGACAAACACCTGCTTGAGCGAAACCATATCCTGACTGTACTTGTTGTAGATGTAGCTGCCAAGGTTCTGCTCCGATGTGACCTGGGCCCCACACAAAGATGAGAAAGACAAACCCCTTTGACTCATTGAGAAAATCAACTAAGTTTCCATTTTTTGTTTCTTTCAGAACGCTAAATCATGCTAAATCATATGATACTCAATGCATAGTTGAGCCCTGAACCCCTTCAAAGTGGGCATAGATTTTCTGCATGCGCTCATTGGAATCTAGATCCATGGCAACGGCCAAACAGACCAAGCGCAAGTACACTCTCCCAAATGGGAACTTCGATCCTTTAAATGGTGACCAAGTCAGTTTACACACATTGAACTGGCCAAGCAGAAATCTGAGAACATGATGTGCCAGCATGAATTGAAACTTCACAGTTTCTTGGCAAACTGCAAATCGAAAGCATTTCTCCACGACGTCCTGCCCCAAGTAATCAAAGACACACCCACACTGACACTGGAGGTTGCACCAGGTCTGCAAATGTGGTATGGACCCCAAATTTGGGCGAAGGAATTTTATCCCCGGCCATGGTGAAAGACAACTTCTAACTTATGGTGTCTTGGGGGCGGTGGTCTTTCCCCCAGCTGCACCTGCCCAACCCTTGCTGCAGCCTGTGGCCCAGCTTCAACAAAACATAGTTGCTCGTATGGCTTTCTAGGTCTGCGATGGTCCATCAAACTTCTGTAGTATTGGACAGCCCTTGACATATGAGGATAGTCAGCTTCGATTTGATCGGCCAACAACCGAAGTTCATCCACCCGCGTGTCATCCAACATCGAATGTAGAACTTGTTGTGTCGAGTTGATGTTGTTCCAAAATCTTTCCACGTCACCCACTAGGGATTCTGGCCAGACTAAGAGAGGCGGTTGGATAAGAGAAGCATCACTCATGTTCCCTTTGATCATTGCGAATACATCTCTGCCATTGCCTTGGCTTCGGAGGCGAGGAGGAACTCGTTCATCTTTTGCCAGCCCAACTCCACCAGCAGGCATGGCTGACCGGGCAGCGGGGCTGCAGTGAGGAATTCCGGACTGGATACTGGATTCATAGTATGTGAACACATCATGGTATGTGAACAAGAATCGCCCTGGCCTTCTCTGGGGAAAAATGAAAACGATTGTGGTACCCGCATGTTGTTGGCTCCATCGGTCTTGCGGGATCTGTAGCAGTTTCTCATTGTAGCATTGGCTGGCATCAAAGCCGCCCAGTCCCGGATCTTAGTAGTCCCAAATCAGGGCAATGAGATACAAGATGATGCAATGCAACATTATGTTTGCAACTTGATGCATCCTAGCTACAGTGTCAACTAGTTCCACTTCCAAGGCCAAACCTTTCTTTGCAAAGTTCGGAGTCAATTTTCGCAGAATTGTCCTGGATCACCAAGATTTCAACATAGTAAAATAACCATCAAAGACAGTAAAATAGCCATCAATTCATACTTAGTAGTCAACAACTCCCTTTATGCACAACTGGCCCTCACCGTTTGCCAGGTCCTTTGGATATCCCGTGGCGTTTCGATAATGCTTTCAGAGTTCAGGCAGGAAGTGATCAAGCTGAAGACACCATCTGAGCAGGGAAAGAAAAACAGTTGATATGTGGATTATTTTGATCATGATTGCCCTGGGCCATATTAAAATAAACATGTTTTTTTCTTTCATCCCACCTATGTCTTCGTGGGTGTGTCCCACCACCATATGGTGGTGGGACCCACCCACGAAATAGTTTGCTTGCGCTAGCAAGCAAAGCCACTTCCCCGTGAAGGAATTACGGACTTCTTTTGGGCAATTGTCGCCTTGAAGCCAAAGCCTCAACTAGCTAGAAGCACCACAGATTTGGGATTGAATATATTGCACTGTTTTGACAACACAAGAGATCCAAGTATAAGCCCCCTACTCCCATGGAAACGGTTGATTCCTTGCACGTGCTTGCTGCCAGGCTCGATCGATGCTCCTCATTGCCTAAGGAGAGGGAAGGTACCAGGGGCCAGGAATTTGAACCAACATACCTACTACTATTTGAAATTTATAGTGAAACATATTCACATATTCTTCAAGGAAGACTTCCACAACGTAGATCTTTTTCAACCCTCATTTGTACCGATTGCAAACAAGTAGCAACTTCAATTGTCCATGAAGCCCCAGTAGCCATGCCTTCATCTGCAATGTAGATATAAACGCCATATCCATGCACGATGGTTCCCGTCAAGGTCAAAGATGTACCTTGTATGAAACTTATGTGAAGGAGATCTTTATCAAACATGATGGTTCAATCAAACTGTGTCATCCATTTGAACAATGTTTCAATGTATGCCCATCTTGGTTGAGATACGATGGGTTGCCTCGTAGATTGGACGTTTGGGGGTCCTCCCAAACCTCCACCGTGGTAATACCAACTTGCACTTGTCAAAGCTATCCAGTATCATGACCAACAGATCAGACTGGGACCTTGATCTCTGCCTTGCCGCATAGTAGACCTGTCGGTCAGCATAAGTCTCACAATAGTGAGACAGCAGCTGGTCAGAGAGCCTGCTAATCTCCTGGAAGTCCTGATTCCAATGGCAAGGGCGAAAACCTAAAACTATCAACTAATTATCTTAAAGCAAACATCATCCCAAACAAATATAAATCATTTCATACTAAAGCTGGAAGAAGAATCAGCAGTCTTCAAAATGGCAGACCGCAGAGTGCTGCATGTCAGACAAATCTGATGGTGTGTTCGGCGATGGAACTTGATGCAAACTTTCCATTCTTGGATCACGTTGAAAAAAGTTGACCGGGATGCTGGAGAGTCATGGTGTTCATCATTAGATTTCATCCAGGCTCTGTATAATAAGTACATGTTCATCCAACTCCCATGCGGCAACTCTCTCATGGGCAACCGGTTCGGGTCGTGATTGCAGGAGATCTGACATGTTGGTCCTACGAGGCGGGAGTCCACTAACCTGTCCAGTAGTTCTTGACGTAATTCATCATCAGCTCCGTTGATGACTGACTTGGAGGCTATCCTAAGGTATGCTTGGAATCACGTCAGATGTGTTGCAGGATAGGACCCAACACTCTGTAGCATTTAGGATGAAGTACCTGATTTGAAGTTGAGTCACGATGTCGGCATGGGCTCCGAAGCTGTGAAATACATATGAATCATGAATGCACGGACCGATGCAGTCTTGATTGCAGGTGGTGCGCTTTGTCCTGAGTGAGGTAGTGTGAAGGGCAATGACAGCTGGTCACTGAAAAGGCCAAATCTTACTATGTTAACTCCATATCATTTTATACATAAACGCTTTAATCTTTTTTTCCAACCTGGGCTCCACCAGGGCAACTCATGGTGCGGAGGTCCGTCCCCCGGAAAGCAACTTTGCACCTTGTGATGCGTTGTTTGCCAATTCCCAGCAAATGTAGCCATGCGACCCGGCACACTGGATGTCCTGCACAGATCTCATATCACTGTTATGCTGCGGATCACTGTAACAGTTAAATAAAACATTGGAAACATGGGTTTCTCAGATTTTAAACAATATGTTTTTGGCCCTAGCGGATCCTTGAATAAACCATTCTTTTCTCTTGTTGCTTCCAGCTTCATGCTGTAGGGACCACAACAAGCTATCTTGTGTAGGCTTTGTCAGCATCCAAAAGGCCACAACAACTTTCAGCAAAGTTCGCAATGGAACTCGACACCGGTTCTTGCATTCACAGCGTGGGTTACGCAAAGCTTCAACCACCCTTTCTTTAGATGATCCCCTTGTGGCAAACTCTGACATCTCAGTATTCTTGGTAGTCATGCTGTTGTGCAAAGACTGAAGCCTTTCGATAGTCAAGTCCACCTTTGCATGACCAGCATCGCTCGTGTCCGAGTCTGTTTCACCATCCGTAGCGCTTGCTGCCGAATCACTGCCATTCCTTGCAGCCGGAGCGTGGCATGTTTACTTATTATGAAGGTTGGTTTGTGATGGGATGGGTTACACCTTGTTATATATTTTGGGTCTGGCTGCAAACCAAATGTATTTTCTGCAACTTAGCATCTCCCCAGAAGAAGACTGTTCGGAGCTTCTGGGGTCATACCGCTGAAGACCATTTCGACCATTGGACTCATCGGATTCCCACCGGCGAAGGACCGGCATTGCACAATATACACGTAATGAGTATACACACAAAAAGAATGGTGCGTTGTTTTGCGTGCATTTTGGAGAAATCATATCCTGGCTGAAACAAACTATTCAATTTATGTTTTTTTTCTTAGACTATGAAGTTGTTAAGAACTTGTTTTTATCTATGTTCCCACCCTCAAAGCCAGAGTCGAATGTTCACAGCTTTTGATTGCAACTATGAGATGTAAAACAGTTTTGCACACGTCCACACACTATCATCAGCATGCAGCACACTGTTTTAATTTCGAATTTGATGCTATCAGATCTCAGACATTTGTCACAGTTCTTCAATCTACCGCAAATTTCTTGGGGTCAACGCAGCCAATCGCAACGCATAGGGCGGCCAATGATGGACGCAAGTGCATAGCATTCCCACCCAGTGAGTGAAGGACCTGAGATTTTGGGGAGCTGCCACATGCAGAAATATGTGTATGTTGGTACCCTTGGGTTGCATGTCATGTGAAATCAATACCAAAAAATTGAACCAAAGGACCATTTCAGAGGTTCGATCCAACCCAGGCATCCGGTGAATGGGAATGCCCATCAAAGCGAGAACTTCCCTCCCAATCATGAAGCGGGACTCGTCCTTGTCGACCTTTGAGAGCACCAAGAATTTTCCATGTGGCCTCAGAAAGTATATTGTAACAATATTTTATAACAAGGACGAGGGTTGCATGTAGATACGCTTCAACATAAACTGCACCATAACAAGGCAGGGGTTTGTAGCTTAGTCTCCCACGTCAAGCAGGGCAAAAGATCATCAGGCGAAGCAACAATAGGCATGCAGTTCAGGCTCTGGGAAACGTTCAGGCAAGCTAAGCTGTCTCCATGTTTGTATGACAAAATGTCAAGGGCATGCATTTCGCGAGCCACTGATATTAATTTGGCAGCCTCAGGCTGGGATTTCGCAAAGTGCTTCTTGCACTTGTTGAGGTTCACCTCCAGCGCAGTAAGCCCAAAACACATAACACCAAAATTGAGACTTTGGCAACTTGGAACTTGAAACTTAAACTTATATCCCAAAAAAACTTGCCTTGTTTTCTGCTGCCCATCGACGGTGCTGCTGCACCCATTTTTTGGCTAAGTTCACAGGCCTTAGGCCCAACAACAAAGGTGGAAGGTTCCAGAAATTGAAAACCAAATGAACACAATTCCCCCTTACCAAAACCAAGAAATAAACACATTCCCCCATTATGAAAACCAAGAAACTTGTTGGCATTCCTTTTGCGGGCCTCAACACGCTGAGCCTTGTCAAAGATGACAGCAGGGTGGGTCTTTGGGAGAAGCAACCGTGGCCTCGGGAGGGCTGTTGGAAAGAAAGTGGGACATCCAGCCCGCATAAAAACAAAACGTTTGAGTTACCCTACTTGTTTGTTCAATATAATTTTGAAAACCTTGTATAAGTCAAGAAACCACGGGGTTCGAACTTCCATATTGAATCCATCAAGCATTGTGGAAAGTCTTTCCTTCAAGGCATCATGGAACTGGTCAGGTGGGAAGGCCAGCACGTCCTCCCGAATCAAATAGATGTACAACCTTCTTCTAGATAAAGGCGCGGCAAAATGCTTCCTCAGGTTTCTCATGGTTTCTTGAAGTGGAATAGTTGTACAAATCATTTGCTTGACATACAATGGGCCAGGGTTTGTAACTTGTAAGTGTTTGAATATCTCAAGACATCAATGCAGATCAGAATCGGGTCCATGATGACACATTCACATACATACCTGGGCCAGAAGATTTACTTGACGGAAGGAAATGCAGCCTAAGAAAAACCAGCTAGGTCTCATCCAACAACAACAACAACCACAACCAACAAATCAACAACAAATCAACAACAAATCAACAACAAATCAACAACAAATCAACAACAAATCAACAACAAATCAACAACAAACCAACAAAAAATCAACAACAAACCAACAACAAACCAACAACAAACCAACAACAAACCAACAACAAACCAACAACAAACCAACAATAAGCCAACAACAAGCCAACAACAAGCCAACAACAACAATAAGCCAACAACAAGCCAACAACAACAACAACAACAACAACAACAATCAACTACAACCAAACAACCAAACAGCCAAACAACCAAACAGCCAAACAGCCAAACAACCAAACAACCAAACAACCAAACAACCAAACAACCAAACAACCAAACAACCAAACAAACAAGCAAACAAAGAAACAAACAAACAAACAAACAAAAAAACAAACAGACAACATCATCATTATCATCAACATCATCAACAACATCATCAACATCAACATCAACATATATCAACATCATTATCATCGTCACCATCATCATCAACAAACTTCAAGCATTTACCATCTAGCAGAGTGGCCCAGGCAGGTTTTTCCTGATAATTTCCATGACCGGGTGAAGCACTGATTTGAAGCCCAGTACGTTCTCAAGTAGCCCCACCTCAGTCTTTTTCCAACCCTAAGAGAATGGTGGAGGAAAAAATCACGTGTGCAAACATGAAGAATGTAAATTTGGCACTTAAAATCCGAGGCTCCATGGGACGTGTTCTCTTCATATTGCGAATTACTGCCCGCAATTGTCTAGCATTGGGATCAGACAACATGAGACGCGTAGAGCTCAGTACTGAGTAAGGTTGGCAAGGGAAGCCAGCGGTGTAGACCATGACCTCCACCCACTCGATTCAATCATATTGTTGAAAAAAAAATATACCAAAGGGGAAGACAACATCATTGCAATGCAGAGTGTTGAACCAAGAACTGAATTGAAACCTATCCCCCACCTGGCCGGCGAACTCTTCCATAGACTCGCTGATCACATTTTTCCGGCACCTTTGTTAACAAAACGGGTTTGACACCTGTGCCTGTGAGGTTACAGGAAAGGGAGCAAAATAACCTTTCAATCTGCATGTGAGGTTCATGCTGTGAGATTATTCATGGGTTAGGCTAGCAGCTTTCGACAGTGAGGGAAGTTCTCGCGCAGCAGTGCAAACTTGGCCTCGTCTAGTTCTGAAGCCGTCCTCAATGGGCTGGAGGTTAACTAGAAGGGGTATTAAAGTGGTCTAGTCACTTCACACCAATGTACATGACATGGTAATGTGTGTCAACTACATAGTTCTTGAGAATCCGACAGGTGTACCAAAGTTTCTGCTTTGCCAGCAGCTTCCAGTAGCATCAACAAGCCCCACAAAGGTGCATCAGAACCGGAGCCTAGGGTTCATTTCAAGCCCCACAAAGGTTTGTGCTCACAGATTGAATTTCAAGGGTCGTGCTCACATATTATCTCAATGATCCCAATGGGGAACAGGCTTAATGCAGCTGTAGCGCAGTCACTGGCGTATGTCATTTGTTTGCCACGCCATGCAGAAAACCAGCTTCGGAGACCTGTTTGGGAAATGGTTGGGCATTCTTATCTAAGTGGGTGTCATCATGTGTCATCCAAACCATGGACCCCTACCTGATACATCGAGGAATTTCTCACCGATCTCCAGGTAGTCAATCAGAGCTCTGGGAAGGTTATCCTGAACATTTAAGATTCGAATTTGGAAATCTCTGACAAATGGGCTAGGGCAAGTTGTGTTTCCACTCGTGCCAGTCCTGCTCCTCATCTGAAGGATTTGAGCTGGCAACGCTGAAAACTTCGGAATCTGAAAGGGGCTCCATTAATTGAACCCCCCCTGAGCTGCAAACAGCTCTGGGGAACAGGCATGGCTTAGATTTGGAACCCCCCATTCAAAGACCCACTTAGGTTTTGGATAAGACCCAGTTACAACTGGACATGGCTATAAGGAATTGGTTGCTAGATCGGTTGCTACCTGGGTACAATGGTGGGTACGGTGGGTACCGTACCCATGTACCGTACCCACCGTACCCACTATACGTACCCAGTTAGCGACCGATCTAGCAACCGATCTTTTAAGCTAAAAAATATGTGTTTTTATATGTTTTTGTTTGACAAATTATTAATAAACTTCAATGATATCAAAAAATCGCTTGCTAGATCGGCCGCTAACTGGGTACGTATGGTGGGTACGGTGGGTACGGTTCATGGGTACGGATGGGTACGGTACATGGGTACGATGGGTACGGTGGTACGGTAGATGAATACCGTAATTACATGGGTACGGTGGCACGGTACATGGGCACGGTGCATGGGTACGGTACATGGGTACGGTGCCGGCACCCAAACATATACCCAACACCCGTACCCGCACCCAACAACAGTATATCCAAGACCAATTCCCGTAACCGTACCCAACAATACCCAACACCGACACCCGTACCCGTACCCAACTGCCAACACCTGCACCCAACACCCGTATACCCAACACCCGTACCGAACACCCGTACCCGTACCCGTACCTATAGAAATGACCCCCCGTACCCCTACGTAGCAGCCCAATAGAGGGGCATGGTCCTGGTTTTATTGCTTTTGAAATTAAATAAGGTATAATATGGTATAATTAGACATCAAAACAAATTCAGCAAACCAAATGCACCAAAGCTGACCCGGTGAATCAATGGCACCAATACGAACCAACGATATGAAAAAATGTTCAGAGCACTACTTGCAATCAACAAGAGAGGCCTGATGCATTTACACTGCATGTCCTTGAGTGCGCTTTACATCTTCGGGCTGCCAGATTCAATACGACAAATGACAAATGTTTGCTTCGTTCATGTGTGTCTATTTGCATGTGCGCATTTTGGCAAGTCAAATGTGTTCCTTGTCTTGAACTTGAGCCTTTTGGCTGAGAAAATCTCCATTTCAGGGTTCGCACGTAGGAGGACTGTGTGCGCCAAACAAAAGCTAAGCCCAAGTTGGCCAACAAAAAGGCCAGTTCATGGCCATGAGTTCTCAGAATTCCGGACGAACATCCCCGTCGATCTAAGGACGTGTTTGACGTGTTCTGAATCATGGCCCGGGGTTCTTCAAGCAGGTGTCTTTTGCGAGTAAAAATGTTGTGCTGAGCCGCTGAGCTGCACATTCCCATAAAAATGTTTCTGAGCGCTATGGCTGCTCCACGAGACGAAATGTTTAGCCTGATCGAAGTCCTGTTCCTGGATTTTCTCTGAGTTTGGCTGAAGAAAACAGCTCTGTACTGAGCACTGGAGACCTTTTCAACATCTGGCGTGGTAGTGACGACGCGAGTCAGCACACCAGGGTGAAACGGGTGAAAGCTGTGTTGGCAGGGCTGCCACGTTGACGTGCCAGAATCCTTCAGCCATGTCAAGCGATGCGAAACGTCCGAAATGTCAATCTTTCCAAAACTTCCTGAGATTTTTGCGGTGGTTTTGCTGATGGATGAAGTGCGTGCCTACGAGGGTTGGAGTTCACGTCTTCCTGAAACAAACCTGCAGCAGATTGCGGCACGCTTCAACATGAGGAGAAATGTGTAAAAGCCCAATGCAAATGCTGACACCAATGCCCTACACTGACAAATAGATACGAATGCAGAGTCAATGCACCTGACGCGGAACCCATGGTGGCAGCTTCTTAGAGCGGAAAATCGCCGCGCCTGCACAACAAGACTGGTTCGTACCCTCAGCCTCACACATGGAAAGCAGGACTTAGTTCTGACAACAAACACTGTTGTTTTTGGATAATTTTGCGTCCTTTCTGTAGAGTGTGTGTGTGTGTGCGTGTCAATTACCGTCAAATATGTCCATGATGTCAACGGGAGATTCCAGTGTGCTTGAGTGCTCAACCCAGCTGCACCTCCAGCTTCTTGCCACTTCCGGAGAACGAGATTGCAGTACGACTCTTCACCCCAGTACTGCACATACCTGGCTAGCAAGAGTGAACATGAGTGAATAATAGTGAACATACCCCAGTCTTCCAAAAACTTCCAGCATTGAAGATTCTCGTCCTATGTCAGGAAGATCTATGGCAGCTGCGTTGCCTAATCAACATTATCCAAACGGATCCAAATGGGTGCGTGGCGGGGATACTCGCCTCGAAGCACCTGGACAAGGAAAGGCCATCTCAAGCCCGCCAGAGCGCATCTCCTCCAAATTGTGTTCAAACTGGAAGCGCATCACAAGTGCGGCGGCTTTTTAAAAGGCGGCACTAAGTGCAGGAAATTTGAAAGGTTTCCCCGCGCTTGAATGCATCAAGCTTCATCACCCTATATCACCCTGGACACCGTGCATCCGTTTTGATCCATTTTGACCATTTTGCCTGTGACTCTCAAGTTGTCCAAAACATCTACGGCTATCGAACCTCTTCATGCGTTTCCACAACGAGCTCCCAGGCCTGGAAGCTTCACAGTGACTTCGTTCGGTCACAATGGTGGCACTAGTGACATTTCGAAGCTGCGCCAAGACCACCAATGCACAGCACTAAGGCACGACTAAGGCACTAAGGACAAACATCCCCCCCCCTTTAAGGGGGGGGGGGGGGGGGGGGGTTGAAAACGGAAATATTTCACTTTCGGGGGGGTTACCCCCCCCCACACACCTAGAAATATTTCAGCTAAAAATTTCTGGTTTATAATTGTCTCTCCAGGGCCTGGTTGAATTCAAGGCTGAACGTCAAGCTCTGAAACATGTTTGGCAAGTTCACTCTCTTATTTATTTTCTTGGAAACTGGCAGTTACCATTTACATCCATTTACCTAGT
>Ga0126342_10003648_pt1 | contig 25627 bp, 28 predicted proteins | sample Cyp1metagenome_FD_92528 | JGI IMG/M metagenome (GOLD analysis project Ga0126342, IMG submission 92528) | Coral microbial communities from Lord Howe Island, Old Settlement Bay, Australia - Cyphastrea 1 metagenome | ecosystem: Host-associated > Invertebrates > Cnidaria > Coral ... | reverse complement strand
ACCCAAACCATTTTGTAGCAAGGGGGGTTGGTTCAGATTCAAGCTTCATTTTGTAGTATAAGGCTGTGTTTGTAAACGGTTTAGTGGGCACAACTTCTCTGCAGAATGCACACAGGGATATATTAACATGATATATCGTGATATATCATGATATATCATGATATTAAAATGACATTGACAGGTTTTGCAAAGTTTCTATCAGGCCTCGGTTCCAAACGTGTTTTCGGTCCAGCCATGTGCGCTGAACCAGCCGGGCAATGAGTGAGGCTAGGTTCCAAGCTCTTGACAGATGATGACAGGTGATGAACAGGTGATAATGTCGTTGTTTGAAAAGAGAAATGTTTTTCTTAAGAAAAACTCATTGGAAGGTGATGCGAAGATATTGGACTGCCGAAAACTGTCGAAAAAATCAAAGATCGATAAAACGTTGTGGGTCCTTAGCCGTTTAGCCCTTTAAGGTTTGTCGATTTGTAAACGCTCCCGCTTCAGGAGACGCAGCCCGTCGATGGCAAGGCGAACTGCACCGTCGTTGAGCACCTGGCATGAAGTTTTTTGTATCTCAATCACTTCACCGGTCATGTCAGTCATGTCACAATTCGCAATGCTTGATGTTTTACTTTATGCTTTGATTTGTGTTTTGCTTCATGTGTTGCTTTATGTTTTACTTGATGTTTTACTTTATGTTTTGCTCTTGCTTCACGGGTTTCATGGGTTTGTCACTTGACACGTCCAGAGAGATTCCATCCGTTTTAATTTCGCCGCAGCTTTGATACTTGCAATACTCCAACTTCGCGTCGCTTTCCCAAGCCAAAATGCCTAGCGCCAGCGCCATCAGCGCCATCAGGGCCATTGCCATCGCCGTTCTTTTTCTGGAAGTTGAAGCCAGTCGTTCCTTCGAGACAGAGACTGCTTCAGAGTTATTCGATGCTTTGGAGAACAGATCTCACCAGTCTCATGCAGGAGAACTTGGAGAGCCAGTTGACTTAGATGGAACCGTTGCAAAGAAAGGATGGGAATGTGGGAAGCCTGCAGATGACGTCCCAAATCGAGAGTTGGTGAAAAATGCCAAGAAGAAGGCGCAATATCTCATCTACAACTGGCTCAAAAAAAGTGTATGCCCTCCTTCTCTGGGGGAGAAGGAGCAACACTGGGTTGCTAGGCCACCATCAGTTCTAGATCAGAAGAGAGGCAAACCCTGCAAGTCATCCATCACTGGTATCCTGGCGGAATGCAAAGAATTTTGAGGTTGGGCATTCGGATGTGAGTGGCAACAGTTTGATGAATTGAAGATACGAATCAGAATGCGTAGAGATGCGTAGAGAGACAGTTCCAGGTTGTTGCCCATTGGCTAGGTGAAATCATTTGAGAAACGGTAGTTGGCTTAACTGAGTAACTCGGCAACTGAAGGTCCTTTAGTCAGATGCCAGGGCCAGGGCCAGGGCCAGGGGCCAGGGCCAGGGGCCAGCGAGGTCAAGAAGATTCGATTGGCTGCATGAAGTTTCATTGGGATTTGGATGTTGGAGAATGTGGATCCAAACTTGTTTCACAAGTTCAAAGCCCTGAAGAAAAGAAACTCAACATCAAGGCAATGCAAGACCGCTTCACAGTCAAAGGAGGAGCCCTTACCGGGGATGGGATGGGGCGATGGGCGATGGGTGAGGGCTGATTTGCGCAGTTCCCATGCTCTGCAGGAACGGCCACGGTGCTCTGCAGCGATCTGATGAGTGAGTCGGTTCGAAAGACCTACCCCTTGGATCACTTCTCCGGCGACACCATATGGGGGTGAAACGGGTGAAACTGATCGTGACTGATTGCGGTGGCCGTTGGCATAGCTTCAGGGCCTCATGGAAAAGCAGCTGCATCTGCATTTGTATCTCAGTTGTCTCGCAACCACAGCCACAGCAGATTCTGATTCAAATCATTGAATTCATTCAATCATGAAGTCCATTATAGTGGATGGATGTTGATGGTGCAGATCTTGTGCAGGAAAGTAAAGAGGAATTTCTGGAAAGTTTCTTCAAGACCTTCAAGGCTGGGAGGAATTAGGAGGCGAAAAACTTCGACTTCACTTCGTTGAGTCGGCAGGAGTGTCTTGGAGATGTCTTCCATTCCAAAAGCACCACACAAATAAGTCACTGAGAAGTCACTGAGGCTGAGACCTCATGTTGTTTCTTCTTTGTGTCATGCTTCAATATGCTTCATTTAGATGTCATTTGCATTCAATTTTCATATATTTTCATCATTTTCATCTCAATATCCTAATTTGGTGTCTAGTATGGACTTGGAAGCCTTAACGCGCGGGGAAGCGCGGATGATGGCCGTTTTCGGTAGCGATGCAGTTCCATCCAGAGGAATCAATTTGGCCTGTTGAAATTGTCGTGGAATGCTTGTGATATCTTGTGATGCCAGTGCTTCTAGTGGTCGAAAAATGAAAAGATGAGAACAGGATTTTTTCAAAAGTCTTATGACTGATGTTTGCTAGTTAGCTGCTAGTTTGGGAGAATAACTTGAGGACTGTCTTTTCTTGACTGCTGTCAAGTTCTCTTATCGTACAATGAAGCAACTGCACTTCGCACACTGTAATGCACTGTAATGTAAGTTGAGGGAGACTAGTACAGTTACACATTTCTAGAGATCTCGAAAGATGAAATAAGCGGGGAAGCTGGCTCTTGAAAACAATTAAGTCACTCAAGATGTGCTTTCGTTTGCTACCGATGCAATTCCGGATGGCGAGATGTTTCTGAATGGATTCCAAAGATGCAGATCAAAGCGCGATTTCACAACTAAAATAGGCCACCTGTCAGATTTAGCAAGCTGGAACGATCACATGTGACCAAAACCGCGCGTTTCGTTCAGCAACGTGGGACAGATTTGGCGTGTTTCGTGCGGGCAGTTGCTGGCAGCACTGCATGCATTTAAGATTTGCTCCTTTACTTGTGTTCTGATTGTTCCGCAGAACATTCTGTGCATTGTTTCGCCAAGCAGAGTTCTTTTGAGATGAGAAGATCAAGATCAAGTTTTGATGCCGTGACCAGCGGCTTTTCTGTCCGCGTTCATTCAATATGATCCTTCTTTATCTGTGTCTACTTGCATTAGGCATATGAACCGTATGACCCTTGAATGAGTGTCATGTTCCTACCACATCGTAGCAATATGTCGCAATATGTCGCAATATGTCGCAATATGTCACAATGTAAACATCGTTCTTTATGTTCTCTTACTGGCTTTGGGTACAGTTTTTCAGGTGCTACAAATTGTAGTTTTGTCGGGCCCATGTCGTGCAGGCTGAGGAGCAGTGAACAGCGAGGCGTGAAGCCTTGGACATTTGGGATGCTGATGGATGCTGCCAAAGCCGTGGAAGATTTGAAGATCAAAATTCTTGAAATCTGCATCCGAATATGTCCGAATCGTTTTATCGTGTTTTATCCTTCTCTGAACTGTGTTTCTGTGTTCTAAAGTCGCGTGTCATGTCGCTTCCTTTGTGATCTAACGTCTAAAGTCGTGTTGCTTCATCTCGCTTTTGTTTCGTACCGTTGGTATCTTGTTTAATTTCCAGGTGCATGAACAGTTAGATGCGCTTTTGCTGAGATTGCAGGAGCTGGAGATCCCGAATTGGCACAAATTTCACGTCGGAATCACGTGGGAATGTTTGAGATTTTGCAGAGTGACTAACACTATCCAAAACTGTGGTTATGCTTAGTTTGTGCAGCTCAGTTCAGTTTTGGTATCGTTTCTCTGTCAGAGCGAAGCCAATTGTTGTGGATACCATGGCTGAAGTGCGCACCAAGTGCCCATGTCAACAGGCCAGCTTTACCCGCCAAGCACACGTGTTGCCACCGTACGATGTGCACCTTGTCCCAAACTTGCTTCATGCATTTTCTGCACTTTTGGTTATTTGCTTACTTCATCTTATTTCAATCATTTTGTTTTTTTTGATTATTCGATTGGAATTCAATGTCCTGAGAGGCACCAAATGCAGCTGCTTTCCATTTTGCTGTTTCTTACACGTTCTCATCGTCAACCGAAGGCAGCAGTACAGAAGCTCACTGAAGGCAAGTTCGGCGCACAGCTTCGACGGTGTTCTTCTATCGCTAAGATGAAATCATTGGCCAATTCTTTGTCACTGGATGAATGTCTTCTATATCTGTAGTATTATGCAATGTAATGAGTATTTGTGAGTATAGTAATTATAATATTTGATATTTGATATATTCAACTTTCAACTTTGTTCATTAAAGTTTATTAAAGATTTAAATTTGAATATTTTGAATCAATGCCGCAATTTCTTGCAGATGGAAAGCAGCGTTTCGTGCGTTTTGTGGCCAGGCCTCAACGACGGAGTTGGCGGCTCGGCGAGAGCGCCAGACCCTTCCAGGTCCACCAAAGGGATGTCCACCATTGTCCACCCAAAAAGGGGAAGTGGCACCCACATGCAAAAACAACAGCACAAACCATGTTTTGTAGTGTTTGTTGATGTTTGTTGTATTTCGGTACAATCCGATCGATTTGGTTGTACCCTGTCGGAGTCTTTATTCAATGGCTTGTTCATGAATCGTTGTTGGAAGTTGGAACAACATACTTTGTGAATTTACACCACCGCCAGGGACGCAAGGAAGCATCATTATGATCATGTATGATCATGTAAGACCCTCTTCAAAGATCTTCAAAGATCTTCAAAGATCTTCAAAGTTCAAAGCGAAGCCAGCCAATTGGACCTCGAAACGCTCGGCGCGACACGTCTCGGGCACCAAGGAGACCGCGGGGTTGGCCCACGACTTGGTGCACGTGGATGGTTCCGAGACCACTGAGCATCCACTGAGCATCCGGAGCCGAAGGGAAAGAAGAAAATCGTCAGAAAAAGGCGCCGCCTTCGAAGTCTTCGAAGTCGAAGCAGTTGCCAGATGCTTGGTGACTGTGACTTTTTGATCTTTTTGGAAGTGTGAGTTTTGAATGGGAGCATAGTGAAGGAAAAAAGGAGAGACGGACCAAACCATGACGTATGCAAAGAACCATGATACCCATGATGTGTACATAGATGATGTTCCCAACGAAGCAGGAAAGGATCAAATCACGCGCAAGAAACAGCAACAACATAAACAACTTTCAAGTTGAAGCAAGGTCAAATGGAACACACTCCGTACTACCGTATGAGGAAGTTTGGGGACTCCAAAGTTATGCGCTCCAAAAATTAAATTTCAGACCAAGACACTCATCAAGACCCTTACCGTAAGCTTTTTGAGCGCGCAGAAGTGCACTGAACATCCTGTGCAACGTCATGCAATCTCGCGTAACCACCACATCTTCCAAAAGGACAATCCAAAACAAACCATTCCAGGCTGTTTCTGATTTGCTGGTTTCAATCGTTGCAGTTGATGTGCTTGGGAACTTCAGATATAGTGTTGGAGCACTGGCCAAGGACACTCCAGCACCCAAACAGTCTGCAGTGGCAGCGCAAGAGGCCGGTTCAGGATGTAATGTTTTGATAACTTGGGGCGGGGACGTTCGTGGGAGGTCGTGACTTCTGACTTTCGGGCTTCAGATTGATCATTCCTACTGGACATGAAAAAAGACATACATACATGATTTTCTTCATTTTCAGATGGATATTTTTAATGTTTTGCGCAGTTTTTGGAACGACGCCTTTCATGGTTGTCGCTGGAAAGACGCTACCATCGATTGTTTCATCTCTTGTTTTTCAGGATGCTACCTCTTCGCAGCACGCACGGGCACCGTGGCAGCCGTTCCTTCCAGGATTCCAGAGATTGATGTCTTTTTGGCGAAATACCCGCAACAGTGCAATGCGACCCACAAAATAATGAACACAGTGATGGGCCTATGGGCATGACGTGATGCAATTTTGATCGACATTGTTGTTTTTGAGGGGGTAATCTGCACTTGAATCAGGCGTTCACAGCAGGTTTGTGGATTGCAACATTGAATGAACTCTTTTTGGGTCCTGGTACACGAACAACCAGGCAATGGCACACAAAAAGTGCAGAGAGAATCCCAGACAGTGGCCATGCATCTTCCCCAAAATGTCCAAGGAAGAAACGCGATAACGAACCCAAGCAACAAACTCCTTGGGCAATAGACAAGGGTACTCCATTAACAAAATGCAGAGCGCGTCGAAGCGTATTTTTATGTGCTTGGCTCGGTTTGGTTGTAGCATGAGACGCCTCCTGTGACTTTTTCTATTCCTGTCGTGATGGACCTCTTATAGGTGCTGTGATAGTCCCATTTCTTGTTCTTCGACCTCTTGAGATTTGCAAACACCGCGGAAGTCAGAAGACTTTTTCTCCTGCAATCTGTTGCCAAGGGCTTGTTCTCAAGCTCTGATGCTGGCAGTCACGAACCCGAGCAGTCTGCGGTGGTAGCGCAGCAAGAGGCCCGGCTCACGATGCATGTCGTGTGTTGATGAGTTGCCACGACAACATTTGTGGGAAATCTTTGAGTTCTGTGCCAAGAGACTTCAAGTTTATATTCATACCTGCACACTGGAAGAACACCTCGCTGATTGTTGCAGCTCTCTAAATGGTCGCCTTTCATGACTTGTTTGTGGATATGGGATAGATGCTACCATCGATTGTTTCATCGCTTGCTTTTCAGGGTGCCACCTCTGCACAGCGCGTACGGGCACCCTGGCAGCAATTCCTTCCACGTTTTCGATTTTTTGGTTGAAGTATAGTACCTCGAAAATTGCGAATGCGACCGATACATACCTATGCGACCCACAAGATCTTGGACATGACATGGTTATGAGTTATGACAATCTGATAATCATTATGATGAGTTATGGTTGTGAGGGTGGAATATGTCCTGACCCTGAGTTTACCCTCTGGTAATTTAACATAACTATGGAAAAAAATGTCCATTTATAGTGAGTTTTCCCATTAAGAATGGTGGATCTTTTCAATAGCTATGTTAGTCATTACCAGAGTTTCTATTCATAATCATATTAATCTCATATAATCATCATAATATGTCATATATTCACCCTTAGAAACGCAACTGGTTTTCGTGGACGCACCCTTCGGCCTTGCGGTGGGACATGGTGGTGGGACCGCAGGTGGGGACCCAAGTCACGGAGCCTTCCGGGGTTACTGGGGTTCTGGATGGTTATAGCATGGTATATCCCAAGGTGGTGATAATTAATATGCTATTTATGATATACCATGCTATAACCATCTTGGGATATATAGCCATATAAAACCATCATAAATCATAACCATCCAGAATATGATGAATATTTATATGATTTTGATGATTGTTATAAAACAATTGTTTTGGAAATCAAGCAACCCGGGGCCTTCGGAGCCTCATTTCCTGACCATTATGGATTTCGACTCTAGACCCAAGCCATGTGAAGAGCCTTACTCAGATCATTCGACAGTGGCTGGTTTAGAGGCATTGTAGTGCCTGGTAGCCAGATCATTCTCTGGGTTGTCTTCTGCATCTCAGGTTCTGTGGAAGACAATCGCCATGAAATTGCCTCCGATGATCACAGGGCATTTTGTGGATTGTTAGGGGGTTGAACCAAACCTACAAAAAAAAATGATTCCAAATGTAGAGCTCAAGAAAAGTCCACAAATCCATACAAATTCCATTGAGTTCGCCTTGGGGGTATGTTCTTTCTTACAGGGTCCTTCCTTGTTTGCCGGTGCCAGGGGAAGATCCTCGACAATGCCATGTTTATTGATTTTAATTCAGTGTCAGGTTGCTTCAGATGGAAACGCTGCTCATATCTGCTCTCCAATTCACTTCAGCTTGCAAACTGATTGTTGACTTTGTGCCAAGAGTGCCACGAGTAAAAACCGGTTTCCATCAGATGGTGGTACTTCTTGTAGTCTGGTTGATTCGATGAAGATGCAATTTCTCAAGATGTGATGGCGGCGTTTCTTTCCGCTGGAGCAACGATTTGACATTGACGACCTGATTTACTGCTGGATTTTCACCTTACAAGGCCAGCTGGTTGGGTGGTTATGAGACAACCGTTGATCAGCAGCGACCGCTTGGAAATCGCAGGTTTTTTTTTGGTTCGATTTATTTCTGGAGCCAAAGAAACCCCAGAAATTCTGAGTTCCCAAACCAACATTTTCCTGGGAAAGCTGCCATTGCTCAAGCCGCTCGACTGGCCCGTACCGTGGGTGAAGATCTCAGTCGAAATCGCTGAAATTGGCTGATCCGGGTGGAGAAATGGGATCTAAAATTGACCAGCAAAGGTCCAGGTTGAGGAATATGGGTATGGATCAATACCTATTAATACCATTTTTAGGGGAATGAACATCCATAAGTCCCAGCTATTTTGATGTGAACTACAGGGGTACTATTGGTTTTGACACACTGCCATATTGATATTGACCACTAAAAAAGGGGGTAATACTGTGCAATATATGCCATATAATATGTATTACACACTGCAACCAGCTGAGATATTTCGTTGATGAAGTGAACAATCACTGGGGACATTCGGTTCAAAGTTGATGCTGTGGTCAACTCACTTTCTCCGCAGCCAAGCAGTTCAAACGGCCTTTTCATTTGACCCCATCCAACGGTGGAGGTTTTGGGCCGAGATGTTTGAATGCTCGTTGCAGATTTCGTTGTTCGGAAAATTTGAGGAGTCGAGTTTTTTCCAACATTTCATTGGAAAAATGATTGGTCCGTGGATGGCAGGTTGAGAAACATGATGAAAGATCCTGAAGAGCAGGTTCGTCCACGGGACGTTTTTTCAAGAAGTGGCGCTTGGTTGATCCAAACTGTGTTTTCAATACTGTGTGGACCAACAACCCCCAGCAGAGTTCCCTTTTCTCCGAAAAAGTGGGTTGTCACAAAATTATGTGTATTCCAAATTCACGGGTTAACTCATGATACGTGCCATGAAATGGAGATGGATTGGTTGGCCCCTTTTGGACAATTCCAAATGGGCGCCGGCTGCATAGGAGAAACTGGAACTCAGGGAGGAGGACTTGAGAGAGGCTGTGCAGGGTGACACCACAGCTGCTGGTTGTGCCACTAACATGTCGACCATGTCACGAGTGGATTCCTTGTCTGGAATTCGGGCACGATTTTGATTGGTTTTTGCAACTGGCTCTCAAATTCAGATTTTTTAGAATTTTCAATGGCTTGAAATGATTCATGATTAATAATATGAATATATATATATATTAAATATATATATATATATATATATTGTATATATATAATATATATATATATATATTATATATATTATATATATATTATATATATATTATATACATATATATATATATATTATATTATATATTATATACATATATATATATATATATTATATACATATATATATTATATATTATATTATATATATATTATATATATTATAATATATATAATATTATATATATATATTATATATATCATATTTTTTGGAAATAACGAACCATGAACGAAATTCGCGGGGTTACCCCATTTGGGCTTTTTGTGAGACCGCGCTACACGGCCAGGAACACAACAAGTATTTGGAAAAACATCCAGAACTCCGACAGGCCAACATTTTGCGAATTTTGGGAAATGATTTTCCAGTACAGTCAGAGTTGTCGATGGTGTTTTAATCATTTTCCATTTGCCATTTGAACATATTTGAAGCCTAAAAAATCTGATCTGTAGTTGGGATGAATCTAAATTGATTTCATAATCTATTTCGATACTTCGAGATTGAAACATTCATAGAATTGGATTATGGGAAAAATTACAGGAACGCCCTATATTTGAGGGTAAAAGCCATGGTTTCCTGTGAATTTTCCCTTAAACCAATCCATTGAAACATCGTGAAACAGCAAACAAACACCCCGGCCATTCGGCCATTCGCCTCGGCCAGTTGCTGAACGATTTCATGTCCTCAGTGCTTCTGCACCGACCCGATGAGGTTTGATGGCAGATTTTAAGGGATGTTTCCAAAATTGGAGTACCAGTTGTGATCTGTTTCTCTGCTGATGCCAGAACATGCCAGCCAGGAAAAAAAATTGAAGCCATGTCCCAGCGATGGTTTTTCAATGTTGTTCAAAGGAATTTGTGAAGAAAGGGATGATCGGTATTTCCCATCCGAAGGATTCAAAACCACCAAGCCAAAACGACACACTGTGGGCCCACACTTATTCATGGATTTAGGGCATGTTTTTTGTGGACACAATGGAAAATCAACCATAATCAACCTACACTTGTTGCTCATATAGTACATGCCATGGTTTTTTGTTGCTTCAGCCAAAGCCTGTATTTGGGTATGGGTCAAAATTGGCTTCTCCAAAAACTCGATATACGAAAAACACACCAACTTTTGTGGGCGTAGAACAAAAATGATCCATACCCATTTGATGGATTTTAGGTTTTTAGTAGCACATGTTTATTTTTTGCACACTCCTAAGTAATAAACCAGGTTTCATTAACCCGGAGTTGACATTAGCCAAACAAAGCATTTGGGCATGCTTCAAAATCATTGACCACCCCGAAAATTGGATGGTTTCAGATCGTAGAAATGGTAATGGGTGATCCCTGGTGCATACCTTCCTCCAAGTTTGAGTGTTAGCCGTAGCCATTATTGGAATCTCCATAGACGCTCCCTGCCAGCCCAAATCTCGGTTTTTCTGCGCCTGAAACGTCACATCTACTTGGGGCAGTTTTTTAGGTTATGGATGGCTACAACCAGGGTTGCTTGATTCCCGGGGATGTTGGTATATCATTAATCGAATTCTTAATGCTTGAATCCCATAATTTTTGATATGATATGGCATTTGAATGCATTTGATGGCTACTCCACAAGTAATTTATTGCTGTATCTCTTATTTATGGTCAACTCCCCTATTTTGCTTTGCAAAACTACTGGTATCCCATGGGTCAACTTTAGCATTTGTTGATAATTTCCCCACGGCATATACGTGTATATATATATATAATATGTATATAATGCCAATATGCAAAAACCCCAGAAATCCAACTATAGTAGATTTTATGTCCCTATTAAATCCCAATTTTAATATCCCAAGATCTCATGGCCCCTCAACAGCTTCAACGATAGCCTATTCGTTTCGCAGGTCTTTGGCTTTGCCAAGGAGTATTTCATGGCCTTCAAGCAGCCCGAGGAGGCCGGATGCTGGCAGTTTGGGGCTCCAAAAAAGGGGGCTCTGAGGGACTGAATGTGGACATGGCAACACTTATCAGCATCCAGTTTGATTTTTTGACATGTTGTGAAGTTTCAAAATGTTTCAAAGACATCCAGCAATTTTCAGTCTCTTTTATTTTCTAAAGGAATGTCCAAATGGACAAAGAGATGGATGCAGTGGTAGTGACAGCATCTGTTGGAGGCAGGTGCACCAGCAGCATCCTCTTCTTCCTAGGCTCCCATGATGCGTGCTGTGGAAACCTTACAGGATTGGGACCAAGAAATATTTTACGGAAGTGGAAAATAGACCTCCGACTTTGCTACTTCAAAGCTTGACTTTGCTACTTTGTTTGGAAAGGTGGGCCTAAGTCGAATCCATAGGACCCCCCTTGAACTTGAGGCAAAGGGCAACGGCGGATGCATGGCACATCCTTTGGTCTTTGGTCACAGCAAATGGGTCTCAAAATTGGGTACGCCATTGGATTCCATGGTTCATTTCTCCCCATGTTTGAATGGCTGTCAAATGGGTGTGGCCCTATTGGAAAGTCACTTCTGAGGGTTCAATCCCAAAGCTCTGCTAGCCTGGCCTTCTGATAGGTGAAGAACTGATGACTTGGCACCGCGGCTGTTCTCAAAGCGGAACGGGCCGTTCGGACATGTGGCAGGATGCTCGGCCGGCGAAGGTTTCACCACGAGAGCAAGCAAGGTCAGAGCTGAAGACAAGCCACCTATTGCCGTGGGTTCGGGTGCCATCTATCTTTGTTGATTAAAACTCATTTTGCTTCATTAGCATTCCATCTTTGAGTGGTTGACAGCTTGATTCAGCGAAACAGGTACCGCAGTACCGCATCCAAAGGCATCGCTTTCCTTTGAGACCTGCTGTCTGAAGTGCGCCAAATCGTTGGTTTTCACTGGCTCAGACACAAAAAAATCCTCTCATCCTCAGTTTCAGAACATCCATGGCGGAGGAGGGACGAGGTTTGATCCTGGAAGAAAATAAAGAACCAAAATCATGTTGCAGCTGCTGCTGTGTCCTTCGCTGGACCCTCTGTGGTGCAGTATTGTTGGCTGGGGCTGCAGCCGCACTGATCCTCTGCGTCTCGGCATAGATGCCATTTTTTTTTAAAAACTGACAGCGGATTTGGGAGGTGAGCCTGGTCATATAAATGAAGATGCGAGCAACTGCATATAGGTACGAGTCAAAACTGAGTGCAATCAAAGAAGCAATAGCGGAACATATCTCTAGCTATCCAACAATCTAATTACCTAACTAGCTGCTTGATCTTATCTTATTGATTTCGACAGCCCCTCTTGCGAGTCCCAGGTGTCCCCGATGAGAAGCCAAAGCACATTGGCAAGACCAACGAAGAGTTCGATGAGTTGGCTCAGGTGTGGATGGATATACCCATATGCGGGTGTCTGATCAAATCTACAAATGATGGGTGTTTCATGATTCATAGGTCATAAGGGAGCTTAACTTTGGACTTACCAAAAAACAGATGGAAGATCAACAGGTTCCGTTGGTTCCCTTTGGTTCCCCCCAGAAATCGCGGTGCCACAGGTGGTGCTTCAATTGGTCCAAGATCATAAGCTCAGAGAGGAGGCCAAACAGGTGGAGGGAGATGCCGAGTGGGGCAAGGACGGCGGATGACTTGGAACAAATGTCGCATTTTTTCAGAAAACCATGAGCTTTTGATACTATATGACATATATAATTATGTATTAATATATATGTATATACACATTATATTCTTTCTTATATATATATACATATTATATACATAATATACGTATATGATGTATATATGTATATACAATATGATTACTATGTATTTTGCCAAGTCTCAGGTTCTCTGGCCAAAATTCTGATGGTTTTCGATGCAATTCCAAGACATCGGATGGTGGATTTTCCTCAGCCATTCCCGGAGCGAGGACTTGAAGGCGGACAGTGAGAAGATTATGGACCTGCTACGTGCCATGGAGGGTCAGCTTTCACCACAGGTGGGGATGTTTGGTGGGGAATCGTTTTTAGTGGGTCAACTCTGCATCCTTTCTTTAGTTTCTAGGAAATGCAATGATGATTATATAGTTATTTTAAGTAGGTCCAGTCGTGTTTTTTGGAGTTGTGGCCAAAGTTTCGATTTTGGGGAGCTAACATCCCATCCCCCTCACATTCAACACCCCAAAATTTGTCCCAAATATGGGTAAATGCCCAACTAAACCATGGTTTCTGGGGATGTTTATGATTAAATCCCATGAAATCCCATGAAAAGTCACCATAAACCATAGTTAACCATAGGTAGTGTTGGATAAACCATAGTTAACCATAGGTAGTGTTTAATATTTTATCACTGCCAGGTGGCTGCCAAGATTGGCATCGAAATCACCTCGGATGACATCGCCCGCATCCTGGGGGTCTCGGGGACGCATGGCCACCAGTTCAACCTGGAGGATTCCAAGAAAGGCAGGGGCCGCACTATGGGAACCCCTGGGAACCCCGATGGCTGTCGCGACGTTTGGGATGAGGCTGATACGTAATCCACGTAATTCTATAGACTACCCTCGGTCACAGGAAAAAGTGAGGCCGAATCCCAAAACATTGTGGTTTACTTTTGAAAGGAGATGTTTTCGATGTTTTCTGTGAGTTTTAAGATCTCAACATCAATTCTAGGCACCTGACCTTCCGATCAGCTGCACCTTTTTCAGGCGCTTTTCAGGGTGACATGGTGCCAGAGGACGAGAATCAGCTGAAGCAGTTCGTGAGCCAAGCAGAATCGGCTCAGAAGGTCACACGGAAGGTCCACGGCAGCTTCGGAGCTGGAAAGCCCTGGGCCAAGGGCATCGTGAAGTTCTGCTACCACGAGAATGTCCCAGATGGCCACGAGATTTGAAAAGAGGGGATGATTTGGATGTCACGTTTGTAGTACAGAAAAAAACATATATATATATATATAGTTTATATATATAGAGTTTATGTATATATATATATACATATATATATAATTGCTATGGGATGTTTGGCTCTAAAAATGACCGCCGATTTTTTTTTGAAATGTTCTCTTTGGGAGAAGAGTTTTGTTTGAAGAAAGACTTCCTTTTCTGTTTTTTTTGGGTTTGAACCAGAGGTATTGCAAAAAGACATTCCGAAAACTGCCAGGTGTAAAGGATGCAGTTCGTTTGGCCATTCAGCAGTACAAGAAGTCTGTGCCTTGTATCCAATTCAACGAGGTTGGACGCCTGTCGAACGATGAGTGTGAGGAATCTCCAGCTGTCTTCATCACTTCGGAAGCTGGATGGTGTTCAGGTATACACTATGAGTTTTCTACTTCTTTGGGCGAAAAGATGGGTAAACACCGCATACCTCCCCAAAATTTGATGCTTAATCAATGTGAATCATCATTTTCTCGCAAAAAACTATGGCCTTTTCACTTGGGGTATCCCCCATGAAAATGGCGGTTTTACCATCACATCTTCCAAACCCGTTTTTTTTGCCCAGGAAAACACGGGCTGTTGGTCCTACGTGGGAGAGCTGACACATCGCAAGGCCCAGGGGCTGAACCTCCAATCTCCTGGCTGCGATTCGGTGGGCACCGTGCTGCACGAGTTGGGACATGCCCTTGGGATGGCACATGAACAAGCGCGACCCGACCGGGAGACTTGTGCTGGTTGTGATTGGTTGTGATGATTACAGCAACCCCAAAAAAGAAGTTGGATGAAGTTGGTCAGATCCCACAAAAAAAGGTGATGATAATTACCTTGCTAGATTTTTTTTTTTGGGTGACTGATGGTTACTGTGTGCTTGATTAATTACGTGTTATACCGATTCTTGATTTTGCCAGTGGTACTTCCACCATTTAGGAGATCTAGAGGAAGTATGAGGAAAAAACTCCATTGCTTTTTGGACATCTTTCGCAAATCCAAGGACAAGTATGTGGAGATCCATGAGAGTCGAATCCAAAGTGGCAAGGAACATAACTTCGACATCTCCAGCAAAGGCGATAGTCGGGTCTGTCAGGTTGGTGAAATTGCTGCCATCCTTGAACTTCCCAGGACTTTTGTTGGATTTAGAAAAACTGCGCCTTGAATTCTTCGAAGACTTGGAACATGGATATATTTTTTCTTTGATTTCTTGGAAAAAGCACTTCAGACTTTCTCCTTTTTGTGCGCTTAACTCTCCTTTCCCAAAACGCTGCAGGTGACACGGAACGTCCCTACGATCTCTTGTCCATCATGCACTACGATGCCGATAGCTTTTCCACCAGCAAGAAACCCACCATCACGGCCAAGGATAAGGCCTATGCGTTGTACACCGATGATCCAGATGATTATGACATGTACCGAATGGGAAATCGGGTGGGCCTGACCCAACTGGATGCTGATCAGTTGGCAGACTTGTACAGAGATGTGAACCTCGGCTTATGGTTGACATGGCTGAAACATAGCAGGTTGGTATGGCATATCTTGTTTGCCATGTGGCAGTGTGTCAAAACCTTGTACCCCTGTAGTTCACATCAAAATAGCTGGGATTTATGGATGTTCATCCCACTAAAAATGGTATTAATAGGTATTGATCCATACCCATGTTGCTGGAAGTTCTTGACAAAGTGCAATGCTTTTAAGGGCAGTCCCTCAATGTCCATTAGATTTCCATGAGATTTCCCAATGATGAATGAACATCTCTATCCCATAGCCCTATTGGCTCCTAGGGATCCTCGCAAATGAACTGAACTATAATGAGCCATTGTATGGCAAACAAAAAAACATCCCAAACATCAACTTCCAAAAATATGGGATTTCCGATGGATTTCCGATGGATTACCCATTTCCAATCGAGTTTCTTCGGGCATCCAGAAACTTCGCCTGTACAAAAGGGTCCATGGGATTCACCGTTGCATCCAGAAACTGGGTCCCTGGCCTTCCAAGGTTCTCTGATATTGAAATAAATTGACTGGTTGGTGGTTTGGAACATTTTTTATTTTCCCCAATAGCTGGGATGATGATCCAATCTGACTAATATTTTTCAGAGGGATTGAAACCACCAACTAAATTGAAGTAGCACATTATTGTTGCTACTTGGATCTATTTCCGGAGAGCTTACGTAGTTCATCAACCAGGGTTTATCAATCAGAGGTTAACATTACTCATTCAAATGACACTTTCCATCTGATTTTCGCTGAGTGGCTGGCTGTAGGAACGGCCTTTGTGTGAGCCACTTGCTGGGTGATGGCGGTGGGGAGGGAGCTTCCTGCACGGACTTGATGCAGAATGGGGAAGAATGGAAGGACCGATACGACCAGAAGTGTCACCACTACGTGAAGATGGAGGACTTTTTGTCCGGCGAAAAGGGCCGCACGGAGTGAGTGGATCCCATTGGCTTCATGGTAAACTGGAACTTTTTCTGGGGGTCAATGCCCAAAAATCATCCTGTGAACATCCAACTTCGCAACAGCCACCCAAATTTCAATTTCAACATATTTCAACATGTTTCCAGCCAGACTCAGCCAGACTTGGACATCTTGGACTTTTAGGAGCGAGGCCACATCGACGACTGTTCCAAATATTCCGCGGGTGTCTACTGCTGCGACTGCGGGGGCGGCCTGCGACTGCAGAAATGGTCCTGGGAATGCGACCTTTGTCGCCCTGTCTCGGTCGGAGGCTGCAGCTGCAAACTGGGCTCCTGGAGCCTCTTTGGAGAGACCAGTGCAACCACCTGTGGCAATCCGGGCTATACCAATCATTTCCCCATGTGTCGGGTGGAAGAACATTGCCACTTGGGTGAGTTTTAGTTTAGTTCTTCTTTTTAATTGTTGGTTGATGATTTCCATGACATTTGGAATGATGATTTGCAACTGACAAAGTGGTTGAGGGTCTTAAAGATACTTTTGCTACTTTTCATCCCCTGCTTGGGGTTCTAATTCACTTCACCAGCATTTTCCTGGGCTAAGGCAAAGAGAAGTTCAGCTTGGACGGCTTGACCCTGGCCCAATGTGCCTCGTACACGGGCTTCACCACCAAGGGTTGCCGCTGCAGACGGCACCAGGACGGTTGGATGTTTAAGGGCGCCCATGGCAATGTTCACGTGCCAACCACTTGTGGCAATCCGAACCATCACAAGCAGGGACCTTGGTGCTATGTGGAAGAGGATGAACATGAGTGTCAAGGAGCAGACTGGGGAACTTGTGAAGTGGCCAAAGTGTGACGAAGTGAAGAGTTTGAAGCTTGTGTATAATGTATATAGACTTGATTTGCACCAGATAGCAGCTTTTTCACTCTCAAAGTAGAGGATTGGCTGCTAAGTGTCACATTACACCAGACAACCGCACTGAAGATCATTGCGGGGTGTTTCCTTCGCGACGTGTAGGCCATTGGTCTCAAGCGACCAGATCGATGATCTTATGGATCTAGCTGCTAGATGTCTGGGAAGATGCTGGACAAAGGAACGGACAGCGATGAATCTTAGATGAACGCAGCTCAACGGAGTTCATTCTCTATGGTGGGCCCCCTTGTTTTTGCTGACGTCCATTGGATTCTATTCCTCGCAGCTCCCCTTGTGGATCTATTGATCCGTGCATAGCAGTGCATAGCCAATTGGATCCAAGACATTGATGTGAAGCTTTCTGGATGTTTCTGGAATCAACATTTCTGGAATCAACAGTCTGTTTGCAGAGAGGTTGAGAGACATTTTTTGGTCACGACTTTGGCCTTCAAACTCCAAGACTCTCATGTCAGAGACTGTCAGCCAGCAAGGGTAGCCAGGAACTCAACTGTATTTGTCATACAGTGGAAATAAAACCACTAATTCTTCCAGATACTGCATTGTCGCATTGCCGTTGAAGATTTCCTGCGCTTCGAGCAGAATGGCTTTTGGATTGGACTCCTGTTTTTGGAAACGATCGTGGGGATCGCATAAATTGTTGTGCGCTGTCGACATGCCTTTGACATGATAAGGTATTCCACAATCAATATACCTTAAGATAAGGTGTAAACATGCTAAACATGAGGTATCATTGATCCTTGGTTCGTCTTGCAAGTCTGTCTGAGAAGCATTACGGCATTACTCAATTTCTGTTCGGATATGCCCCTTTTCCAAGGCGGAAGATCACACGTCTTTTTCAGCTCTGGTTTCGATGTAGGACGAGAACTTCTATATCTGGGTGCTTCCGTTGGTGCTACTGGAGATTGTTATCTACGTCGCTCCCCCAGATTTCCGGTGTCCTAAGTCATGGGGAACCTTAAAAAAAACCATCCAACATTGGTCCATTGGTCATTTCCTGTTTGGTAACCCTAATAGAATGGTAAAAACCCAAGGATTTGGCAAACAGGTAACATCCAAGGATTTTTGCTGCCAAGAACAAACTTTTTGTGCCTTCCATCATGGAACCCCGTGCATGGGGCCATGGAGTTTCGAAGATGTGCGTTGATTGGACGGATTTTCCATTTGGTGTCCTGGGGTTTGCCTTGAATGGGTATTTGGTTTCTCACATTCTAAAAGACTAGCCAAGCAGCGCTTCGAAATACTGAGGAGTGAATTCCAGGCAATCAAGATGTGAGTGTTGCTGAAATGCCCGTGGAAGACCCATTGTAGTATAATTTGACAGCAAATTTTGCTCCTTTTCGGGTTCACCTGTGCTGAATTTTTGACAAAGTTTGCTCCGGCCTGAGGCATATGCCTTCACATCGGATTGGCGCACCTGCCAGGTGCCGCAGTCCTGAGGAATTCTCCAACTGATCTCGTCACCGTTGCGTCACCGTTGCGCCACCGGAGGTGACTCTGGGTTTGCTGGGTCTCTTCTGGTGCTTTGCCGCTTTGTGGGTCGAAATCCGGTGCGAGCTCCGAGGACTGGTGCGTTTTTTTGCGAACAGGTGGATCATGGGGGATTGACAAGTACTATGGTAACATATGGGTATGGATCAATACCTATTAATACCATTTTTAGGGGGATGAACATCCATTTACCAGCTATTTTGATGTTCACTAGGTGCCAGGGTTTTGACCCATCCCCATATAGTAACTATAGACTATAGTGATCCTGAAGAATAATATGGGAAGAGTAAAACAGCAAGATCTTTTTTTGAGTTGCTGTCTAAGCATTGAACTAATTACTTGGTTTGGCCAGCAAAGGGATCATGGAACAACTTGCAATGACGGTTCATCATGATGTGATTGGATCGAAGGTGTTGACCTTTAAAACCAGATCTCGATTCCAAAATTCTTCAAGAATGGGTTCCCCAAACCTCTAGATCCCACTTGTGAGGTTCCCCTGCCAAACCTTACTCAAAGCCCAGGTTGGAACAAGTTTATCCGGGATTCAACTATGCGAAACCGCAAGATCCAGAGATGAAGGCTTACAAGCTTCGGCCCCAGGGCGACTGGGCAGCTGCAAACTGGGCCAGCGATTCCCACCGTTGAGGCATAAGCTCCATGATTCTAAGCACATATTGAGATGCAACTTGGATCAGCCAAGAAATTGCGACACCAAGAATATCCAGACTCAAAGACAGCAAATTTACCGGGAGAACCTGATTTTTTACTGCTTCAATTGACAAGATTTCCAACATTTCCAAGAGATTCGCTTCGAATCTGCAGTCACATTTCCTTTGTGTTTGCTCTAGGAATCCCCTTCGCCCCAGGCCCTTCTGCGACTTTGCTCCCTGGGCCAAGTGCAGCAAGGTTTTGATGTCTCCTCCAGGACGATCGCGAGATCTGGGTCACGGGGTCCCCAAATGGCAGTTGCGCTATAGCCTCTGGTAAACTAATGGGAAAACCACGGGAAAACCATGGGAAAATGGGGATTTATATGGAAAGATCCACCATTTTTCATGGGAAAAACAACTATGTCTATGGCCATTTTCAATAGCTATGTAACAAATTACCCTGTTAAATTACCAGAGGGTACTATGGGTAAAACAATGTCATAAACCACCCATGACTGGGAATTGGGAATGGTAACCATACCACCTATAAAAATGGTGATGACTAGGAGATGGTTTATGAAATTGTTTTAACCACATTACATTGGGGGGTACCCCCACTTTCAGGCAAGCCCATGTCATTTTGGTTGGATGGATCCTTCATTTTCCACCTATTTGATATGACATGATGATGCGAATTGACTGGACAATATTCCTGCGATGTGCGGCTCACAAGAAAATACCTTTGCACCATCGGCATTGAGTAGTGCCGCCAATGCAACAATCATCGTTGACTGTGATCTAGTGGTATACTCGGATCATGCTTGATTTTATGGTCCATGCCTATTCGCTGAACATCCCAACAACTTCCAACCTGTCCCACTTGGAAATGCGTTTCGAAGTGGTTACAACTGAGATACGTCAGATACGTATCACTCAGTTTCTCCAGTAACTGATCGTCCCTGACCTAGCCATGCAGGACGATTCTTGCGCTACTTTGGCATTGCCAAGGAGACAGTGAGGACCTCGGTAGATGCGAAAAAATGGATAGATTTCACCATAGCTGCCATAGGGGCACAAAATATCTTAAATGATATCTTAAATGATATCCCGGATAATATCCCAACAACATTGGGCTAAAGAAAATACCCAGGCTTGTACCCAATGTAACCTCGACTGAGGCGTCAGATGGCATCGTTGACAAGGTTCCGATCTTCCAAGAGCAAAAACTGGGGATCCTCCAAGCATTGAGTAAGGTGATGAGGGACCCAACAAAAATGCGCGGGCGTGGAGATGGACCCCATTTGTTGAACGGCGCTGCATGATGCAGCACCGCAGCTTTGTTCCAGTCAATGTTTGGATCATCCATGCCACCTGGCTTCGCTTCGGAAGGAATTGGGAATTTTCTTGGGAACACTGGATCGAAATATCGCCGTGTGATTCAAATCTCTGACATCTGTGACATCTGAAAAATCAGGTTCGAAATCTCATTGATGTGCCCAATCCAAGCCTGGGCGTCATCTTTTTCGCTGTGCACCTGTCGGGACCTTGAAGAGTTTCTGTCAAAAATCCCAGCGATATTCCCAGCACAGAACCCAATGGCCATCATGATTTGAGACGGCAACGTATCTGACCAGTCCGGAACTGATGGATGGCCCACCCTTTGAGGTTTTACCCTCTTCTGTCAGCCTCTCAGAACGTCATTTCTTGGGCGCGATATGCTTTGTGACCTTCAAAAAAAACCTGAGCAAATGAACCTCACCGACTCACCTGACCAAGAAGCATGGTGTTTTGGTGGTTTTTGAGGGGGAAGCGTCTGAAGAATGGATAGAATGGCGAAGTTTTCATACTTGTGAAATGAGGGGAGCCACGACGGCCCGCGACGCCATTTCCATCACGACAAGCTCTGAAAAGCTGAGGCTTTTGCTGTCACCCATCCCTGTGTTGGGTCCCTTACTGCCAGAGCTGTTCTTCTTGGCATGTTGTGGCGCCAGAAACTTACTGCGGAAGGGAGAACGTGCTGGCAATTTCTGTGGTGTTTGCTGTCCAATTCTGAGTTTCTAACACCGAGGTGGGACTAATGACAGTGTGGCTAGCGCCCGCAGCTCAAATAACTTCGAACCCCGGCGAAAAAAGGATCTCTGAAGTATTCCGATGGCATATACGCGTTTGGAACCAAAGGGCACCTCGGGCCGAGGTCGAATCTGATTTTTGTCTTGAAGGATTTCTGTGTGGTTTGCGCCAGCACCTCAAATTGAACTTGAAACTGAGATGCATCCTTTTGCGTCTGCAGCAATGCTGTATGCAGAATTCCAGGAAAGTCATCATCTTTCGCAGTAAGAAGAATCCAGGACCCTCAAAATCATTTGCCGATTTCGCGGGCGATGCGCTGAACCAGGTCTCGATGTACGTGGCAAACTTTGGGCTCATTCCCATGATGTGCCTCGGACGACTGGACACGTTGCTGTGCCATCATTTAGCTGTGCAGTTACTGTTTCTTAGATGTTCCAAAGATACTGATTTCAGGTGCGCATTTGTTCGTTGTCTTGTTGGTTGCTCGCTTCCTGTTAGGCATGCGCTGGCGTTGAAAGGCATGGAAGTGAAGGAGGACCGCTGCGTCCAGTGGATCCAGTGACCCCAACAAAGTGATCCATCCGCGGGTCCAACAGCGGGATCTCGTGGTGTCCAGGAGCCATTCTTTGGAGTTGTGCCCAGGCGTCGGGATCTGGGGATGAAGTCAAGAAAGCCCAGCTATTGGGCGACCCAAATATCAGGGAGATGGCAATGCTACCCATGGATCGAACGAATCGAACATAATTTGTCTCTGCCTGAGTTTCAACCGATTCTGAAAGCTGATGGGAAAGTAGTTCAGAACGCCTGGTTTTGAAAACTTGTTGACCCCACCATTCTCAACCACTGCAGATGGTTTCTCTACTCCTTCGGTGCACTGGATGCCGTCATGGGGTCCGGCGTCCTGTTTTCATGTCCGAGAGGAGCTTTCAGCAGGGTTTTTCCTGTGAACATCCTGACATCTTTTTCTCACTGGGTACTCACTGACCAAGCTTCTCTGCTCATTTGCTTCATTCCGGCACAAAGTTCGGGGCAAAACGGTCCCATCTCTCAAGAGAAGAAACGTTGGACTTTCTCCTTTTCTTGATTGGTAAATCGCTGGCTGGCCCCAATTTTTTGTGGTTAAATGATATACAGTTTTTTTTTTAGATGATTTTTATAGGAAACTCCCATCAGGGGGAAGGATGCCGGTTTTCTCTCCCAGGGTGGCTGTGCTTGTGCTCTACTTCAAGGGAGCTTGCTGCTCAGTGACCCAACTGGGCACCATGATGAAGTTAGCCGCCCGATTGGATCTGAATCAATAGCTACACAACTATCAACTGGGTCCAAAAATGTGGGATATCCAAAAATTGCAATTTTCATGGGAAAACTAATGACGAAGCAGGATTTCAACATATTTCAACATATTTCAACAGTTTTATCATCTAATTGTTCAATCTAAATTTGATAAACCATCGTATTTTCGGATGCCCAATTTTACAGACAGTCCTGGCTCGACTGAGGCGGCTGCGAGGGAGCCGCCGAGAGAGTACAGCTCCCTTCCTGCCTAGTGGCTCTTTTCCGGTTGCAAAGTGGGATATCTCTGACGATATCTCTGACCTGTTGCCCCAAAATCCTGAAGTGGTCGTTTTGGTGCATATGCTGCAGGATCTTGATTGAACCAAGCAGCCTCCAGTAGTGGAGCCTCCCCGTTTGTGCTCACAGCTGCCAGGAGCATTCTGTCGTAGATGCAGAAAAGATTGCAGCTGCTGCATGCATTATTTTCTCCAATCTTGATGTACGTCACTGCACTTTTGCAGATGATATTTTGAGGACGGGCTCAATTTGAGACTTTCGCTGTTTGAAAGACTGGCTAGTGAATCACAATCACTTGCTACACTTGCGCGTTTCAACCGTGTATTTTTACTGCAGCACATGTCAGCTTCTGCCCTCCCGTGATCACAGTGGCAAGTTATACCAGCGGGATGCACAAGATCGGCCATGGTGGCACCCATTTGACCAGCTGGGCGCAAGAACTCCACAGTGTCGCGCTGGTTTTTGGGCGGATGAATGGGTCAATATGGGTCAAGACCGACGGCTGACCGTGGTAAACCACAGAAATTTTGGGTTATGGGGGACCCCGTCCCGTTTTTACAGGATGTTTTAGATGATGCTTTCCCCCAAATTTTCCAGGTTTCCAACTGTTCGATCTGGGTGTTGCTACAAAGCAATTTTGACCGAATACCGAAATGATCGTTGGTGGTATGGTTTGTAGTTTGTACCGTACGCATCTGGACGTTTACTTAGCTCTGTCAGGACGGCAATGTTGAAAGCCTGTGCTTTTCGCCGGACAATTCCTGCTTAGCCGTTGCACTAGGTTCGAGGGAATGGCGGCTTGCTGAGGATGGTGACAGTTGTTGACTGGGCCTGTGATTTCCACATGCTGAAAGCGACCATTTTTTTCGTATCAGTGTCCGGTACCCAAGGATCAGGTACTCATTGAGATCCGTTGCATGTTCTTCTCTCGTCCCATGAGTTTGGGTCTGGATCATCCCAGATATGCGAGGAATTAGAACCATCAAGTAGTTGGCTTTGGTATGAACACATCCTAGCAGGAGACAGTATACAAGTATTGATTAGCCCTCCCCATGCCCACCTCTTAAGGGAGTGCCAGATGAGCAATCGCAAAAACCTTCAACAATGCTTGTTTTTCAGTTTGGGGGCTAAACTGCCATTTACAGAGTTATGGGAGATGTTTCCGATGCAGGATGCCAACAAACTTACTCTAAGTACACGTCGAGTTTCTGACGCCCGAAAATTTTTCTTGTCCCGATTTTCATGGCGCCAGATGGAGCCGTCTGCCTTTTGTCTGCCACCGCTGAACGGAAGCAAATCTTCCCGGACGCCCATGGAGGGGCCGTGGTGAGATCTGTCCATTGGACAAGCCCCACAACTCTGGCGACTGCGGGGGCTGCCACCATTCGACTCTGGGACACCACACGGGTACCTTGTTCAACATTTTGAAGCGGCAAATTTTGCTTGAGGATCTTACGACCATGTTTTTTTTTTGTTTTCTTTGTTTGGTTTCAAATGTCAAGGGTGAGTCTGGTTGTATTTTTGAATGGAGAAGATTTCGGATGCTGGTCATGGGGATGAAGAGGTTAGGCCCGGGATCATTGCACAGTTTCTACAGATGATATCACTGTAGGTCATACCCTCTGGTAATTTAACATAGCTATTGAAAATCACCATTTTTAATGGGAAAATCCACTATTAATGGTCATTTTCAATAGCTGTTTTGACATAACCAGAGGGTACTATACCTATTTCCTTCGTTTCACTCCTGACTTGGTCGGGCAATCTCCCATTTGTCGAGGGAAGTCCTCTTCTCACTGGTCCATTTCGGGTGAAATGGATTGATGGATACATGATATGCTGTGTGCTATACATATGTATGAATATGATTATGAATATCATCATGATGGTGATGTTGGTCATGATGATGGTGATGATGATGATGATGATGGTGATGGTGATGATGATGATGATGGTGATGATGGTCATGATGATGGTGATGATGATGATGCTGATGGTGATGGTGATGGTGATGATGATGATGATGATGGTGATGATGATGATGATGATGGTCATGATGATGGTGATGATGATGATGGTGATGGTGATGGTGATGATGATGATGATGATGGTGATGTTGGTCATGATGATGGTGATGATGATGATGATGATGATGATGATGGTGATGGTGATGATGATGCTGATGGTGATGGTGATGGTGATGATGATGATGATGATGGTGATGATGATGATGATGGTGATGGTGATGGTGATGGTGATGGTGATGATGGTGATGATGATGATGGTGATGGTGATGGTGATGATGGTGATGTTGGTCATGATGATGGTGATGATGATGATGGTGATGGTGATGATGATGATGGTGATGATGGTCATGATGATGGTGATGATGATGATGATGGTGATGGTGATGATGATGATGATGGTGATGATGGT
>Ga0126342_10003647_pt1 | contig 25633 bp, 19 predicted proteins | sample Cyp1metagenome_FD_92528 | JGI IMG/M metagenome (GOLD analysis project Ga0126342, IMG submission 92528) | Coral microbial communities from Lord Howe Island, Old Settlement Bay, Australia - Cyphastrea 1 metagenome | ecosystem: Host-associated > Invertebrates > Cnidaria > Coral ... | reverse complement strand
ATGATTAAAAAAAAGGTAAAAAACAATTGGAAATAAATAGAATTGGAAATAAAAAATGTTGGATAAAAAATTGGATTTCAGCACTGGTGGTTGATTAATCGGGGGTAGGCCCACCGGTTTATTCATCTCGGGGGACCACCTGTTTTTAAATTACATTTTTTTTTTGGGCAATGGTGGTTGATTAATCGGGAGGGGATTATTAATCCTCACTTGACATTATTTAGGATCCCTTAAAAAACCTGTTGCTTTTCCATCGTCGATTGCCAGCTGGGTACAGCACATCCCCTCATCTCTGAAGCCTTCGTTGGGGCAGCCCAGCCGAAATCTGTTGGGAAGTTATTGGGGATGGACAATTTCACATGGGAAATATCAGGGGAATATGATGGGAATATGATGGGTAAACATCCCAGGAAAAAGGTGTAAGATAATGGTATGATGGGTAAACACTGGGAATACGATGGGTAACATACATGGTGCAAACATCCCAACACTGGGAATATAGTGGGAATATGATGGGAATATTATGGGTGAACATGGGATTGGGATAGCGTGAAATGGCTTGAAACCATTTGAAACCACCAACTGCTACAAGCGTTTGTTTGACTCATGAGAGAGGGGAAATCACATGTTAAAGATGTATATATAGTTGGTGGGAAAATGTGGTAAGTGGGGTGCTGACCTAGGCTGTAGTCGGGTTTATAGGGGTTGTGAAACGAGCAGAGCCCGTGAATTCTCACCATCCACTCTTTGGTGACTACAACGGACTGCAATACCCGTGGAAAATGTCCAGGATGTCAAACCTGTTGGGAAACCACACTTGTATCAATAGGAATCCGGATTTTTTTCAGGGAATTCTCCCAGAAAGTGCCATATTTATTCCATATTTGGACTGTGTTTTCACAGATTCGGATTCGCGGCAGGAAGTGCACCGCTTTCCAGATGTCAAGGCAAGCGCGCTGCGGCTTGGGAAGGAGTCCCAGCCAGCTGGTTGAATCCACAGCATCCATGTGGGTCCATCCAAGTTGCGTGACCATTCCATTCAACCATTCAGTAGTCTTATAGAATTTACCCTCTGGTAAATTAACATAGACCCTGGCAGATAGGGGTTGGAAGACTAGTTTCCATTAAAAATGGGTGATTTTCAGGGTCTATGTTAATTTACTGGAGGGTACATAAATTTCACGAACTTCACTTTCCACATTGGTATATGTTGGTATATTGTGGTAATATATTTGGGAGGTGTGTGCCCCAGTCCAGTGGCACATGTTTTTGACCCAGGCCTTGCGCCTCAAGAGCCTCGGCCAAAAGAACGACTTATGTTTTCATGCAAAGCCCAGGCGTTGCGCGTATATATATAGAGAGAGAGAGAGTTGTATGTATGTATATATATATATATATACAGTATACATATAAATATATACACACACTTGTAAAGGTCTATATAATTAGGTGAATTAGGTATAATTAGGTGTTATGTTCTTTGGGCCAAACATGTCCTCGAACATGGCGCATGAGAACGATGAGTGACTTGACATGCGTTTAAAGAGAATGCGTAATCACAGCTTACATCTATATCATTTATGCAATGCTGTGTCTTTTTGACATCCTCAACTTACTGGTGCTAAACGTAGGGAATGGGGGTGATATCCATAACGATTAGAATCATCATCCCATTCCTCCATTAATGGGTTGCTGAGGATTTTTCCACTGGGCTCCCGAAGAAGAACCAAGCCTGGACATTGCTCGGTGTATTTGACGGGACCTCAAGGCAAGTACTCTGAGCTGGTCAAGAGTTGGAAATTCAGGAGAAAATCCGGACATCTTTTCCTGGACTTGTTTCAGTGGGTGACTTTGGACTTCATGGTTTGATCGTCTTTAATCGTTTTTTATTTGGTAGATCCCATAGTGAACAACCCATTCGGGGATGGTTTATAAAAATCGAGCAATTCTAGGGTTTACCACGTTACCAGGCAATGTCAAGTCGTTCAGGGTAAAACGTCCTTGTTGAATATCACCCCTTCAAAAGGTGGCAGTACAGCAATCACTATCAATCCATTCCAATCTGCAGATCGAAAGTATATGGATCATCTGGAGTCTGTGCTTTCCATCAAGCATGACCCACAGGTACCCACCTTCAATTCATGCTGCGGATGGGCTCTGTGCACAGCTTAGCTAAGCTCTTAAGATGAAGAGCTCGGAAACGCTTCGGGAATTCGCGGCGAAGAGGTGTTATGGTGATGTTTAAACTGTATATCTTAGGGGAGTGGTTTAGTGCTTCATCTGCTTATTACTACTTATCTATTTAGTTTCTAATCTGTTGATTACTTTTTGGGAGTGGTTCGCACGCACAGTGATGTTAATTAAGTTCCATCAAGAAACTGGCGTAGCCGTTGAACGGACTTGGAGCTACTTACTGCTTGGGCAGCATCCGCAGCTGAAGACCTGTAAAGTCAGAGATGCTGATCGCCGACCAATGAATTTTAGTATAGATCTTCCGAATTTCCGGGGTGTCCACATGTAATTGACCCACTTATACATCATATATACATCATATATACATCATATATACATCACATATACATCATATATACATCACATATACATCATATATACATTATATATACATTATATATTATATATATACATTATATATACATTATATATATACATTATATATACATTATATATACATTATATATACATTATATATACATTATATATTCATTATATATTCATTATATATATATACATTATATATACATCATTATATATACATTATATATACATTATATATACATTATATACATTATATATTCATTATATATTCATTATATATATATATATACATTATATATACATCATTATATATACATTATATATGCATTATATATACATTGTATATACATTATATATACATTATATATACATTGTATATGCATTATATATACATTATATATATATATATACATTGTCTCTAAATATATCTCGTTGTGTAACAAGTTGCAGCAGCCATCAGATGCCCACCCCCAGATGCCCAAGCGAACACACTGGACCAGGTAGAGCATGGCCCCCTGGAGTGCATCTTTGATCGGCCTGAGAAGGCCCACCATCCCCAACTAGGGGTCTTTTTTTTGAGCCACACCCACACAGTGTTTGATGATGCAAACCCAGCTGTGCTTTGTCCGTTCCTTTTTTTGAAGTCGCCACCTGGCGCCATCAAGTGGTGGTGTCATAGACAATCATCCTGATACAAGTAGAACATCCACGAGGTTGAATTCTACCGGTAGGTTGATTATCCAGTTGGGCATGGTCCAATGATGAATGATATGTGGAAAATTGTAGAACTATACAGGAACTCCCAAACAAAATTATTAAAAGATGTAATTATTATTTACCCCTAGTTTAGGAGTGGAGTTTCCTTTTTTAAAAGGGTCACTATATATTTCCATATGTTTCTGATATATAAATATCTATCCTATTTGCTGTTTCGCTGGCGATGTTTCAGGACAGTGGCCGTCACGACTTCTGTGCGTTGGAAGATGAGTTGGAGGTGCGCCCAACGATCGACCAAAAAGCCAAGAGGGTTGCATTTGTTTTTGCATGTCTGGGCAAAAAAAATGTCATGAGCAAATTATCGAGTTATATTCATGTTATATTAATGTGTATTAATGTTATATATATTATATTCTGGTTATGTGTGGTTATCTCTATTCATAAACCCAACTGCACCCCAAGTAGCTCCATATCTATGATGAGTTTGAAGAGTCGCCTTTGAGACTGAGGTTGATGGTAGTGCTGCGGCTGCTTGGAAGCAAATGCAGTAAATGCAGATACGAAACGAACACCTGGTGGATATGGAATGATTGTTTGTCCTTAAGCCTTGGCGGGTCTTTTTCCTTGCATCTCGCAGCCTGAGTTTGGATGGTGAATCACCAGTGAAATCGGAGAGAACTCGATCGAGCTCTGGAGATTCAGACAGGACGAGAAGAACACTTTTACAAATACTGGCAAATACTAGGGAATATCATGGGAATATCATGGGATCGCATGGACATTTTTATGATTGGTATCCCAGACATGACTTGTTCTGAGCTGAAAAAAAATAGGCCGAAGTAGGACGGATCTCCTGGAGATCTGCATGGTGTGACGGGTAAAGAGCACGGGTCGAGTTGGGCACGGTGTCGTATCAGGTCCGCTTGACAGTGCTCCGTGCGGCTGGCGTGACGTTGAGAAAGGGAGGGTAAAGAAGTTGAGAGGTCAGAAATATCATGAGGTAAACCAAACCCCACATGGTTCATTCTGGGTAGAAGCAGAGGAAATGTGGAGTTACATCTCAATAAATTCATGCATGGGAAATTCTACGGGAAACTCCGGTTTTGAACCCCACCTGTAGGTCATTGCGATGGGTGGTCATTGCGATGTCTTGGTTTGAGACATACCCATCTGATCCCATTTCTCACAACATTTAGCATATTTAGCCAGGTCTTGGATTTTTGACTTCAATGATTCATATAGAATTTCATAGATATGAAATACATCGAACTACTATGATATACCCATGACGGATCCATGGTGCTGGTATATATGCTAACATAAAGGGGGTATATTGATGGGATCCATGTTACCATATATATATATATATATAGATATGTAGCATACATGGATCCTATGGGTTATGATATACCCTGGACATCCCGTTTTAAACTCACGGATTGGCCCGGCGGGTGATTTGTCCGATCGCAGCTGCGCAGCTGCGCTGCCAGGTGCCGATTTCGTCCCCACCTGACTTGGAGGCCGGAGGGACTTCGAGGCCTCGGCGTTAACTTCTTGGGGATTGTACTAATTGGCTTATCAAATGGGGATGGCTTGCCATTATGATGATTACCCTCTGGTTATGTCAAAATAGCTATTGAAAATCACCATGTTTAATGGGAAAATCCACTATTAATGGTCATTTTCAATAGCTACGTTAAATTACCAGAGGGTATCATATATTATCATATTATCATATATTATCATATATTATCATATATTATCATATATTATCATATTATCATATATTATCATATATTATCATATATTATCATATATTATCATATATATCATTAAATTATTTGTTGGGTGTATCATGATGCTGGGGATTATGAACTATGACTATAACCCATGAATCATATGAATGTTTACTGTTGTTTACTAAGAAACCAGAACTTCATGGGATGGGATGGGATAGGCTATTTTTCATGGATCAAATGACTTTACAGAAATGGTTGGCATAAATCATGAACATCGACTGGATATGATCATAATTGGGCCTCATGGAACCCAAACATAGAAGAATCGGATAGGAAAATCATTCTCCTGGCCCTATATGTTGGGGTTTGTGTTAAATATAAGAAGTATATCTTGCAGAAAACTTGCAAGGTTCGACGGTCGCAGTTTTCACAATATGTTTCGTGTGAGGAATTGGCAGATATTCTTGAATGTTAACCCCCAATAGGTTCGCACCGTTAATACATGTCAATAGCTTCATAGGGAGACAATCAGCATTTCATCGAATAGACCAACCATGTCAGCCATTGTCAGCCATTGTCAGCCTATGGAGGCAATATTTACAGTAGCTGCTCAGTTAATGTGGTTCTGTCTGATGGGGATACCCAATGGCAGCTGTGGGGAAAATGGTGATAAACCATCTGATTGGTGGTTTGGAACATTTTTTATTTTTCCACATTTATTGGGAATAATCATCCCAACTGACTTTCATATTTTTCAGAGGGTAGGCATACCAGCAACCAGCCATGATAAACCATGGAATTGTGTGGCCTGTTGAAGACCCTTTCCTTCATAGGCCAGCGTGGCCATGACGTCACTCCTGTGTGCTGTGCGCACGCGAGACGTGACAAAATGTTGCACGCGAGACGGGACATCCATGAAACTGGGAAATCTTTGGAATTTTGGAATCTGTTGTTTTTCCCCATGAATATTCCAATATCCCATGTTTATCCCATTAAATGACCCTTTATGGTTAATATATGTAACCCCATTGATGTCATTCAAATCCCAGAAATCCTAGGTTTTTTTCGGTTGAACATTGACCCAAGGAATCCTTTTGGACATTTTTTTTTCGGTTCAACTGGGTATTCCATGGTATTTCTGTTGATGGAGCACTGGGAAACCCTCATGTTGAATGGGTACCCTCTGGTTATGTCAAAATAGCTATTGAAAATGGCCATTTATAGTGGATTTACCTATTCAAAATGGTGATTTTCCATAGTTATGTTAGTTTACCAGAGGGTAAGTCATCTACATGATTGCCAGTTGTGTAGGTGAATGAGAGACGCATCCGTGGCTGTTGATATGACATGTTCAGATACAAAACAAAGCGTCGGAAGAAAACTGGTAATGTGGTAATGTACACCGGTGTACCGCTATTCCGTGCATTTTGGATATGTTTGGTTGTATGTCGGAACTTGGTAAATAGCACAGTAGCAAACCTCCCATTCCATGGTGTCAAGACAGCTTCACCGATGCCGTGCTCAGCTGAAGAGTGGTAAGCCACCAGACTTAGCACAGGGCAGCATGCAGCATCAAGACTTCACATGTTGTGGAAACATGGCAGAGACAGAAATGACATGGGACTTGGCTTGAAACAACTAAGACGCAACCCCACCTTAGACCTTAGTCCAGTCGTTTCCAGTCCTTGGTTTCCTTTCACCGTTTCAGCAGGGTCCGCATTTGCTGAAGCTGAATGGAATTCTGCCAGTTTGGCGACTGACGTATGATAGCGTAGATTTTCGCTGCACTTGGACAGAGAACACGCCACCGACAGGGCATATTGCAGGCAGGGCTGCTGGAAGTTTGGGGATCGACACAATGATACAGTAGTAATTATATATATATATATTAAATTATATATATAAATAATTATATATATATATATGTATGTGTATGATTATCAATGAGTGTCACCATCACAGATGATAGATGATAATAGATCATAGTATATTGTATATGATTCATATGATAATAATACTATCACAATCATCCTAATATCAACAACAATGCCCAGTCCTTGAAGGATGATCAGAAAAAATCATTTTGATTGGAATATATATATACTGGCATATTAACTCAATATACAAGGATTCCCATTTGATGAACGACCACAAGGATTCCCTTCTCATATGATGTGTCTGAAATATCCCAATGGTATCTCATTATTAAAATTATTATATTATATGAGCCATGGCAAAAACTCTGGCATTAGAAAACATGTAAGGGACGGACATTGCTTCTAAGAACATGTGCAAGCATGAGGTAAGCCAGGTAAGCGATGGGACCTTTCCAAATCGCGATAACTTCTGTGAAGGTTCTGTCGTACCTGTATACATATATCGTTCCCTTTCAGCGATACCCCCAAAAATCGTTGCCATACAACATGTTTGTACAAATGTGTGGTAAGCGATGGGACCTTTCCAAATTTGTTGATGTCCTTTTCGTGAACCTTGAGTTTCTGATATTGCTCATATGATCATATATTATATCCCAAGTACATATCATTACTTTCTCTTATATTCCAATTATATCCCAATGATATCCATAGTATGAGAATATCGGGAATATTCCCAAGATTTGACCAATAGTATGATATCCCCATAGATATCCTGGTTGGTGGTTTGGAACATGAATTTTATTTTCCCATATACTGGGAATAATAATCCCAACTGACTTTCATGTTTTTCAGAGGGGTAGGTCAACCACCAACCAGTCATGTTACCATCTGGTTATTTAACAGTTCGCCATGGAAAATCCACCCATTTTTAAGAACGGTAAACCGGTAAACCATCTATTTCGATTAGGGCCAACTATACCATGGCGAAGTGTTAGTCATAACCAATGATGGCCCATAGAAATATCCTGTTAGTCATAACCAATGATGGCCCTTTTCACATGATATAACATATAACCATTAGTCATAACCATTAGTCATAACCAGTCATGTTATATCCCAAAAACCAGATGGTGTATATATATATATATATGTATCTATATATACTATACAAAAATTATGGCCCATTAAAAATCTGGATTTACCGTTCTTAAAAATGGGTGGATTTTCCAATGATATCCCCATTTTATATCCCCGCAGATCCAGGCCATGGGTAACGCCGTGGATCTGGGGATGGAGGCCCCGAAGCCCCAAAAGAAGGTGCGGTGGCGGTTTTGGGACGGGAGTGCCATGGCTTCATGGGAAACCACGGGTGGTTTGTTTATCTGGCGTTATCATGGTTTGATCATGTCATGGTTTTATCATGGTGTGTATGACATGTGTTTTTTCTCCATGTTTTATCAACAAAACATAACAAAACTAACTCTGTGGGCAATTAGTCATAGGAAATATAGGCTTTAAAAGTTAAAACGACTGGTGAAGGGTAGCGTAGGGAATGTTAGTGGATCGGTAGCCTGAGGGAAACATGAAAGGTATCTAAGACATTGGTGCCTGGAGGGTCAACGATGGTCATAGTCGGATCAGGAGGCAGCAGAGACAGTGATGGAACGATGGTGTATATACTGTGTATAGATACCTTTATGTGTTTAAGAATCCAACAAAAATGATACAGATGATGGGTTTGATTGGGATCTAGCCCCCAAAAGAGGGGCTAACTCAAGCACAATATATGCGAAATAGCTTGCATTTAGTGGATCTATAAATGGTTGGTGGTGTTATTCATGGTGTTCTGCCTTTGATCAACCATGGTCCCAATCGATTGTTTGAAGAGTTGGAACCATCTTCTTCCAGTGACAAAGAATCGGCAGCAAAAGGCCATTTTTTCGTCTATGAAATCTGCTCTGAACCATAAACAACAATGTGTGATAATGTTTGGAGGATGTTGCAGGCAACCAGGTATAGTTTCGTTTAGTGAATGGCTGCAGGGCCGTTTGAGGTACAAGCATATTGTCCACCCATCCGCATGATCAGCATTTCTGGGGCAAAGGTAGCATTGAAAGCAAAAAAAACAAGTTCTGTAAGCTGTCCTCTCAACGGTCGTGAGGCGTCAGAAATTTGGGTTGGTGCTTTAATGCCTCCAATTTCCAGTCGTGGAAGAGGAAGATTGCAGAAGAGTCTTATACCCAAATGTGGAGGTTTCCCAAATTTCTGCAATCTTCCTCAGTCACAGGGGTATTCCCTATATGGAGGTTTCCAAAGTCACGGGGGTAGCCCAAATGCATCATCCATCATAGATGACCAGGGGCGGACTTCCAGCATGGTCCTGGTCGTGGGGCACATCCGGAAAGCAGGGTCCCAAGGAGGTGGGCTTCATCCAAAATGAGGGGATAGCTCATGACAGCCCCAAAAACTGCCAGGGAAAAGGATGGGTCTGAATGCTGAGATATGCGTAGATATCCCAAATCCACTGGGTAATGGGATAATCATGGATAATCATCATACTCGCATGGCCCATGAAATGATGATATTGTTGAAACATATTGTTTACCCCATTTTCGGGTAGACTCATATGGAAAACGGATCGATTTCCACCACCTGTTCTTTTCCTAACATTTTCAGACCATTTATTGGGAAGCTACGGCCCCTGGGTCAAAGATTGCAACCTTGGAAGCCATTGATTTAAGGGCGATGTAGAGTAAAGAGCCAATTTTGTTCGCATCTTCTGTAACTTGCAATCGTAGGCCATTTTTTGGGACATAAATATGTATACATACATACATATTATATATATATATGGACAGCTTGCGGTTGAACTTGCAGCTTCGATGCAAAACGCGCTGTTGGGTTGGGCTGCGATGAGTGGATGATTGATCAATATACATATATAATATACATATACGCACAGTCTATACTAATAAAGTGCGAATCCAAACCAACGGAATCTCAATCTTATTAAAGAATTTAAAGAACAACAAATTGGATAGTTCTCCAATCCAATCTTGACAATCTCACTGCAAATCGACAATGGGATGAGGCTGACAAGAATCTGCCGGATGGAGTGCAAGAGCGCCGTGTCGAGGTTTGGGTACAGGCGCATCCATGGCGCCATGGCGCAGCGCTGGAAAGAAAAGTAGTGGAGCTAAGGGATTTCCATTCTCCCGAAGTTTGAGATTTGGCCAAACATGGTAGCTGAGATTGCCATTGGGCGGGTGCCATTTGGGGGATCGATGGGATGGTTGAGGCTGACCCAGATGCCACCATTGGTTGGGTCTGGAGCTCAGACAAACTTCCTGCCCAGTAGCATGTGGGGTCACTCTATATACATCATGACAAACATGTCATAAAAAATGGAGGGAAATCGCCCCCTTTTTTTGAGACAAAACTCGGTCGTATTGTTGGCTACATGATGCTATATGGGTTTGTTTGAAAATAAATGGTCCCTGAATCCATCAGTTCATCACAACGTTCCCTGTTTAGAATTGCCGGAGATATAGCTCATTCTCAGACGCACCCAAGGACATCAAATTGGTTATAAGTTATAAGTTATACGTCGATAAGATCCCATTATAAACTCCATTAATAATAAATATAATTAAATATATATATATACATATACAAAAAAAAACAGACGCAACTATGTCCGGTTAAGGTTTGTCCGTGGCATCAGGTCCTGAGTCGAGTCATTGAGGAGTTGGCCCGCAAGGAGGTCCTGCCCGCATTGAACGTTGGAAGGGTCTGTACTTAGGAAACTTCCCAATGATATATAGATATACTAATATTATATGCTAATATTGGTCACTTAGTAAACTGCACCAAAATATTGAAGTATATATTTGGCTAATATGAGTAGCATAGATATAGATAATATACGTATATATATATACTCATATACTCATGATTTGATTAAGTTAAAGCGTGATGGTAATTAGTAATGAGTTCTTCAGGGCCGCTTCGTCGAGTAAGACAACCAGTCACCGGATGGTTTTTTGATCGACTGTAGATCAGACGAATGGTTGCCCCATGCGAAGCCACGGGCCTGACTTTTTTGTAGCCCATCACAGGGTGAGATGGGTGGTGATACATAACTAGCTGCAAAATAAAAAGAGTAATAATAGACGGCTAAAACTCACAATGGGGGTTGTCAGCTATAGAAATTTTAAAGGGATGAGGACTCTATGATTCATTTGCATTCGGCCAACACAATAGTCTTGGTTGTGTTCAACACCCCTTGACCGTGTTTCGAGGTTACACCGCCATGCAGACCCATCTTGAATGGGGTTTATCCAAAGATGCATGAACATGGGAGATACTCCAAGCTCTTAGTCTCCCTTTTGAAAAAATAGACCATTGATTATATCCCCACCACCCAACGATTCTAGCCTCCCGCACGATGCCCGTTTGACGCAGCCTGATGCTCCATCCATCGTTGGCCTTCGAGTGGTGAAGGGCGGCGCAAAGAAAGATGGGGTGCGCCCAGCGGAATGGTTCAGGGACTGGAACTTGGGGATGGTCAAAATTCAGGGACCTTCAGAACAGACCACGTGTCGCAACGTGTCGCAAATTATTTGTCAGTCTGAACAGACTGTTAGGTTTTTGGCAGTTTTGATCCAGAACCAATGCTATTGTCCCAACAAAAAATGGATGTCTGATACTAAGACTACTTCATCAAGGCCTCGGTTCAAAAGATTGAGTTGGGTATCTCAACATGCCTATCCCGGTCATGTTGGCTGTGTCATGTAAACCTCAATCCCACTAAATCCTAATTCTTCATGGTTAACTATCTCAAGTATAGTTGAAATCCCACTAAATCCGTCTAAATCCCTAATGTTGATGGTTAAATACCCATTAAGCCCATCCTTGGTTGCATGTTTGATTCTTGTGCCAGCCATGGCCCGCTGGAGAGGATGGGAGTGTGCGCGGCAGCTCACAAGCGAGGCTAGGTCCAGATGGCGCACCATGGGAAGCGCAGGGAATCGGAGTGCCCCCCAGTTGAAGCTAGTTTATAAACTTCATTAACAATATATACATCTGGGTAGATTGTAACGACCTCACTGCGACCTCACTGGAATCATGGTTAGTAAGGGGAATCATCCCCAAATGGCCTTAATTCAGGTTAGTGAAATATTATAATTTACCCAGATACATATATATATATACCATAAATCCTAGGTATTGTAGTTGTAAAGCAACTTAGCTAATTATGGAGCACCACCTTATAGAGAATGGAAAGAGAGGGAAGGAAGGTCAGCAGGATCACAAAATTGGTGGGTGACTCTCTCCCCAATTTCCAGCAGGAGACAGGGCTATGGTGCTTCACCTGCAGCTGCACTGGCTGGAAGGAGATTTCCCAATGGTGGGACCATCCACGAAGATCTAGATTTGAACAGGAGGGTGCCAGATCTTTGACGCATAAAGCCGACCTTTATGAGCGTAGCGAGAAATGGCAGCATGACGCATTGATAGGTTTGGACATACATACAATTGGAATTCTGCAAGCCTATCGCTGGAAAGAAAGCATGCAAATCAAGAAAAGACAACTAGCATGGCATAGTTGTTCAGCTTTGTTGCAAGCACAACCTGGAATAAGTATGTCATCAAAGAAAACCAGGCCAGTGAGGGAAAGAACTGGTGGTGCCACGAACTGCAATGGGGCTGGAAGCAGAAAAAGAGAGGCGTAACCAGCCTTAATCAGTTAAATTGTTTCTTCAGCCAACAGACATGGAAAATCATTTTGCAGTACAACAAAAGAACTAGTGTCCCAGTGAATTCATGTGAATTCCATCATAGTACTAGTTGTAGATTTTGCGCTATATTGCACTATATAAATAGTAGGCTACTTCCCCATTGAAAGTCAGGAACTGCGGCTACGGAGCTTCTGCTCCCAGTGATCGACAGCCAGATGTGGGGCTCCTTGGGGGGCTGGTGCCTTTTGGGATGTGTGGATTGGCTCTTACGAATTGCAGTCTCACCAACAAAAACCCCTGGGTTTTACAGACAAACGTTGCCATCAAAACCAGGGATTGGATCCACACTTTTTTGTCGGCTTTCACACGGAGAAATCAGCCCTACAACATGTTCATGGGATGAAACACCCGAAAATGCGGATGTTGTGCGATATGGTTGGTGGTGTGATTCATGTCTTATATGTTATATTCATGTCTATTCCAAAAATATCATGGTGAAAACTGGTGAAAACTGATGGTCCCAGTTCACTTGAAACCACCAACAAAAGGAGGACCATCTGTCAAAGCGGCAAAGAGCACACGTCTTTGGTATGTTCAGTTTATTTGGGCAACGCTGGAAATCCATTCTGTTTGGTAGTTGCATGCGGTTGAATCTTACTGGTGCTTAGGGAATGGGGGAATGATCCATAATAACTATTCACAATCATCCCGTTCCCTCATTCCCTACTAAGCACCAGGAAGCAACGGAAATGATGATAGTCCAATTTGGCAATGGGCAAACCCCACCAAGCAGCGATTGCCGAGGACGATTACGGAAACTTGGAGGCTGGGTGTGAGACACATAGGACCTCATAACGATGCATTCGTCGATGATTTGGTAAGGGGAAATCATCCCAAAATGACGTTGTTTTCGGTGCATGGATTATTGGTAGTGCGGCCACCTTCAGCCTATCCAGGATAGTTGGTGGCTGGTGCTTTCGATGAGAAGAGTTCCATCTTTGCAGAATTTACCCAAGTTGTTCAGGTTCTTTTCATAGGCTGAAACCAAGGTGGAGAGTTTGCAATGTCCAAGTTGATGAATCACAGTTGCAGTTTCACAGATGTACAGAAGTCCTTCCTTCTTGAAAGGCGGATCATGCTTCGTCTCTGTGAGGCCTATAGGAATGTTTCTAGATCCTCAAAATGTCCAGTCCATCAAACTGACCGGTCCATCAAACTGGTTCCCAGCGCTCTCAGAAAAGAGCATCAAAATGGGATCAGTGATTTCTACTGCTGGGATTTACTGAGTGGAACTGAATCAAAATCTACATCTTTTGTTTGAAATCTATGTTTCCAAAATGCTGAACAAGAAAAATAATGCTCTATATAATATGATCTAATTCTCTAAAATCTAAGGCCCGTAAAACTACCCGCCCCTAAATTTAACAGGAGTTAGGAAGATTAGTTTCCACATGTGTCCACCAAAAATTGACGATGTTCAGGGTCTATGTTACGTTGGGAGAGGGAGAGGGCAAGATCCTATCCCACTTTCTGACTGTTCATTCCGATTATATCCATGCATATCCCTGAAATCCAGTAGATTTCCCACTTTTTTTGGTCAAATATACCAGAATTCCATGAAATCCGTATTGAATTCCGTTGAATCACCATCATTCATTCCCAATGCATCCCATTGAATTGCATCCCATGAAAATTCCCATGACATACCCTCTGGTAAACTAACATAACCATGGGAAATCACCATTTTGAATGGAAAAATCCACTATAAATCACCATGTTCAATAGCTATGTTAGTTTATCAGAGGGTATCTACCATGAACCATAGTCAACCATTGGGATTTCCCATCATTTTCCCATGAATTCTAAAATGGAATTCTGCCGACAGATCCCGGGCAGGAAGAGATGCTGGTGGACTATGGCCTGGTCTGACTCCCCAGATTGAAGTGGTCAGTTCACCTGTTAAACAGGAGATGTTTTAGCATGAAAAATGGTGATTTGATGGTGACTAATTATTACTAATAATGATTGATGCTTTTTTTTAGCATAAAAAATTATGATGGCATACCAACAAAATGGTGATTTAACCAGCAAGACTGGTAATTTTACCATGAACAATGGTGATTTTTTTGAATGGTGATCAATGGTTAGCAATGAAATGATATTGAAAATTTATTAACGGTGATTAATGAAATGATTAGTTGCGATCGATTGAATATTAACCATTGAATGAAATGGCGATTTAATGTTAGCAATGAAATTGTTGATGGAATGCAATGGAGTATATAACCAGCAACCATACAAAATGGTGATTGAGAGTTCTCCAGCGAAAAAAAGGAGATATCATGGGCAGATAATGGAGATTTAATGGGTACTGTATATAATGATGGGAGACTTCTGTATATAACCATATTAATTAACCCACATAGCCACGGTATGACATGTAGACTATATGTTTTTTTGAATTGTTTGCGAATCTCTGATGTGGATGGGCATGGGCCTCTGCTGGCTACCGATTGTAACAGGTGTTGTGAGGTATGTTTAGAGGGGGGGCATTAGAATTGGCCAAGATAGGAAACCTCGTCAGTGGATCATGTGAATCGTATGTTGATTATTTTGCCACAAGAAATATGCGTTAATATTGATATATACCCATAATATCACATAATTATGTAGTTAATTGGAACTTATTGTAACTATATATATATAACATACATGTAAACATAGAACGGTATTTTACTGTATATAATTCATTGTATCATACACAAGACCAAGCCTTGAAGGGCAGCGACTGCTTGAATACCCAACAAGTGGGTAGTAGATACCCGGGAACGCCTGAGAAACCCACCCGTGTGAACTCTCGCAAAGCATCGGCAACGGAAAGTCCCTCACTTATATTTATCAAATTTATAGATTGTTGATTGACGAGTGACTGCATGAAAAATCCAGCTTTCTCCGTGTGTTCAAAATTACCGGGACGATGAACCGAGATCCGCGCCCAGGCAGTGTTGGAAGTGTTAGAGGAAGGAGATTCTTTAGAGGTGATTTTTGAGGTGCGACCAGTGCCTTGAGGTGTTCAGTTCGGCCAACCCCCTAAAGGTGACCCGTTGACAAGAGATGGTGGTCCATATTGCCCCTGTTTTCTGTTTGTTGCTGGTTAATAAAGTGACAAAGTCTGGATTTTTCCATGTTGCCATAGATGGTTGGTAATAGTTGGTATAAACCTTGTTGATTAGTAACTTAGTAGGTTAACGGGTCGTTTTCACTGCCAAACATGTAGGTTATACATGGTTATACTGTTGTACTAGAAATTAAGTTCTTGGTCAAGATCATATCTATGATATCAAACATGTGTAGCTTGCGAAACTTACCAAACTTGGCATCGGTCAACCTTGAAGAGCCAGAGGAACCAAGAACTGCAGAGGTCTTGTTTTGTTTTTCTTTACTAATGGTATCTGGCTATGAGTCAAAACCCTGGTACCCCTGGTGAACCCCAAAAAATAGCTGGGATTTATGGATGTTCATCCCACATCATCCCACTATAGTAATGGTATCTATAGGTATTGACCCAATGGCCCATACCCATCTGCCAATTTTGGGTACCCATTCTGTTACCCATACCGGCTCGCAATCTTTTTTTTTTGGTTTCAAGGGCTGGGGCAAGCGGTGTGCCATGCCAGGGGGGGGCGTAAGATTTTTTCGGTTGTGGCGTAAGTAGCCCCTGTACTCGTCAAATAGAGTAATTTGTATGTAGTGCATGAAATCACGTTTGAAATCAGTAAAGTTAGTAAAGCAGCCAATTTCAGGGTTCAGAATGGAGTACTGTAGATCAACTTCAAAACCGACCTTTTTTTCATTAGTGTTATCCCATGTCAGGCTTCGTTCTAGCAGGAATAGAATACCCTTTGATATTTAAACATTAATTACAATGGAAAATCAAACATTTATACTGATTGGTGGTTTGCAACATATTTTATTTTTCCATATATTGGGAATTTCATCATCCCAACTGATGAAGTCATATTTTTCAGAGGGGTAGGTCAACCACCAACCAGATAATAGATGATTTTTTCATTAAGACTTCCATGGGGATTTCCCATGGTTTCTCAGCTACTGGTAGCCATGTTTACCAGAATATGTCTGCATGTCCGCCAGGTGCAGGCGCCTACGAGAGTGGCCAAGGAGAGAGTCCCTCGTGGTTCAGCGTTTTCCCGGACATTGCCATTTTGGGTCCCTATGCTCAGACACCCCAAGTATCAAATATGTACTTAATTTCTTATATGTTGTATTTCATATTGGTGCTTTTTTTTCGCTTTCTTTCTGCTCTTAGTTTGGATGATCTCACTTGAAAGTAACATTTTTGGCACGGATTGAAACGGCAACCAACCACCAGTGGCCATGTTCTTATATATATATATTTATATGTGTATATATTATATCAATGTATACCATTTCTATACCATTAATACGTATATTTAATATAATATTACATTTTTGTATAGATAATTTATATAGTCATCCCCAAACATATGGAAAGTAAATCATAACCAATATACTATAATATACTATGGCTTAGTTTTTTTTTTAATATATATATATATGCACTGGTAAAAGTGTTCGAAGGCACGGCTGGATGCAGGAGACGATCCAAGAAGCTGGTGTTTCCGTGGGCGACTTCAAGGCGCGGACATTGCTGGATGAAGAAATGCCGTGATTTTGCCATGAAAAAGGGTGATTTTACCAACAAAATGGTGATTGAAGCATCAAAACAGGTGATCTTACCATCAAAACTCGAGCAGATGTTTAGAAACCCTAATGGGGATTTTACAACATTTTTTTGTTGTGTGTGTGCCTTATTGAAACAATATTAACGAACAAAAATACGAGAATAGAATTGATCTGTTTTTGTTCGTTGAAGTGTCCAAAACGCTCTGTCATCCCTTTGTACTAGTTGGCGGTTCCCATAATTGGTCATAATCCCCAATAAACCAGGAAGTTTTTAGCAGCTTTGAACAATCTATCATCCAGATATCCAGGATTTTGGTCACTGCTCATTTGTCAGCTATATTTTCCATGGTCCTATGGGATATGATGAAATGATGGGATAACGCGTGTTTTTGACTGGATGTAGATGGATGTGTCGGGCAAAGCTGATCGTGAACTTTTTGTGATATGTGAACTACCCTCTGGTTATGACTAGCAGTTTGCCATGGAAAGATCCACCCATTTTGAAGAACGGTAAACCATCTATTTCTCTAGGCCATCTATACCATGGCTATGTTAGTCATAACCAGAGGGTAACACTGGAGATATGACCAACACTGGCAGCCAGGCGGGATACCCCACTGGATAACCATCTATTTCTATGGGCCATCGAAATAACCATGGCTATGTTAGTAATAACCAGATGGTATATGTATATATATATACTATACAAAAATGGCCCATTTATAGTGGATTTACCTATTAAAAATGGGTGGATCTTTCCATGGCTATCGAAAGTGTTTCCTTTTGACGATCTCGAAATCAGTGATTCGACCGACCCGTGTCATCGACGTCGCGACAGACCATCCGCGTCTTGGGCACTGGTGCCTCCTGTCGAGTAGTACAGGTGCGATGAGGGAAGGGCAGAGATTTTCCACCCAAGATGAACAACCGGGGAAAACCTTTTTGTTTTTTTCCTGGTTGGGAAAATGAAACAGACACTCCTGATATAGTGCACTATAGAACTTAAGGGTGGAGGTGAATTCTCCGCCAGTTCCTGTCTACAGAGTCTACACGAAATATATACTGTGACTTAAATAACTTACACGATGTGCTTTTGCAATAACTTTGCTGCAGGCTATCTATATAAGTTTGACCATGTTAAGACTTACAGCAGGTGCTTCCCGTTGTGCTATGATTGATGTGCCAAGGCTCCAATGGCTTCGATGTTTGCACCGTGTTTGGTAGTGAATGCTACCTATATATAGATACTGATATCCCAACATGGTTTAATGATGTTTAATGATGTTTAGTATGGTTTTAATCATGGTCGCTTCATGGTTCTAAATATGTGTTTATTGTCCATCTATGAGTTGGCTACCTCAAGTGTATCAGCATGTTCCGCATTCAAATAACAATCTTGGGGATAGTACATATCATTCAATGGTCAAGCGCGGAATAGTTATGATATTGTTGGTTTTACATCCCATTATGTCACCAAAATATCTGCATAATTATGTATGTTGTTTGCTTTTTTTTATACCCCCTTGTTTGTGTTGGCCGAAAACTCACCATTTCTGGGCAAGTACCCAACAATATCTCCATGTTTGCTGGTCATTGCTGTTTATAATTACCCGCCTTTTGTCCCGATTGTTTTCGGATTTTGGTCGCAAAATCCCCATTTCTGATGATTGAATATGTTACCCTTGGGTAAGCTATGGACAAACAAAAACAGTTTAATAAGTAGATCATCAGCATAAATCATATTATTGAATCATCCATAAATGGGCCATTCTTCCATAGATATGTAACAAATAACCAAAGGGTAAATGCTCATGTTGGGTAACTTGTTTTGGTGGTTATTTGGTGGAGAAAAAAAAAGGCCGCCTCCTGGTTCCAGGTTCGACATAAACTCACTGGCAAGGAGTATGCTGTGAAGGTGCGGAATCTCACTGGGATGGTTGAAATCCAACTACCTCCTGACAAGGTTTAGGTATCCCCCGAAATACACCCAGATATACCTTCAGGAGGTACTTGGATCCAGAAGGATTTGCTTAATGATTCTGATGTGTGTATGTGGTATGTATATAATATATCTTTGATTATCTATATATATATATATACAATTACATACACATGTGTATCTATATACATATGTACATATTATAATACATATTATATATTATGTCTATGTTCTCTTGCTCTCAAATGCACGTGCCAAGAAGATGGCATGCCAGGTGCTGAGCAAGCGGAAACTGGTGACCCACGACAAGAAGCTGGAGCGCCACTGGGCGGCATCGAAGCATCGCCTGTGGGTTTCACTGGGATTCTGATGGGTTTTAGTGGCATTTAATGAGATTTGCCCTCTGGTAAACATACAAAAAACGATGGAAAATCACCATTTTTCATGGGAAAATTCACTATAAATGGCCATTTTCAATAGCTATTTGTATGTTTACCAGAGGGTAATTAATGTAGTGTTTACTTGTTTTACCCCAGGTTGACTAGTTGTTTAACTGGGATTTGATCAATTGAGTTTTGACCAGCAAAAAGGATAGTGTCATTCAGAAGTTGTGGTTGGATTTTCCACTACAGATTAAATATGTGGATAGTCACCAAGCGCTGAAGGTAGCGGAATGAACAACTGATTCTCTTGCCATCAACGGGAATGTAAATACTAACCAGTCAGCTATGTGCTTTGTTTATGTATTTAGGATTAGCAATGTTTTGAGCAACTATGAGGATGCACTCACATTGAATCAAAAAAGCTGGAATTGAAGTTTCAAAAACACTTCAAGAATTTGAAACTGATCATCAAAGATGCGGACTTAACCGGCAAAATTGGGGGTGTCACTCACCAGCATGATTAATGTTGATATGGGTGCCATCCAGTAAACGGACCTGGTACTGGAAAAGACGCGTTTCTAAAAGCGGTTGATACATCTTTTGATGTGTGTATCTCGATGGTCAGATCTGAAAATTTGAGCACCTGTTTTTTTTTGTACCAAAGAGTACCATCTGGTTATTTAACATAGCCATGGACAGATCCACCCATTTTTAAGAACGGTAAACCATCTATAAATGGGCCATCTATCCCATGGCTATGTTAGTCATAACCAGAGGGTAACACTGGAGATATGACCAACACTGGCAGCCAGGCGGGATACCCCACTGGAAACCGCAGGGATTTGGTATGATTTGGTTAATATCCTCTGATCGTTTGTTCAGCTACGGAAAATCGCCATGTCAATAGGTACTGGGTAAAGCATCGAACGAAATTCGGGATTCAGCGGGCCATGTTCCACAGTGTTACTATGTTTGTTGACGGGGTCCAATGTTTTGAATCTTAATTGAAATCCCAATTACCTTCTGGTTATTTAACATAGCCATGGGATAGATGGCCCATTTATAGATGGTTTACCTATTAAAAATGGGTGGATCTTTCCATGGCTATGTTAAATAACCAGAGGGTAAAATCAAAAAAAAACATGAAACTCCATGGAACTTTCATTTCTTGATACTTAAACCAGCCATCTCGCAGGATCCCCAGCCGAGGTGCCATCGCTGAAAAGCGCGTGCTTGCACGGTTACAGCATCCGCGGCTCGGCGCTAGGGACAAATCTGTTAATCTTTTGCGATTTTAATAGGAATATCTACGTTCACCAGCTGTGTATGATTATATATATATATAATATGTATCTGTTTTCTTGGAGGGTATATAAGATTGGCAAGGATTATAGGCATTTACATGGTGATTGTATGGGATTTAAGGGATTTAATGGATTTGATGGGGATTTAGTGGTATTTTGATGGATTTGATGGTAATTTGAAACTTGAAACTTCGACACCCCAAAGCACTTTGGTCAATTTTGATTCAGGCTTCTCTTTATTGTAATAAGGAATCCACTGGCTTCCGGAATTGTAGATCCCATTGGTTCCCTGATTGGAATCTGGTTTGATATCCTGCGATATGTTCTGCCATCAAATGCATGTTTCTTAGAGTTCGTTATTGCCATCGGCTTCGAGATGCTTGCCTGCAAGGTATACAAGAGAGGGAAAAAAGGATTTGATGGTAATTTTTACTCTCTGGTTTTTTCGAACCTGGCTATGGAAGCCATGGCACACTTAGTTCGATGACTTTCCCAGCTCTAAACCTCCATAGATCTGATAGGATCTGATAGGGGATTCACCATTCCCATGTTAGCAGATTGACGAAGATTTCTGGACAGCCAACCCTGGAAGTGTTTTTTTTGGAAGGTACCCAGTTGCTCGAAAACTTTTGGAATCCAGTTGATGGTGTTGACTTTTTGCCACACCAATTACAGTATCTGATTGGTGGTTTGGAACATGACTTTTATTTTTCCATATATTGGGAATTTCATGATCCCAACTGATTAATATTTTTCAGAGGGGTTGAAACCTACAATTACAGTATTGTTGGTTTTGGAAAAGCGTCACACCCCAAGATCCCCCACGGCCGTCGATTCGTGAACAAGGTTCGTGGTGCAGATGCACTGGGCCTTCCAAACACAAGGGCACCTGTTCTTAGTCTTGGACTACTGTTCAGGCACGTGGTGACGGGAGAACAGCTGAAGCCTGGGAGGAGGTTGCTGCTTATTGGCTACATAAATATCCGTTGCCCATTGGTCGATTAATCGTTGGGTCGTCCCAAACAATGATGATAAATCATGTGGCTTCTTTTGTGAGCCGAAGGTACCAAGCCTTTTGACACCCCATTTGTCCCTCTCCACGTGGAACCCGAGTAAAGATGGTTAGGCGGAGAAAATCACGGAAAGAGGATGGTGAACACAGTGGTTTAGTTGCCTGTAGTTTTTTTCCCTGAAGTCATTGTCCCCAGTGAATTTTGGAAGACTTGTTGAAGTGCACGGGCGTAGATGTGGGACGCATGGACTGAGTATTGCATTTTGAATGCGGCAAAACCCTGTAGCAGGAACCATACTCATGGAAGTGTATTCTTAACATTCAAAAACGTGGTGTATGAATGTGTCCAATCACACATTCAAGTGATCCTCATGTGGTTTCGTGCACATTCGGTTCCACCTCGCTGTTTGGCTCAAGCTTGCTGAAAGATTTGAATTTTCTGACAGCGCCGCCGCATGAAAAAATGAACGAAACTGCCTATGTTGACCTCCCTGAAAGGCACAGGCAGCTGAATCAACAGATTCTTTGCTATGAGAAGCTCTCCCAACTTCATCAGGCTCGTGCTCCAGTGCCGCCATCTGGACCAGATTTGCTGAATGGTGAAGCTCCTCAAAAGATTGAGCGGAAGGTGCCAAGGGTGGAGTTGAAAAAAATGCTAAATCCATCTTCTTAAAATCCATTTGGCCCAAACACTTTGTCATTACCACTGATCATCATATCCTTTCCCATAGTGTTTCATACATTTTCCCATGTGTTTTGTTTTCTGATTTTCCTATGTTTTCTTAGCCCCTTTTTCCGCCCAGGGCGTCGAGCTCTTGGCGAAGCTCGGTGCGCCAGGTGCGCCAGGTAGCGGCGCGGCCCTGTCGGCGCAGCAGCTGGCGCTGGCGAGTCTCTCTGCGCAGCTGAAGGTCTGCGAAGAGACGTTGAGTCAGGAGGTGCCACGGCGTTTTTTTAAAAAACCAGGGGGGCTATAGCTATTATTGGTTAATGTAATGTATAATGTATATAGTTCATGATGGTGCTATAATTTTGTTGTGGTTGATATAGTGGTTGTTCACAATAGGTTATAACATTATATAACGGTTAAGAGTGATTACGAAGGATTAATGAACTATGGATTGATGATGGTTGATGATGGATATGTAATTGTTAAATAATGCTTGACGATGGTGGATAGTGCTTAATGAATCTTAATGATGATAAACCATGGATTAATATCTTTATTGGTTTTATTCGTATTATGGCTTGGACTATCTAACATACTTACTTAATGAAGGAGTCATTATACTGGTTAATGGAGGTTGTATACTGCAAGGATTGATGGTGGTTAGTAATGGTGATGAGAGAAAAACGATGTGCTGTTGGGGTGTCAACACCGCCCTGGCAGTTGATGTTTGGATGTGAAGTGGTAAATGTTGCATAGTTTATCAATGTTTATCATCAAACATGGAGATTTACCAACAATGTGGGGAGGGTGTCATTCAAAATATGAGTGAAATGGGTAGCGTCAATCAATGGGGATGGGTAAATGGAGGTTTGAACTTTCCCAAGTAAGAAGTAGTTGAGAACTCACTTGGGTCATACAGTTTTAACATATATATATATATAATCATATATACAATATACACTCGTAAAATGACTGCTATCCATAATATCATATAATATTGAGATGCTCATCAAAGAAGTCAATGGGCAAATTGGTGTTGAATCCAACAACAATGAAGTGTACCCAATATTTTTTTATGGAGTTGTGCTTGGTGTTCAAGCACAAAGGAATTGATGTGTTCGAACTTGTGAAGGTTGAATGCAAACAGGGTTTTGTGGTTTTTCGTTGCTTTCCATGAACAGGGGCTATATAATGCTATATATATATATGTTTATTGCCTCCTAAAGATCTTGTGATTTGGCTGGATATCCAGCAGTCGCCTGGTTAGGTGTCCAAAAAAAGATATGTTTCCATGAATCAAATGGGAGATGTTGAAGTCACCAACATCAATGGGCTTCACGAAATGGGGATGAACACTTCATATCTGAATAACACCAAAATGGTAAAATGGACGCTTCGAATGAAGTTTTTGCGTTTCAGCGCCACAAACCATGATGATTCTGGTTGTTTGGCAAACCGAGATAGGGCGAGCTAAAACAAGATGGTGTTTGAGTGTTTGGATCCATTGGGAGGATTACAAAAAACATCATTACCAAAAAAAACAGAGAGACTACCCCTTGGTTTCACCAGATTTTTTGGCCATCCATGACTTCCCCTGTGTCCACCGAGGTGGCCACCTTGGAAGCCAAAGCCAAACCGGCCAAGGAGTCCAAGGCACCTGCGGCACCGGCGCCTGTGAGCTGCCCCATGGGACCGGTGGCACCCATGGCACCGGTGGCACCGAGGAGCGAGCGTGAACTTTTGAAGCAGATGCTGCGGAGGAACGAGGTCTTCAAGATTCGGTTCCTCATGCGCCGCGACGGATTTCACCACTACGATTTGAAGAACCTGAGAAGTGAGCTATGAGATGAGTCACGGGTGTGTCACACAATGGGATTGTACTGGCCATATTTAAAAGATGTTCAAAGCATTTAATGAAATACAATGAAACGTACTGGAAGAAGTTTTCCATGTAATATTCCCATGAGCACCAAAAGATCCATTTTTGCGGCATTCAATGGGAAATATGATGAGTACAGCCAGTGAATTTGGGGTATACCCCAGCTTTCGACAAACTCGAATAGCTCCTATAGTCCCTCGGGTATTTTCACGCCTACCAGAGCGCTCTGGACAACTCCAAAGCGGGGGGATAACTGGCGTATGTTTCACCTCTAGAAAATGAACTCAAAAACTCAGAACGCGGGAATGAAGAGAAAGATCTGATTGATGAGTGCTGGTTTCAAGACATAGATGATGATCTCGATGGACTGATTTTATGGCTAGAACAGCAATCTGATAATCTGGGTGTTGAACATTGAACCATAATGAACTCTGTCAGCAAAATATGTGCTCGTCAAAGTCTCTGAAGGGCTATCCTCGCTGCATGGCTCTGAGTTTGACCCGCCGAACGAAGTCGCCCCACTGTGGGCACCCTCAGCATGAAATCTCGGAGTCCCTCGGAAAATGCTGTAGTAATACAAAAAAGACATGTACTGAAAATGCGAAGCCAGAAAGGTATCAGCCCATGCAGATCTAAGATGATCTAAGATGATCTAAGTGTTGAGTTGGAAGCATCTTGTTCCGCCACACGACTCGCCGCCTGGATTGATATACGACGCCTTTGCCGCGACCTCGGTGAACAGAGAAGTGTACCGGTTGTCTCCAGATGTCTAAGCTGATCATTGGAAAATCACCATTTGCTGCAGAGCTAATTTGATTTAACTTGCCTATTTTATTATTGTTTATTATTGTTTATTATTGTTTATTTATATATTAGTATGTGTATGTATGTGTATATATATATATGTGATTATGTGTGTGTTTGATTTGTCTATGTACATCCATTTACTGATGATCCTCTTGTGGTAGTTGTTGGCATGCGGCTGATACGGCGCCCTTGGAAGGGTTGTCGATTTTGAGATGTGCCATTTACGATCCCGTGGAAGGGTTGCAAATTTCAAAAATGAGGTTTTCCGAAATGGGGGTATAGGATTT
>Ga0126342_10003646_pt1 | contig 25633 bp, 21 predicted proteins | sample Cyp1metagenome_FD_92528 | JGI IMG/M metagenome (GOLD analysis project Ga0126342, IMG submission 92528) | Coral microbial communities from Lord Howe Island, Old Settlement Bay, Australia - Cyphastrea 1 metagenome | ecosystem: Host-associated > Invertebrates > Cnidaria > Coral ... | reverse complement strand
GTACGAGTAGTACTTGTAGTACTAGTAGTACTAGTAGAAGTAGTAGTACTAGTAGTACTAGTAGTACTATTTGTACTAGTTGTACTAGTAGTACTAGTAGTACTAAACTTGTACTAAACTGGTAAATAACGTCATTCAGGCTAGGGCCCGCCTTGTACGATAGACTAAAAAAACAAAAAAAAAAATCGACCTCCTAAAGACTAAAACCCTAACCGCCCTTTTTGCGCGCAACCCATATTATAATTTATATAAATAATATTTAAAAATATAATTAATAATAAATAAATATATAAATATATAAAAATAATATTTATTATTATTATTATTATTAAATAGTTTTATATTTTAATATAGAATATTCGATAGGATTTATGATTTATTCCGATCTAGATTTCCGGATCCTAATAATATAAAATCAATCAAATGATTATATCAATTTATCATGGAATAATATTATATATATTTAAAAAATAATTATTTATTGATATTTATATATGGAAATATATATATATATATGTAAGTATGTTTTTCTTCTTTAAATGGTGGTCGCAACTCACAGGGATGAAGTAGGCTCCGATAGCGCAGCCCAACCCTCTGTACAGGCTTGCGGATTCGTGGGCTCTTTGGCCAAGTTTGGCTCGCCCTTTCGCCAGGCCGCTTGTCGTACTGGCTGCGGTGAAATGGACACGGTTCGTGGGAACCAAAACGTGGTCGCCGTTGGCAGCGTCGCCATGGGACGTGCCATGGCTCCCATAGGTCCCATGGCTCCCACGGGTCCCATAGGTCCCATGGCCATGGGAGGTCCCGGAGGTCCCGGAGGTCCCGGAGGTCCCGGAGGTCCCGGAGGCCCCGGAGGCCCCGGTGGCGTCTGTGCGATGAAACGAATGGGGCTTGCAACTCTCGGTGGACTGGGCGACATGTGAACCACCTCAGGTGAGAACTCAACAGTTTGCAAGGACGTTTAATGTTTTGGCTGTCGTAAGTAGTGTTGACACCTGTTTTTTTTAGTGGTTGGTTTTCATTACAAAATCGCGCAATATGAATCATCCACCTTTATTGCAGCCTTTAAGCACTTCCAGAACAGCAGGCAACCAAGTTTGGTTGCCGTTGCTTTGACAATGAATATCAATGAATGGCATACAAGTAAGTAGGTCTTGGACATCGACCATTGTCATGATGACTCATTTCTACAGTAATTACAGGCCTTTTATAAGCTTGCAACTCCTCGGTCTCCAGATCTGTGTAGATGTTTTACCATATCACTAGATGTATATACATATATGTACTATAATGAGTGGTAAATTTCCTTAAAAACTATGAATCTAAACAATTCCTAATAACCAACCCATCCCCGAAAAAAACATCCCAACTTGCCATGCCAAGGTGCCCTTGTTGGTGACGTTGACGCCACTCTCAACGCCGGCGCGCGCACCGTGGGCGCGGCATAGATGGCGCCCTTCTCCGGCCACGTCCATCCCATGGTCGGCGCCTGCGACCACCGTGGAGGACTCAGGCTGCGCGACGTGGGGTGCACTGCGGGCGGCCCTGGCGATGGCCCGGGCCCGGCGCCGTCCACGGGAAAGGAGTAGCGGGAAGGGGTGCGGCCACCATCCATCCTGGAGAGAGGTGAGGTCGATTGAAACTTAGTCGTTGTAACTTTAGAAATGGTGATTTGGGTTGGCTTGGAATCGCAAAATATCAAAATAATTCGCCACTTAACTATATAAGATTATATACATATATATAATTATTAATATGATATACAGAAATCTTAACTCCCAGTAAATCTCCCGTTCATAGATGGTCAAATCATGTGAGAACTGCAAAAATAGCTTCCCTTTATATTCATCTCTCCCATGAAGTAATCCCCCATTGTGTCCCACAATCTGGTGCAAACCAATTATGTTGCTTGGCTTATATGCCCATTTAACTGGTTCGATATATCTACCTGACATAGTGAACTAAACCAATTTGGCTAGCTTGTGGATTCCGTGGTAGGTTTTGGAAATAGGGTACATCCAAATTCAGTGATTAATCATCTTCCATCCTTTTTCCTTGTTAGAAAGGCCATATATTCCGGATAAATCACTCATGTTCACACAAATCCAAGCATCATGGTCGGAATTGTAGATCCCATATCATATCCCATAATCAAAACCCCAACTATCACCCATTTCCTGCTTCAGCCGATTTAACTACTCGGAGAATCATCCCACTTAGCAGTTAATAAACCTGAACGTCAGCTCATTCGTGGCTTATCCCATTGATAAATTGGCGAACAAATCCCAGTGACTAACCATTTAGCTATCATAAATCAGCTATATCTATCATGAAATCCCATAAGCATCATGGTTAAATGATCTAGAAAATTGCCATTTTAAGCGTTATTTTCCTATGGTTTTTCCAAACAGTTTGGAAGATGATCCTATCCTCGTAATCTTAATGTCGCTGGGCCACCCGCACGTTGACACCGTGGTCGCCGCCGCGTTGACGTAGACCGGGTCGGCCACGCGCGGGGTCGGGAAGGCCGCGCCACCCGGCGCCATGCCCGGTGCCAAGGGGGTGCCGGGACCGGCAGGCGCCACCACGGCGAGGCCTGCCTTGGGGATCTAGGTGAGGCTCCCCAAACCAGAATAGCTAACGTTGGTGTAAATAACATTATTTAACTATGAATAACTCCAATAATTACAGGATAGAAATGGGGAATATACATAACATTATTATAGAACTATATAGAACTATAGTGAATGGGGGATTATAACTATCATTATATAACAGTAGTGAATGGGTATAAACCAACTATTTTTTCTAGGGTTATGGTAATTGGAACTGGAGCTAATGGGGGTTATAAAGCAAATATAGGTAATTGGGGGCACCACCTGGTATGCAAGATGATTCTGATATGATTGCACAGGGTTCCGCCATGACATGTTCTGACATTGTTTTGGCACACAAAGCAAAGCTCTGTTCTATGATTATTTTTCGTTGGCATATATAACCACAATGGAATAAATCAAAACTGGGAAACATGGGGGAATATACCGTATACTGATGGGATTTAGTGGGATAGCCATAATCATGGGATATATTGGGATATGAGATCAAGATAGATTAAGCATAATGTAGGAATAACCATCTATCTTAATGCTAGAGATGATATTATACAATGCTTAATAACATGATGCTAATAACCATCTATTATACATTATGCTATTAATGCAGGAATAACCATTAAGATAGATAACCATTAATATTAGGATACAATGCTAGAGAATGGGCAAACCAAGGAACTGGAATTGAAAAAACAGAAATTGGTAAATTAAATTGGTCTCACTTTCCGATTCTCAGCAGCACACCCAAAGATTAACATGGTGTCAACACAGCGCAGCTGAGGCTCCGGTGTTAACATGGCCGCCGAGCGGTTCTCCTGCAGTTGCAAGCGCCTTGGCACGACGACCAGTCGACCAGTCTCCGAGAGACCGCGAGTTTTTGAAGTGGGACCTCTTTGAACATCACCAATGGGTGTGTCTGAAAATGGGGAATACCCCTTGGGAAAATTATGAGAATCCATTGGGACAATTAAAATGGCCAATTCTCATCATTTTCCCTATTTTTATTGCCACTTTAATAGGGAAAATGATGAGAATCCATTGGGAAACGGTGTTGGGGTACTTTAAGTTCAGACAAACTCACCAAATTTGGTTTGAAACATCACCAAATCTACAAAATGGCGATCCGTAAACTTGGAAAAACATGAAAAACATTTCATCTCATGTCCATTCGTTTTTTTTATCAAGTCTTTATCTTGCTGAATGGTGTGAATACATCACAAGTTTTAAATCCACTTTGAGATGTTTTGGAACGATTCCCTGTAGCCATGATCAAAAATGTGACGGCCAGTAAGGTCGAAGAAATAGTTCAGTCAGATGATGTCTTAACTATGTGTAAACACCACCATCTGCAAAAACTTCACCAATTGAAGGTTGGTTGGCTGAATCATGTGAATCCCCGGATATTGAATTATACCACCATAATATCCCACATATCTGGCTACTTTTCTGATAATACCAGGTCTATTGATGGTGATGTTCTGATGGATATAATGAAGCTCTCTGATTTAATATGTATGCGCTTTTTTGAAATTTCACCGCAAGAGAAACTTATTGTTAGCATCAGCTATATTGTAATCATTATATAATTATATATAACTTTGGATTTCACGTTTTTGAAAAAATATGTTTGATTCAGATTTGTATCATTCCTTTAAAACCATTGGGAAAATAACATATCACCTTAAAAACTTAAAATCTTAAATAAACAGATCCAGGTATGTACATTGTTAAACCGCTTTAACCCCAAATAATTCCCTTTAAAGCTCCACTTTTCCCATGGGAAAAACCACTTCCGCCAGGACGCTTCCGGAGCTCTGCGAGCTGTGCCTCCAGTTCAGTGGTGCGACGCCGCGCCTGGAAACGTACCGGGAATACACCCCCGAAAATTCACATGGAACCCCAAACACTTACTGGTGCTAAACGTAGGGAATGGATGGGTTGCTGGGGGTTGCTGGGATGATTATTGATAGTTAGCCAGTGGATCATTCCCGAAAATTCCCTGCGTTTAGCACCAGCAAGAACATGGTTTTTGTAAAATCATTTTTCGTATATGGCTATTCGTGAGTGCCATGTGAAATTTTCAGGGGGTATCTGAAACGAAGTGGGCATGGGTGGTTTATTTCCACATTGCCAGAGGCTATGAAGCCGCAATGATGGGCACATGGGGACGTAAGCTCCAAGTGATGGTTGGCAGAGAAATCCGCCGTATAGGTCATGCAAAGACCAGCATTTGGGGCTGTGCAAATCACCGAGATCTGCAGATCCGCAGCTGCATCACCAGGCGGCCTGCCACATCCAGCGTGGAAGTCTGTCGCTGTAGAGGCAGAGGACTTCCTGTCTCACCGTGGTGCTGCGGGGCACACCAAAGTCTCCCATTTCTTCTGAAAATATGGCGGCGTTCCCTCCGCAGTCTCTCGAAAAATTCAGGAGTCAGATCCGGGAGCGATTCCATGGCTATGGCTACCTGGCGGTTCACCCCAGTATCTGAAAGTAGGTCATAAATTGAATGAAATAAGAGCGCGACTACCCTTCTGACTCAACTTATAAGCGTGTATATAAGATGAAATCAGCCACACACGAAGGAGATGAATGCAACCAGGCATGGCGTTCTGGAGAATTGCCTATATAGCCGTTGATGACTGACACCAATATAGTGATGATCTGTGACCCTGTTGATCCAGTTGGATCGGCTTAGACACCATGGCATCTGGCTGATGTCCAATCCACAGATCCATACTCTGTCCATGATATTCAGTACTTAGATGGGCCATGGAGTTAGTTAACTAGTTAGTAAGTGGATTATAATTGGGATATAGAGGGCTATATCCCCAGTTACTAACCAGTTAGCTAATCCCATGGCCCATCTAAGTATCGTCATGTTGCAGCGGTCGGCAGTTCATTGGTACCTGAAAATGCCAGGGATTTCATGCCGTTGGCTGAAGGCCCGTGCTTTTCTGGCGGATGCCAACGCCTGTCATCCTGTCCCTGTTACGTCCCAAGCAAAGTAAAGCAATTGCTTCTATTCGTTGGCCATTTTTGGCAAGATCTCACGCGCGGTGCACAAATGTACATGTGTTTTTTCCACACGGTGCCCTCCGACTTTTTCACCATTCCCATTTGTAATTTAGCTTGCAACAGGGGATATCACATAACATATGGGCTCTTTTGGCTAATGATTATACAATCCATTCATGTATCAAACCAAGGTTTACCCCAGTTTACCAATGAATTCGTGGTTATGTACTCATCACTGTCGGAAGTTCGGCTGCATCTCTTGGACCTCATCTTGATCATTCAAACTGTCTATTCCAGTGGATTGGAACATAGTTTTCCTTGCTCAACTGGGCAAAACTCGACCATATCCCAATTTGGCACAATCCCACATCTACATGTAGGATCATGTAGGCAGGTTCTACCATTGTACCCAATGTATCTGTAACATATAAAAATGTTATACCCCTCATCTTTTATCAATTTTTGTTGCCGCACAAAGGGGCCCCCAAGGGCTATCTAGGGTTTATGGGGATATATCTATAGTTCAGGGGTGAACATAAACCGACAAACACAACTGGGAGGCACTTCCTGTGATAAATCAACAACCAGATATTCCGCTTTCATGGTGGGCTTACCAATCGGAAGATAAACAAGTCACCGACTCAGCGAATCAGTCAGTTGATGGCCTTCGTTTTTTCTATGTTTAATCACCATGTTTAATGGGAAAACTCACTATTTCAATGGCCATGTTCAACAGGTTTTTCTGTATGTTTCCCAGAGGCTAAATCCCATTCATATCTCATTCAATCACAAAAAAAATCCCATGATATAAATCATGTTGGTTGATATATTATAATCACTATAAATTTAAATCACTATAAATCACTATAAATTCCAGTTGGTTGAAACCAACAAATTTCATGGCGAAATCTCTTAGAGGCTTCATCCCATGCACCTCCCGGAGCTGCTCTGGGATTTCGAAGAGATCGGCCTCAGCAGCGGTGGTGCGGTGCGCTCTGCGTCCAGGGATTGGTCCCCAAAAAATTTCGGGGGCTGTGAATCAACAGAAATGGTGGTTTAAACCATGTTCAAACCATGGAGATAAAGTGGAATTAGCAAAGTTGGTCAACAAACACGTGGATTCTGGATTTTAAACATTTTTATAAAGCTGGCGAAAAAACTTTTTTTTTTACAGTAATCCCGAGTAATAGCTGTATCATGTGATGTTGAAAAAGAACTCCTTGCCATGGACTTTTCCCGAAACCACAAGAACTGCCATGGTCATCTCTCCCCAGTAGAATGTTTCACATCCAACAAACAAACCGAACGAACGTTCAACTTTGTCCCACGACACAAACTCCATGGGATTGTTTGCGCACGTGTTGCCAGATATTGAGGTACCCAATTTGCAGGCAAATTCGCTGATTGTGTTTTGACTGAATCCAGATTGTGCATAATATTGCCGTGTAAATCCCATAATTCATTGGCCAAATCCTTATATTTGATGGTGACATCTTCATTTTTGGAGGTGATTTTTTTTTCTGGTCCAATCCCTGCTGCACATAAATCTGGCTGAATAAATCATCTGGCTGATGGAATCCCATGCTGGTGGAATCCCAAGTTCATGGCATTTCTGGTTGGTGGTTTTTCGCCACCGGAAAAAAATGCGAGTTCGTCAGTTGGGATGTTATTCCATGACCCCAACTGTTTCTGGAAAGTCAGTCAAAATTCCATGGTTCCAGTCAGCACCAACCAGCTGAAATTTCTGGCTACATCGGAGTTGTTTTCCTCTTCCTAACCATTCCAATGAGGTCATAGGCTCTCCGGCTGGCATGGCTTCCTTGCCATTGGCGGGCCGTGCAGCGCTCTTGGGCCCTGTTGGGGCAGCCTGTGCGGAAGGGAGTGGAACAAATGCAACAAATGCAACAAGGTGGGGCCGCAGCTCGTGAGCTAAGTTGATTTATTTGCCTGGGTGAACTATAGTTTACAGTGGATATACCCTCTGGTAAACTAACATAGCTATTGAAAATGACCATTTATAGTGGATTTTCCCATTAAAAATGGTGATTTTCCATAGTTATGTTAGTTTACCATTCGGCAACTGTGATCAATGGGGTGTTAAAACTCAACATATAGCCAGCGGGCACCACCTTGTATGTCATGTGGTAGGCCCAATACCATAAACCCTCAATTGTGTAGAATTAACACTATTAATGCAAACCCATTTTTGGTGAGTCATAGGAGATTATTTACTAGTGGCTTTACAGCAATCTGGAATATTCAGATTTGCCTACCAAAGCAAGGAATGGTGAGCAGCCTGGATGTATATTCCAATCACCTCTGAATGTTTTGGGGTTCTCAAAGTGTCTACGCTTGTTTTCCCCCAGTTGCTGGTCGTACATCGCGTTTTTCATTGTTTTAATCGCCATTGCCCACTGTTGTTGAAATCCCAACTGTTCAGACAGAGTAGTTGTATCTCTGTGTGTGCTGGTCAATTTTTGTATCCACATTTTTAGTGGCCAACTCCCTATCTTCCACATCTCACCACTGAGAGGCTAATACCCATATTGGCTAATGCATTGAGATTCCCCGATTCCAATAACCACTGCATCTCTGTCCTGTGATCTGGATTTAACAACTATATACAAAATATTGACTTGATTCCCAGCAGCTTTACTTATATTCACATTACACTACATCTCTATATAATCCCAGTTTAACTTGACGACTAAATTTCTTCGACCTCAACACGTTCAAATTACAGCAGCCTCCTGAAGGATTCAGAAAAGGCCAAATTGACCACTATTTTCAACTTGGATTTTATTAACTTCTATCGTTTTGGGGGTTGCTATACTATCATGTAGTGGGGAAACTCTTAGTAGCTGCTTGGCTGCCTTTTGTTACGGGGAAATGCGATGCCGGTATGCCCTTCGTGAGGTTTTTGAACCTTGCTTTCCGCATGGAGCTCCGCGGGGCACACCTAAGGTGCGCCTAGCCATGAACTTCCAAACTTAGATCTGGTTGGTGGTTTTGATCATCTTGAAAAATATGAAAGTCAATTGGAAGGATTATCCCATATATTATGGAAAATAATCCAAATGTTTGAAACCACCAACCAGTAGATTGGCCATCATGTCACTTGGGCGAAACCTACCAGAAATGCCAGAATGGCCAATGGGCCTTGGAAAAATCCCATGGGACCTTTGTCCAAAACTTAGTAGGCCTCGGCCTCCAAGTGAATGGTGACGCGACTTCTTCAGTCCATCAACGTCCTTCTTCAGTCCATCAGCATGACTTTGGATCTAAAACTTGCCAAATTACCTAAGGTTTGCACCATGTTCTTCTCACTTTGTGTAGTATTTGCAACATTTGGGAGCTAGAGCATTTCAAATTGCATGGCATTGGCAGCACTTACGGTTGTTGTTGATTTGTTGTTGATTTGCTTCTGGTTGGTTGTTTATCAGTTGTTGGTTTGTTGTTGATGTGTTGCTGAATTATTGTTGGTTTGTTGTTGATGTTTTTTGATTTGTTGTTGCTTTGTTTGCGGTTTGTTGTTTATCTGTTGCTGATTTGTTGTTAGCTTGTTGTTGGTTTGTTGATGGTTTGTTGTTGTTTTGTTGTTGTTATTGTTGTTCTTGTTGATTTTTGTTGGTATTTAGGTATTCTTGGGATTTGTTTAGGATTGGTTTAGTGCTGATTTACGATTCTTAGGGTTGGCTCAGGGTTTATGAAGAGCTGGTTAAAAACTTATTTGGTGTTGCTTTATTGTCAGTTGGTCTGATCTTGCCGTTCTTTAAGGGTTAGTTGCTGTTTTTAAGGGTTTGCTTAGGGTTTATTGAAGGTTGGTTATGAATTTAAGGTTTATTTAGGGTTGGTTTAACGTTTATTCAAGGTTAGCTTAGGATCTATTTAGGGTTGGCTCAGGGTCTATTTTAAGTCTGGTTAAGGTTAAAAAACAAAAAGGCAAAGAATCAAAAAACACAAACAAGCAAAGAAGCAAACAAAAACACGTACATAAACAATATAAAAAGAAAACACAAATAAGCAAAACAAGCAGAGAAGCAAAAAAAACAGAGACGCAAAAAAACAACGAAAAGCAGAGAAGCAAAAAAGCAGAGAAGCAAAAAAGCAGAGAAACAAAAAAAACAGAGAAACAAAAAAGCAAAGAAGCAAAAAGCAGAGAAACAAAAAAGCAGAAGCAAAAACGAAGGAGCAACAAAAACATAAAAGCAGCAAAGCAAGGAAAAGCAGAGAAGCGCAAAAGCAGAAAAGCAGAGAAGCCAAAAAAAACAGAAAGCAAAGAAGCAAAGAAGGAGAAAAGCAGAAAAAATAAGGCGACAAGAATTCCCCAAACGCTACCAAAAGCAGAAAAGCAATGGAAGGTCCAACGAAAAGGGCGAACAATATTCCCCAAACTGACCCGCAAAAGATCTACAGTAAACACCCGTATTTAAAGGATTTTTAGGCAACAGGCGCACCTTTCACCCCCTACTGTAGTGAACATGGATACAATCATAGCTTTCAGGCCCCAAGAGAAAAAACACACAGATATTCAGATATTCACTTAATCGATTCCCAGTCATGGTGGATTTCCCATTGCGAATTAATCGAAAATCACCGACTCAGCAAAGCTCAGTTGACAATCACAGTCTTTGGTGAAAACGATTATCCATTTCAGATGGGAACTGGGCCAGGGCCATGATGCGTTTTCTTGGTTACCCTCTGATACCCCAGTTCCAAGAAAAATATGTTCCATATTTTTTTTTAAACATAGCTAGCTGGAAAAAATATGGAAGATACCCCATTTCGATGATTTTCCCATTCAAATCTCCCTGGCGAGTGGGGAGTTTCCATCCAAGTTTGAGGACACTGGAGGTTGAATGAGCAGTGTTCAAAATCCCTCTATCATTCCATGAAATATTGGCTGGTTTATAGGGATTCCCCTATTGGATTATTATAATCCCGAATATATAAAGGGTAGTATAATCCCACAACTAATTATCAACCAACCATCATAAAAATCAGTTATATTCACTAATATCCCCATATTTTCATGGATAGAATTTGATAGAATCCCATTTAAATTACCCTCTGGTTATTTAACATAGCCATGGAAAATGGTTGATTTTCCCATTAAAACCTCCATTTATAAGGGATTTTCCATGGCTATGTTAAATAACCAGAGGGTACTATAATCATCTATAATCATCAACACACAGGGGTTTTGAAGGCTCAAATGCCCAGTAAACCTCCGTCCCTCGGAGCCTTGGCCATTCGACCGGGGGAGGTCTTCTCCTCTGCAGGCAGGGGGTTCATCGAATGGGGACAACCTGCAAGATATAATATGTGGTTAATATATGGTTAATATATGGTTCAGCATATTATTTAACATATGGTTAATATATGGTTAATAAATATGTATATTATGGTTAATATATGGTTCAGCATATTAGTTAACATATGGTTAATATATGGTTAATAAATATGTATATTCTGGTTAATATATGGTTATATACCCCCTGGTAAATTAACACAGACCCTGAAAATCACCAATGTTTAATGGAAACTAGTCTTCCAACCCCGATGACTGCCAGGGTCTATGTAAATATTCCAGAGGGTATAACATATGGCCACTGTGGTAAACCAATTGAGTATACCCCTAGAAATGGGGATGATGTAAGGTCAACGCGTGTGGGATACAACCCATATCGCTGGTGCCCACTTTTTTTATCAAAAGGGAGGGAACAACGAAAGAACAATTGATACCATCCAGTACAAGGTAGTGCTCCATAGTCGGCCAAGTCGGCTGATAACTTATAACAAGCATACCTGCTAGGTTTATTGTATCATATATGTAGGTAAGTGACAGTGGCAGGCTGATAAACCAACATAAACCTGAAGGGTGCACCACCCTCAAATAAATGGCTTCTGTTCAATCAGCAGCATTCTTCGTTTTCTGGGAATTGGTCTTCTGAGACTTCATCGTTTGCATTGGAGACTCATAATCAATTGGCAAGCCAGGAGCAAAGTGGAAAAGACAGGCTTAGATTTCTGACCATGGACATACCTATGTATACTGTAAATATAAACACACATTGTGAAAACAAACGCCCACACATACGTGGTTATATATCCCATTCTATCCCTATTGGTTGTTGTATCTCATGACATCCACATCCCCCATTTTTTTCGATGAATTATCCAAATTTTGGTTGGTTACAAATCCCCATTTTCATACAACTTCCCATATTTTCCTATAATTTTTCTATATATTTCCCATATTTTGCTATTATTTTCCTATTTTTGTTTCTATATGTTTTCCATATTTTCCATATGTTCCTATATGTTCCTATATTTCTTCTATATTTTCCCCATACTTCCCATCTTTTCCTATAATTTTCCTACATTTTTCCCATATTTTCCTTAGGAAATCCAAGCCTCCCAGCTGCCGAAGACCACGGCGCTCCGCTCCCCGCTACATCCCCGCCGCTCCTCCCGGTCCAAGGTGGACCGCGAACGCTGCGAGGAAAGACGCGCCAGTTCCTGGCGGAGCGGGGAAATTTTCATGGCATTTCATGGCTATGAATTCTTAAAGAATCACTTATGGGATTTGATGGTGACTTAATAATTCTTAAGAATTAATGGTGATTTAATGGTGATTTAATAGGATTTTAATGTGTTTTGATGGTGATTTACTGGTGATTTAATGGCTATTAATATCTATTAATCCTTAAAGATCACTTATGACTTAATAATTAATGGTGATTTCATAGGATTTAATGTGTTTTGATGGTGATTTACTGGTGATTTGATGGATTTCTTTAGGATTTCATAGGATTTAATCAGATTTAATGGCTATTATCCTTAAAGATCACTTATGGGATTTGATGGTGACTTAATAATTAATGGTTATTGAATTGATTTTTTAATGGTGATTTAATGGTGATTTAATCAAATTTACTAGGATATTTAATAGCTATTGAATGGTAACTTATAGAATTGATAAGATTCACTATGGATGGGTTTTTTAAGGTTTTTTTTTTTTAATGGGATCGAATTCGATGATCGAATGGTGATTTCATGAGATTCACAAAAACTACTCAAATGGTTACTTGCTTGATAGATGTCCCATGGTTTCCTGCAATATTAACGATAGTTTCTCATGTAGAACTGCTTCTTGAAGGTGCATCTCAGGAATCGCAAGTGGATTTTTTTCGCCATGTAGAACTTAAGGGATATTGCATTTTCAACTAGGGGATATTATGGCTGTTACACTAATTGGGATGCAAGGTGGTATTAATAACCACAATATGTTCTTATAATTTCTTATATATATATATATACTGGTTGGTGGTTGAGTCTACCCCTCTGAAAAATATGACTTCGTCAGTTGGGATAATATATGGAAAAATAAACTTAATGTTCCAAACCACCAACCAGTATATAAACAGTATATATATATATGTTATCTAGTGTATTCATATGTATGCAACTATCATGTGCTTGGGAAAGTCTGAAGTTGCCTTGGCTCCCGTTGAGAGGGATACCGGCCCCGGATAGACGGATTGGTCTGGAACTTGGGAAATCAATTGGATCTATGGGGATGTCGGAAAAAATCTTTGCAATCCCCAAAAGATAGAACAGGTCAAATCTGGCCCTATGATTCATGGTATTTTTATGTATTTTTCATATTTGTCCACTATTCTGCGGCTTGGTCCAAAATTCAAAAAAAATGGATTTGTCTGAGAATAGGGCACCAAAGAAGAATCTAATGGTTTTTCTCAACATGTTTCCTGTTCTGAAATTGCTCTTTGCGAGTATACCTGATTCAAACAAACCCAAATACAATATCATGTTGCAATTGTGTATCCCCATTGCATCCCCGATTTCCATCCCAAGAAAGTGCCAAACAAAATCGGGGGAGATCTCGACTACATAACTGCCATGAACATAAAGGGGACTTCCCAGCCTTCTTTTGTGGGCAGGCACCATGGAATTCGAGTACATCTCATTTTATTTCATAGAATCCCCAGTAAAATCCCTTATGTATGCCATTCTATATACACCAGGCTAGGAGACCCGTATAATTGTGTATATATATAATTATATATATATGTATCTCTTTCAAATTCCTAGTAAAACCCATGTTGTATGTCATTTCATCACAGTAAATGCCCCATGTCTATTGGTTTCCTCTCTGTGGGCTAGAGGATACCTATGTCTCCGTCGTTGGTTTTTCGGGTTCCGCACCTCTCTTTCAGGTCGTGGCGAACGTGCGAGCTCCTGTGGATGACTGAGGGGAAACCAAGAGGTGGCCAGGGGGGCAGTGTGGACACATATTGATGTATACTACAGTTATAATGATGGTGCATTCAGAATTATTGCTGTATTGTCACTACTATCAGTACTATCATAGTTCTTTGTTATTCTTATCATTATATTTGCTTATGACTAAAAACATCATTCGTACTTAATGTTGCCATTGTATTGGCCAGAACTATCCTTAAATAATCAGCAGGGTTGGTGGTCCTGGCCATGACCCTCTTGGGATGTGCTATGGCAGCTATGGCAGCTATGCTGGTTGTGGGGATGGTAAACCATACAAGGTGCCCAAGTTGGTTGGCCAAGTTGCTTTGCACCTAATATAGCTAGGCTTATCTAGGTAGATCTTGGTAGATATATCTGTATGGTAATATAGCTAAAGCCAACATTGTACTTCAGCAATAGTGCGCCATGGTCCCAGTGAGTATTGCATATATATATATATATATATATTACAATAATCAATAATAAACAATAATAAATAATAATAGTAATTGTATATAATGTATATTTAATATAAGTCACTAGTTTGACTTACCATGCTACAAGAATCAATGATCAAAGGCATGACAAACAGTTGATTTAAGATGGATATATATATATATATATACATGTCATGTATGGAAACATGTGCAAACATGAGAAAATATCATTCCCTAACATTCTAGTTTCGTTTGAGAAATGAATCCTGCAAGAACATCCATACATATCCAATAGGTACGATATTTTTTGCAAATAGCCGAGTACCAGGGCGAAGTAAGCATTGACAGTACCACATGTTAGGCATTCGCCCCTGTCATGTTTGGGGTTCGAAGGAACCAAGCAGATGTTTCATTGGTTGTTATTGCCCGTCTGGTTACATATATATATACAGATAGTATATAGATATAGACATGAATGCATAACATCATGTGTATACATAACATTATATACATATATATGAAATATTATCGTATGAAGTTACATTATATCATACATTGTGCATCCATGGAATGACAGTCGTCAGATAAGTCAATGGCTGGTTCACCCATTTTTCTGTTCTTCGCAAGCCATCAATATGGGTCAATCGTCAATGGATACCCATGTTGAGACACAACCAATATCTGGTTGGTGGTTGAGCCTACCCCTCTGAAAAATGATGGAGTTCGTCAGTTGGGATGATTTTTCCATTCCCAATATGATGGGAAAGTCAAAAAAATCCATGGTTCCAAAGCACCAACCAGAATATTTTTCTTACCATGTGGAAAAAAAAAACACCATTCACTCTTTTGGATTTACCACATCCAAGCGGGAGATATCCCACATCCAGAAAGGTACTTGTAGATGGCTCCGATTACGCGCGACAAACTCGTGAGGGACAACCCTAATTACCTATGCGAGCGACATGGTATTTGCAACCCCGGTAAAACAGCAGGATATTTCTGTTTTACACGATCTTGTATACCACCAACCAGTAACTATAGGTTATTGGACTTGTGTTATCCCATTATCATCCGATAAAATTCACCAATGTTAACCCATTTTTTGAGCCATGAAATCACCATTAAATCATATCTTCCCAAGATTTTCCCATGAAAATACGATCCACTTAATGCCGAGGACTTGTGTTAGCTTAACTGCTTGGTGGTATACCTACCCCTCTAAAAAATATGAGTTCGTCAGTTGGGGTTATTATTCCCATAACCTATAGTCATTAACATCACATTATTAACTATAGACTATAGGTTATTGGACTTATGTTAGCATCCACGTATGGAATATTTACCAACATGTGCCCTAAAAAGACCGTTTGGCCGGGCATGATTAATCAACCCCCTGTGCTGAAATCCATTTTTTTATAGGTTATTGGACTAATGTTACCCTCTGGTAAACTAACTTAGCTATGGAAAATGGCCATAGAAATAGTGAGTTTTCCCATCAAAAATGGTGATTTTCCAGTTCGCTATGTTAAATTACCAGGGGGTAGAATCCCAGGTCACCGATTTTTTTCGTCGACCGTTGAGGCTGCGACGGTCCTCCTTGAGCATCTGGCCCTTGCGCCGCTCGCGTTCGGCGCGCTCCGCTGCGCGCTTCTCCATGCGCTGCCCGGGGAGCCCATGCAGCAGCACCGGGCCACGCTGCGGGGCATCCTGACGCGAACCGGGGAACCTGGGGACGTGGTGATTGAAATGAAAACCAGCAAAGATATTTGGTGATTTCATGGTGATTGAATGGAATTTCATGGTGTGTTATTTTGATTTAATGGTGATTGAATGGGTTTTGATGGTGATTTCATGGTGATGTTATGTTGTTTTAATGCTGATTGAATGGGCTTTGATGGTGACTTTATGTTGATTTAATCTGATTTAATTTAATATAAACTAATATGATTTAATATGATTTTCTCGAGATTTTATATGATTCAATGATCATTGAATGGTTTCATATAATGGTGATTGAATTGGTTTGAATGGTGATTTACCCAGCAATCAAGAGGATTTAGTGATATTTATATAATGGGGATTTACCCTCGAAATTTGGATTTCACATGATTTCATATTTCACCAAATAATATGGTTGATAATGGTTATAATGATGGATAACTTAGGATAAATAGTGGATATTATGGTATAATTTAGGATGTTCTGGGGATATTAATTTGCGCGCCTGCTACTGTAGATGCATAGCTGCGGACCATTTTTTACCTGCTACTGAGGTCCGCAAAATGCCGCCCGCAATCCCATTATTCCGGTGCCAGATCCACTAAAAGAATGGGCTAAAAGATGTCACCCAATCACTATTTCATGGGGAAGCACATGTAGAGAAACAGTATTATGCGATTCTGTAGCATCTACGTATTCCAGATGATTCCAAGCTTTTGGCTATCGAGGAAGGCACCAAGTATGGCGCACAAACAAAGAAGGTGCGCGTACAGTAGTGGGTCAAAATCTGTAAAGCATTACATAATAACATATTTTGCGCGGATAAACACCAAATTTCCAGCTATTTTTGGGTGCACCAGGGCGCCCTAGTAGGCCCTAGTAACTTTACCCATGTCCAATTCACAGTTGTGAGGTCCTGAAGATGAATTCTAGATTAGATTAATTACCCACAATGTGGGCCCCCAGACGATAGGTACGTTGGTTTACAGCTAGGTTTACAATGGCTTATGATCTACAAATGCATCTAGATACTTATAGAATCTTATAGATACTTAGATGGTTTCATAAACCAACTTCTAACCAAGATGGGCCACATTGAACCATAGTTAACGACCAAACCATGGTCAGTCCTTCATGTCAAATGCTTGTGCGTCATTGGACTTATGTCCTCTTATTATCTCCTCTTATAGTCTACTTGGAGGATCATCCCGCGAATCGTAAGTTGTTTTCATAACCCTGGTGATCGTAAGTCTTAAAATTGTTCATTCACTGAATTATTCCATTACTAATTCAATCCAATTATCCATTGGTCCATTACTAATTATTTCGTTGGGGTTACCCTCTGGTTATTTAACATAGCCATGGGAAATGGCCCATTTATAGATGGTTTACCTATTAAAAATGGTGATTTTCCATGGCTATGTTAGTCATAACCAGATGGTAAATCCTTGATTCATGGGTGAAATAACCCCAGAAACACCAGAACCACAACCACGAGTCGTGGGATGATCCATCCCTTGTATTTTTTTTCCACGGCTCGTATGGGGTAGTGGGAATGGTCTAAGAAACCACGGCGTTTTACCTTGGCGGCAAGCAAGTCAATCCTTTAACTGGTTGGTGGTTTTAACCATGTTGAAAAATATTAGTCAATGGGAAGGATTATGCATATGATTTCGAAAACAACAAATGAATGAAACCACCAACCAGTTTAACATGCCTCCATTTATGATCAAAATGAACTCGAACTATCATTGACCGATGCTATCGCCAGTTTTGTTGATTACGCTCTGACAATTCATGGGTGAGACAACCCACAAAAAAATGTTTCTGGTTGACCAGCATCAGCAATCGGTGTACCATGGTTTACCCCATCTGGCTGAATGATAGTAATCAAAAGTAATCAAAAGTATTCAAAAATCACAAACCTGAACTAAGTTGATTTTGGGATACGTATCCTAACCATCATAATCTATTCGTGATGTCGTGGTGAGCAGAATTCAGACTCTGCAAGGTGGTGCCCCACAAGGCTCAGTCAGATGACCGACTTTTTTTGCCAGGATGTATGGTGAATATATCTATGGTTAGTTAGACGGATATCATATCTATGTATATAATTAATTATAATTAGACATATATACACATACATATATATATATAAGTATGTCTGATAGTTAGCTAAGTTGCATCTCTCTCTCTCTCTGTATAGCTGGACACCAGATCCATGTTCAACCCCAAAGCTATTCAAATCGTTCTTGCGTTCTTTCGTTCTTTCATTTTATGTGATTTTTTTGAGTAATTGGTGGTTTCAACCCCCCTGAAAAATATGAAAGTCAGTTGGGATCATTATTCCCAATATATGGAAACATAAAATTCCAAACCACCAACCAGTTACCCTCTGGTAAATTAACATAGAACATGCCAGTTATCGGGGTTGGAAGATTAGTTTCCATTAAAAGCTGGTGATTTTCCATTAAAAACTGGTGATTTTTCCGTTAAAAACTGGTGTTTTGTTCCATTAACAACTGGTGATTGTCCATTTAAAACTGGTGATTTGTCCATTAAAAACTTGTGTTTTTTTCATTAAAAACTGGTGATTTTTCCATTCAAAATTGGTGAACTTTCCATTACCGGAGGTAAGTATTCCCCAGAGACATAGGATTTTCAACATGGATGCCGTAGATGGGCAGCCTTCGAAAATCGACTCATGACTGGCCGGGCCGGTCCTCTGCTTGTCGCTTCGCGTGCACTGACAACTCCGGGCGTCGCTCCTGTGATAAAAAAGACACGCCGTGCAATCGATGGTTGGCTGAACGGGAAAACTCATACACAATCACTATATATCACTATGATTTCATGGTATCTTAATGAGATTCTAATGGGATTTTCATGGGATTAAAGCTTCTAATCCATGGTTTTGAAATGATTTCAGATGTGAATCAAGTTGCAACTTTTTCTTGGAGGTTCCTGAGCATTGTCCCTTCACCCTGTATGACATGGCGAGGATTCATTATGGAAAACTGTCCAGTGGAAAGATCATTGACACATGAGATAAGCGCCGTTGCCAAGATTGCCGGACCCAATACCCTCTGGTAATTTAACGTAGCTATTGAAAATCACCATTTTCAATGGGAAAATCCACTATAAATGGCAATTTTCAATAGCTATGTTAAATTACCAGAGGGTAAAATCAGCCACTTTCAAGTGTGAAGAACAACTTTGGGGCTTGGAATCCTCAGCCAACAACTAGATCCATCAACCTGGACATACGGAAGGACAACTATGAAGGCCAGCCCCATCACGGCAGGGGTTCGACTGCGGATCGCAGTTCTGGTCTCCAATAACCAAATAAAACTCCGCTCAGATCCCCCCAAATCCCATACAGCGTCTTCAATCTTCTGGGTGCTTCCATATTAAACATATGGTAGAGTTGGGGTCATCAGGTAATCGCCCTAATCACCATTCATCACTGCTCTCAGGTACCCTGCAAAGAACTCAATTATTGGGATATAAAATGCTCCTGTTGAAAGCCAACAAACAGCCTACTCAAACAAAGGTTCTCTAGCAATCCATTTGTAACTGGCTTCCGTTCAGTTGCACCCCGCCCTCGCATTCGTTGGCCATGAAAAGTATGGTCATGTCAATCAACTATCCATTGCCATCCACGACCTTCGAAATCCAATAACAAAGAAGAGCGGGATACATTGGGTACAACTAGTTGTTCGGACTTTCTAGAAATTTGTCAGCCATTTACCAAGCTGTTCTTGCAAAATCACCCATTTCTGCTGCGTTCATCTGCTTAAATTCGAAACTTTGGTGCTTCAAAAATTCCTCATTTGAGGTATGGACAATTCCTGGGGACGATCATCCAGTTCTTCATCTGTTCATTTACGGGCAATGAGTACGATAACATGTTTTTGATGCGACTAGTGCAGCAATCTTATAGATGTATATGAACATTTAAGGTGGTTTCCATAGGCATGAGGGTACCCAAAATGTGGATGTTTCTTTATTTCATGGAAAATCCGAATCTAAAGTGGATGATAACTAGGGGTACCCCTATTGTAGGAAAACTGCATTTGTTTGCTGATCCCCTGCCAAAGGTAAATCCATTTCGGTCCATCTAGACCCCCAAAAGCCAACAAAAAAATCATCTGTGTGCCTAACTCATTCAGTTGAACCCATAAACACACAAAAAACAACAAGATCACTTTTCTTCAATAATCATGAATCATGATCATGAGAATTAATCAAGAAATTAATAGTTATTAATGCCCACAACAGTCAATAATGATCATTAGAAGAGTTTTCTGCGAATGTGTTCGATGTTGCCGAGATCCCCCGCCTTTGGTGCGGACTTTGGCCTGGAGTTGGGCCGTGCTTCCTGGCGATGGCGATGGCGATTTCTGGGGATTCCTGGGGATAAAACGAGAAAGTTTCCGAGTAGGGGCGGATAAAACCAACATAAACCAACCAAGAAACCAAGAATGGTGATTCTTGGGATTCTTGGGGATTTATTCAATTTATTCAAACAAAAAAAGTCACATAATCGAATTAATCAACCATGTTTTGGTGTTTTTTGATGGGATTCTAATTGGGACGTGATAGCTTATTGGGATATGAGCAATGGTCAAGCCACTTAAGAGGTAGGGAATAATATGATTAATAGGGTGTAGTCTGGTCATCCCACCATCATGAATGATTCAAAACTATAGGTATATTAACACCTATCAGCTGTATTATGAGACCATCGTTGAACCTATGAGAAAATAACCCATGGTTTGCCGCACATGGCACATCTGGCTATGGTGAGAATTAACAAGAATGGTTTTTGCAAATTAATCACACTTAGCTGCTAGATTAGCTGTTGATTGATCTCTGGTTATTTTCCGTTGGCGTGCTGGATTGCCAAAGGGTAGAGGACATGTAAAAGCGAGATGTGGATAGGAGTGTATGTTGAACAATTGTGGGTTTCTTAAAATGAGGGACTCCAGTACCATCCAAAATTAGAATTATATAAGTACATATATATAAATTATATAAATATAGTATTGAAACCATGGTTTTGGGGATCCTCTGTTTTAAGAACCTCAACGCAATTTCTGATACCATTGCCTTTCATTCAACCTAAAGATGATGGAAGTTTCATTAGTAGCACCAGCTACATCGGGTCGATCTTAAACAACAGTCCAAGATCTAAGCTAGTTTCATCTGGGTTTGTCGGAAAATAGGCGACCCATCTGTTCCATGTGTTAATCACTGTTAATCATCTCCGTATGACGATCGCCATTTGGAGGCTATACCCCCTTTTCACACACATATCTGATGATTCTATATCCCAGTATGTCACCATATTCCAATTGATTTACCCTTTTTCATCCCAGTGTATTAGTATATTCCCACCATGGTTGAGTATTTCCGATGTGTTGTTGCTTAATCCCATCACATCCCACTTTTGTTGGTTCAGGTAAACCATCACTTTTTTCCCACTAAATCCCCTGGAATCCTGATTAAACCGCCATTTTCCCTACGACATTTTCCTCGTTTCATGGTTCAAGCACAATTATCAATTATGCATGAAATACCCTCCGGTTGCAATGGAAAATACCCCATTTATATACCAATGATTGTCCTAGTAAAAATATCACTTGCCATGTTTTATTACCGAGGGAGATTCATGAACTAGAATCCACAATTTTTTTCTTCTTAAATCCCATTCAATCCCACTATATAAATACCCATCAAAAACCAATCAACGATCCCTTAATTCAATCCCGATCCGATCATCCCATCAGATAAACCCCGATAAAACAACGAATTCTCTGATGGTCAATGGGGAAACACCATTCTTCATCACCATTCTTCATCACCATTTCTTCATCGAAGTTCTCCACAGGATGGGGCCCCATATATAGTTAGCTAAGTTGGTGCAAATAACTATGTCATAACAAGTTGGTGTATGATACGCAAATAACATCAAATTTAGATGGGGTTCTGTTCACCAACATTCACATCACTGGGGGTTATAACATGTTATAACCATCCTGTACACAGAAAAAATCCATGAAATATTTTATATCCCATTAAATCTTATTATATACCATTATGAAATACCATAATTCCTCACCATTTATAGAGAATTTCTCCACGTCCTCCAGGAACAAACGTGGCGCGTTCCGCCTTGTCCATTCGCCTGGGTGGCGTCTGTGGCCTGGATGGCCGCACAGTCTCCTGTGCTGCAACGACGTGCGTGCAACGACTTTTCACGTCACACGCGATGTGAGGGATACCCTCTGGTAAACATACAAAAAACAGCAAAAAACAATGGAAAATCACCATTTCTATTGGTAAACATACAAAAGAACATGGGAAATCACCACTTTTAATAGGTAAAGGAACTGTTTCTACGGGCCATGAATTCCAGTTCGCAAACTGTTAGATTACCAAAGGGATTGACTTCCTAAATGATGCAAGTGAAAGCATTGCGTTGTGTTTCAAAATGTTTCAATGGTCTGATTTTGGAAGATCTGGGGTAAGATTATTTTAGGAACCCCCAAAACTCCTCATACCAAACCCCAAAAGCAAGCCCCGTAGAGGCATAGAATTTGATACAGTCTAATCCTAAAATCCTGAAAAAATGATAAACATTGAGAAATCTATCTTTTTACTTTTTTTTTTTTTAAGATGTTGCTGTATGGTGATAAAGGATTTAAACATATTAGATATGTCACAAATATACACTCCCCATGTCGGAGATTCTGAAAGCAAAGGGCGCCTACTCAATTTTCACAGCATTTTTAGTTTTTGGATATTTCCCTTTCAGGATCACTGAAACATGGTTGTATGGGGATCTTGCTAACAAAGAAGGGATTTTTTATCCACGAACTCTGGGGGCTCAAAACATCTGACAGTGTCGGATCACGATGTGTAGGATTGGAAAACAACACTGGTTGGTGGTATACCTACCCATCTGAAAAATATGAAAGTCAGTTGGGATGATTATTCCCAATATATGGAAAAATAATGAAAAATAAAAATGTTCCAAACCACCAACCAGAACAACATTTTGAAGCCAGTTTCGATGACAAGGGGCACATAGTATTTCCGATATTCGTTGTTTACATGATTCTATGGGCAGGAAAACACTGATTGAAAAATCACCAGAGACTTACATTACAGTCACCATGATTACTGACCACGTATGGGGAAGGGTTGTCAAACTTGATTTACGAGGGACACTTAAAAAGTAGATTTATCGAAGGATGGTGGTGATGGTGGTGGCGGTGGATTTCAGAAGTCCAGACTCATCCTTCTCGCGGCGTCCAATGCCGGAGCATCAAGACTCACAAAAGGTGGGGGACCTCAAAAAGGTCATTTTCGCATGTTTGATGATATTTGTTTGTTTGTAACTTTCCTTTTTTGGGTTCCCCAAAACAGGCAGTTAGGGGGTGGTGATGATATGACTATATGACTCAAGTTGATCTACCAAAGATTAAGTTCAACACCTTTTGAACTCAAATAATGCGGGTAAAACAATAATAAACCACCACATGTTTGATGGTTTATACCCATAAAAATGGTGATGACTTGGGGATGGTTTATGATTGTCTTAACCAATAATGTCCTTTTGGTAAAAATAGAGGGGCCGGTTTGGTATACCATTTATCATCATAGAAACCTGTTGTGAAAGGAGTTTCTTCAACCCCCTCTATGAAAATCAACCAACCAATGGGAATTTGGGACACCTATGGTTCTTAACCACATGACCTCATGACATTTCGCTCAAGTTGCAGATCAACTTCCGGCCAGGTCGCCTGTAGGGTGCCTCGAGACTCTGAGAGTTGCATGGCCAGCTCCTGGACGTCATGGAAAACTGCTTGGTGGTATAACTACCCCTCTGAAAAATATGACTTCGTCAGTTGGTTGGGATGATGACATTCCCAATACATGGAAAAACAATGTTCCAAGCCACCAACCAGAAATCATTGGTGATCAGCTGAGCTAATGGGAAGAAAGGATCCACAGGATCCAAGAAAGGGAGGTTCTCAAAAGTCTCTCCTAGGGGAGTGATTCGGAATCTTGGTTCTTGGATCTTGGAACCCTTGAACCAACAAAAGGTATAAAAAGGTTCGCTACCTCAAATGATAAAAGTTGAAGTACCTTAAACTCTTGCTTAAAAATCACGAAAAACTGAATATGACACGACATTGAAATAGCAGGATCCGGCCTGGAACTAAGCAATGCATCGTCAACTTTTAGTGAAAGAAGGTGACATCGTCTTCGTTTCTGTGAAAGTACCAGCATACCCTCTGGTAAACTAACATAGCTATGGAAAATCACCATTTTCAATGGGAAAATCCACTATAAATGGCCATTTTCAATAGCTACGTTAAATTACCAGAGGGTACTTTCATCAACAGCTGATGAAAGCGATTTTGCAGTGTTGCTTTGGGTGGAAATCCCAGCGGCGATTGTAATCCAGTCTGGTTAATCATAAGCCGCTCAGAGTCCAGCGACTTATGAGTTAATTCAGAAACTCACAGGAAGTGAAATCACCGTGTTTCCATAAGATGTATATGGACAGCTAGAGAGTGGTTGAGGCTTCCATTGGTTGAAGATGTTGTCCTCCTTTCCTGTTGGATCTATACGTCTCAATGCTCATACTACTGTGGATGGATGGAAGAAATCCTGCACCAGTTGGTGGCTATTGGCAACTATGAAACACTGTACATAATCGGATTATAGCATATTATAACAGGATAAACCATCTAGTATCGCAGACTGTATGTTGGTGAGTCCCAATTTCATGGCTTTCCTTGGCCGCCCGGCAAGAAAATACTTTGTTTTCGCGATTATTGCCAAAATTAGCTCAGCAACCGACCGTTCACCATATCTTTTTACCCAGATTTAGATGTTAAGTAGCCTGGTTTTCATGTTTCCACCTAGTCATCTTCCCAAATATGAGAAGTTTTGACTGAACCCCCCAGTCATTCCTTGTACTCCGTGAGGGCACTTGGAAGGCCTCGTTCCTGGGGAGCCGAAGTCCAGCTATTTTGAATGTAACCAATGTAGCCTCACAACCCAAAATAACAAAACATCAGATAATTTGAAGGTAGCAAAACATGCAAAACATCAGAAATGTAGCATGTTTCTGTAGCAAACAAAAAAAATTCTTCACAGAACACCAGTTCCGATTTTTTCAGAATGTTCATTGATTTTTTCGTAGGAGAATGACAGATATGACACTACATTTTTTTGGCATTTGGGATTTGGGGATTCTGGGAGGAAGAGATATTTCTTGCAAGGCTCCAATCTGGAGAAATGATGGAATTCCCCAGTGGTCATTGCGACATGACGTGAGGTTGCTGTAATTCATCCAAATGAATACCGACCTTGTGGACGAATCCCAAAATAGTATCCTACTGTTGACTACCTTAAAGATTGTGTATTTTCAGGTTTCAGCAAGGGTTAACCTAGTTATACCCAAATGGACTGATAAACCTAAACAGGGGAAGAAACCGTTAAGCTAGCGACCCAGCGCCTTTTATACTGAGCCGCAATGCTGTC
>Ga0126342_10003645_pt1 | contig 25634 bp, 20 predicted proteins | sample Cyp1metagenome_FD_92528 | JGI IMG/M metagenome (GOLD analysis project Ga0126342, IMG submission 92528) | Coral microbial communities from Lord Howe Island, Old Settlement Bay, Australia - Cyphastrea 1 metagenome | ecosystem: Host-associated > Invertebrates > Cnidaria > Coral ... | reverse complement strand
GAATATACATGAATATACATGAATATACATGAATATACATGAATATACATGAATATACATGAATATACATGAATATACATGAATATACATGAATATACATGAATATACATGAATATACATGAACATACATGAATATACATGAATATACATGAATATGCATGTATCATTATATTATATTGTATTACACGTAGCTGCATGCGGATACGCATGATTCGCGTGCGTCTCCGTATGCTGCATTTGCCTAGGCCCCCGCGTGGTGTATGTGTATGTATGTATAATGTATATAATTATATATATATAAATAAATATAAATATTCACAATCAAATGCGATGTATGAATGATGCGTAACGGCGTAACACATTTCTCAACATTCTTCGTGAACGTTTACGCAAATATCCCCTGTTCTGTTTTTGTTTTTCCAAACCAAACATTGGGTCCATGTGTTTCATTCGTTTTAAGGTCACATGGTAACACACAAACAAAACATGGGTGCAAAGACCCTCAGAAATTGACACATTCTCAGTTTTGATCCCATTTTGGCCTGCTACGCATGTGATCCAAAATTTGGGTTCACCTCTGAGGCCCTACAAGTGGACCCATTTGGAGAATATCGGGGACGTCCAGAACTTGAGGAATCCGATGTGCCATTTGAAATGCGCCACAAAATCACAGGAAACGTTTGGAGGTTTGCTGGCAATGTTTGATTTTGAATCAGTTGCTTGTCCCTAATGTTGTCCAACTGATGGGCCAATCTTTGGTGTATCCGACTCACCGGCATCAGGTTTATACACCTCGAACGGGACATGCAGTTGTGAACGAGGTCAGCGTGCTGAGGGTACCTGTATAGCAATGATGCAACTTCAGTATAGAGTTACTGAGCCAGGGCGGCAGGGTTTTTGTTGAATCCATTCTGGGGGCAGTTTCGCTGAGGATGGCGTTTTCTACCTCTTTGGAGGGACAGATGGAGCTGCACGGCAAAGTGATGTACACGCGTGCCCAGGGCCGTGTCCATTTGTTGCGGTTGAGTTGGAAAGGTTTCCCAAGATGACCTCAGGTATCCATGGCATCCCCAGAGTTCCATCAGAGTTCCATCAGTATCCCAGGCCGATTCCTGTACCCGGTGCCGCCGGTACCCTGCAACATCTTGGCTCAGCCTGGGGGAGAATGCTCGAAGAGACAGAGGATTTCGGCCTCATTTTCTCGCCCTGGGTGTCGTTGGCTGGATGTATTCTTTGGACAGGCATTTGGGTGTCGTCACACTGCCTGTTGCCTGGGGATCCTAGGGTCACAGAGCCATGGTCTCACCCCGATGGACGCTCTCCAGGGATGACCATGGTAGACGAACCTTGCAAGTCCTCGGAATCTATGCGTCTCTTTTACATGAAAAAACTTCATCGGATGTTCATCTATTGCAGTGTTGCCTCTGTTGCTGGTATGTCCATGTTTACGTCCTGCTTCTTCAAGGAGCAACCAACCCAATGCATGTTGATGAGCTTTGGTCCCGTCCAACAATTCTTTTTTTGGATGGCCGTGGGTCATTGGATCACAGCTCTTTGGGAAGATTGGCGTACCCGTTATTTCTTAGGCCAGGGCTTGACCAAGGAGTCTGGTGGTGGTCTTGCCCTGTTTCCTTTGAATCTTTGTTGCAGCTCGGCACAAGTGATGTATGTCACCTACACTGTACATCATGTGATGACGCTTTTGGCTTACCTCTATTCCCTTTGCAGTTACCAGTTGGGTGGTGTCATGGTGCAGGGTTTGCTATTTGAACTGCCTGTGCTGTGGATGCTGCGCCGGGAAATGGGATACATTTCGAGGCCCAAAGCCCAGTGGCTCACAGAAGTTCGGAGGACTCATGCACACCATGGAGCCACATACCTGACATTTCTTTTGGGACGTGGACCTGCTGAATGTCTGTGGATAGTCTCCATGTTGCCAACCAGCTTTGGAAATGAGCTACTGGAAGAGAGCTTGTCACTGCAGAGCACTGTGGTGTACCACACTTTGGCGGCATTTTTTACGTCGCTGAATTTACGGATTCTTGGTTTGCTCTTCTGCTGGCACGAACAAGACGTGTCACAAGCAAGGTTGGAGGAAGAAAACAGGGAAGTTCGGACAGATAAAGCAATTCCAAGACAGATTTCAAAAGAATGATGGCTGGGAAGGTCTTTGTTCTCCATGATCCCAGTATCTAGTTCCGTCGGAAGTTTTTGTGATCACGTGTTTGAATCCATGCGGACCCTCTTCGTTGAGGAGCAGTCCCAAGGTTTAGTTTCACACTAGTTCTCATCCAGAACTCCAAGCCGGTAGCCCTTGACAAAGAATCGCGGCGCCGATAAAACCTGCGACTGGGGACTGGTTTTGGGCTGAGGCGCTGGGATTTGGCCGAAATGGAGTAGCTCAACACGAACCGATTTCATTTTTTCATCTTGGTTGAAACCCACAGTTGTTTTTGATGTGGTAAATCCAATGCCAAAAGCCATCCCCAATATTGTCATAAATGGTTGGAACAAATCATTTCATTCTTTTTTAGATATTCAACCCATCATTATGAGCCTTTTTTGGGCTTGGCATGCAGGACCATTCCATTGATTCCATTCATGTCCATAACATTTCTTCCGTCACTTCTCTAAGAGCAAACTGCATGTTTTTCCTTTTTTTTTTGCCGTAATTATATGGGTTTGTCTGAAAATAGTGTACCCCTACACCCAATGGTTAATGATCATTATCCCTATTAAATGGCTATAATTGGGGGTATACCCCATTTTCAGACATACCCATATGTAATTATCCCTCACACAAGCAGCAGGTACAACGTGGAGACCAATTTATGGCAAGAGATTCGGGCCAGCGGTCGCGCTCCGCCGGCCCGCAGTGGAGCACAGGTGCCGGGCATGGCCCGGCTGCCAATACAAGGGGTTACTGATCCCAAAAAGGATTTTAAGTGGAAATGATGGAACCAAAAATATGGATAGATATGGGATGTATGCGATATAAACCAACAACATCATCAAAATATGGAATATTTGGCATTTGGATCAAATGTTTCTTGGTCGTTGTATTATAAGTACCGTTTCTTCTTTAATTTATGTTGAGAAATTGTGTTGCCTCTCTTCGCTTGTTCAGGAACGAATGGTTTCATGCAAAGGTTGACAAGGATCGAGATACCTTGTTGACATCAGACATACCAGTAATGTGGCCACCTGGAATTTCACACGCTTCGACAAGGCTGGGTGGCTGTACTATCATAAAACTGACTTACTCCTTTCATTGTCATGGCATGGAAAGGGTCTATATATATATATTTATGAATTTCAGCACTTCTTTAGAGTACTTTAACGCTCGACCCTGCCTTCAGTCTGCAGAAAACATTTGCCTGGCAGCTTCAACAAAATTGCCATGCGCTGTTGGCCATGGCTCAAGCTACTCTACCTTTCGACACCTGGACTGCTGGCTGCCAGGGCGGCTACAAGCAGCACGCACCTAACAGCCTCAAAGTCCTGGACACCATGTAGTGAGCACCGGGATGATGACGGTTTCATCTTGGAACAGCCCCGTTTTTTATGTCTTCCAACACCTGGAGGTAGGAAACCCGAGTGCCACAGCGGCCTCGGTTGACTTTCTGCCCAGGGTTAGATGCAGATGCTGCTAGGTTTGGATCCAGTGGAAGCATGGCATGGGAGAATCTGCCCCGTCCCGCCATGAAATTCACAGATGGCTTGGTGGACTCGCCGGGCAGAAAAAACTCTGAAGTGGATCTATGATGCTCTCACCGAAGCGAAGCCGTAGAAGAAAAACTATCTCCTGCTATGAGGAGGATTTTTTCACAGGATTCTGGAGATATACTGCTGTATTTTGAAATGTTGTTTTCCAATTGCCAGTATTTGTACCTTGGTAGTAAGAGAGATGAGTTTAACCGAGATGTGCGACTTGCTTGAAGGAGATGACCCAAAAGTGTTGTTAGGGAGGCTTGCGAGTGCCATGACAGTCATCCGGGAAGTCATCGGTGCACCACGTGCAAGACAAGCAGCATCACCGTTCAGAATGACGCCTTGCATGTGGAGGTGGACACTCAGCAGTGCTTTCATTTGCAAACCTTGGAGAAACTTTAAACAAGCTGCGCTAACCGTTGAGTGGTGGCCTTGGAATGCAGCTTCACTTCTGAAAGTTGTCAAGGGCCTGTCGACACATTGAGCGTTCATAGATTTCAGACAGTGCTGGGCTCGAAAAATCTGGCGGGATTTTTTCGGTCTTCCTACGAGAAATGAACATGCCTTGTCTATGGTTTTAAGTTTTAAGCCAGTCATATCCATTCCGGAGGCCATGGTTTTCTCACAAAACTTCGGTTGATGGACCCCCATCCCAGCGCGCCAGGCTGTAGTGTGGAATGGGAATGTGTGGTTCTTTGGCGGCTACACCAAGAAGGAGACACGGTGGTTTGTGTATCTGCGACATCCCAACAGATCAGATAGATCAGGAACAACAGGAACAAGCGCTAGAAAATGGAGACAATTATAATGATCCAATAATGATACAAGATATCCAAGAACCCTCTGGGTGGTGGAATTCCATTGGAAAATATACTCAAAAATATATGACTCATGCGACTGAATTTGTCTTGGAATTGTCACAGTCTGAGGAACGTTGAAGCGTTGTGGAGTCACAGGGTTAAACCATGTGTCCTCACACTGTGGGCCTTCCATCCCCAAATTGTCCACCTTCTCTTATTGAACTTGTTATTGAACAGATTTGAACAGAAACAGGGGAACTTTAGCTGTTTCGTTGGAGGCCCCTTCTGTCCGTCTGCAGATGGCACCAGTGGTTCAAGATGTTCAAGGTTCAGTGTGAAGGTCGGTCCTTTCAGGACAAGGTCTTAAATACCCCATACCTGCTCGGGTATGGAATCCCTTTTGATAAGACTAACATAAACTAACTGTCCATATTGCACAACAGAATTTCTACCGCTCAGTGGAAAATGAGGGGTATTCCACTGGATTGGCGTTCGCTCTCAAGGGGAGCTAAAGGATCCTCCTGGTGTCTCACAGTGCGGGCTGGACGCCACGGGGTATTTCTCTTGGGGCCCAGCCCTGTGGCAATGGCGATGGTGATGGCAATGAGTCATGAGATATGCCACTTGGACCGGAAGATTGGGTGGCTGGCTGAATTTTTGATTCCTACCTTGTGGCACAAAATTTGCAATTAAATTTGCTGGGTCTTGTAAATGGATGACACTTTTCTATTGATGAATGGCAACACGCGCATCCCTTGGTTCTGCACAGGACACTAAATATTGGTTTCGTGAGTTTCACCCAAAGTTTGAACCCCCCACCCTCAAACAGAAAACTGGACTCTTTTTTTCCGTGTATGATATGCATTTAAAAATCGCTGAGCTGGTGGATGGCGAGGTAGAGTCCATCAGCTTGGGTGTGGGTTGGAATTGAGCTTCTCAACACGGGCTTAAATGGCTTAAACAGGCTTAAAGGATCTTAAAGGTCACTCTAATGGTGCCTAACGTATATGGACGAAAGACAAAAAATCCTGCCCAAAGTGGGTGAATGGTAAATGTAGGTAGGCGACTCCACCAAGATCGGTACCGGGGGCTGTTTCGACGACCCTTACAGTGTTTTAGGCTCTTTTTGACATGTCCGTTTTGGGCGTTCTTCGGGTGGGGGGGGTTTGGAGGGGTTTTGGGGCGGGGGCTAATAACGTCCTTGCTTATGCGTTCCTTCTCCTGCAATTTGCCACGCTCTTGATGCTACGCTGCTTGGTGCAGCTGAGATAGTGCGTGAATTCTTTGAGCAGTGAGAAAAAGAAGTGCACCGATCATGGTCAAGTCGCATGGCTGAATGGGCTGAATGTACATCTTTTGTGTTGATTGAAGAGTGGGTTAGTGAGGATTCGACCTATTAGGGGTGACATTACAAGAGACCCTTTTGATCAATTACAACTTTCACTTCGAGAATTTGCCACTGGTTTTCTTGAGTCGCCTCTCCGTCTAACGTGTGTTGTCACTGACTTTGAGATGTGTATCTTCTAGCTTTGACTGCAAACCCATTTGGTTGGTAGCATTTTTGTTTCCTTTGTCTTTGGCGTGCATTCCCCGTTCTCTTGCTATGTTCCTAACCTTTCCTAACCGTGGTGCCTAGGCGAACCCACGGCTCCTGACCAAGCCGAGCCTTTTGGCCAACAGGCTTGGCGTCAGGCAGTGCGTCACGGAGGACTGGAATGCAGCGGTGATCGTCATGGCCTCAAATTCGACATGTCGGACCTGTCCCGAGTTGGCCTCGTATGGGTCATAATTGGACCGGCTCATGCCGTGCCGAGCAACGTGCTAATTATGAGCTGATTCTATATATATATAAATAAATATCTGTATATATACAGTATATATACACACATATATATATATATGCGGTCATATTTAATTGTATCTCCATCCTAGACTGGTTCAATCCTGAATGGGACCCCGGAGCAAGTCCGAGGCTTGTGGCAAAGCTTCTGAGTGGCAGAAGGCCTTGCACATCCTTTCCTGGTCCCGGCGCCAAAGTGTGATCCCTGGTGGTGCAGGGGACTTGGGGCAATGAGGCAAGATCTGCTGATATATGTATAATACAGTAATAATAGCAATAATAATAGTACGAATAAACATAACCAGGATGAGGATGAGGATGAGGATGAGGATGAGGATGATGATGATGATGATGATGATGATGATTATGAGAAGACGATGACGATGACGCTGAGAACAACTCGGTGTGATCAAGGTTTTGAGTGTTTCGAGACCCTCACATCGCCTGAAACATGCATCAGTCAGTCAATGACTACATATTTTTCATCCTTACAAGTTGCTCGGACTTTTCGCCCCAGATTGGCAATGACCAGTTCTCCTGTCATTTAATGGTGATATTTTGTTGCCCAAGAATCAAGAATGGAAATCTGCAGAATCCCAGATGTTGCCAGAATCAATGATTCGTGCTTAGTAGCGGCAAAATCAAAATCCAAGCGATCTTCACTACCCTCCGGCCATGGCAAGTGGGAATTCCCTCAAAACATGGAGGCTTTTTCGTCGGAGAAATCTTCCATCACTGGGGGATTTTCATGGATTTTCCATAACGGGGACGAAAAAAAACGGAGAGTATGCAGATCAATGGTTTTTTTTGTTGGGAAAATCTTAACCGGAAACCATAGATTTTCCCATTAAATATGGGGCTTTCCGGTTAAAAATTTCCCTTAAACCATTGAGCAGATGACATTTGCTTCTGCCACCTCCAAGATCTCCAAGTCCGAGCTCCTTGGAACCCGGCCATTTCCGCATGCGCCTGGAAACCCAACACACGGTGATGTGTTTTTTTTAATGGGGGTATCACTGGTAGGAACAAAAACAACTAGGGCTAAGCCGCTAAGCAATAGAAAAATTATAAGGCGCTACGGCGATAAACTTAGATGGTTAGCGACTTCAATCCCATTTTCGCAGGGTCCATGAAACAACAGCTATGAAATCTTATGAATTGTATGACCAAAGCGGGGGGAAGTGTATTTTCCTCTTCTTGCAAATACATGCCAGCTGCTACATACTGTCCAAAATGAAATGCACTATTGTGGATCTATTTGTGATATTCTTTGACAAGATGGAGAAGAATAGTTGGGGGTTTCCCGGTCAAATAGTCGCCAGTCTAGCAATTACTACACTGTACTTAGATGTTCCCACAATTAGATTAGTGGTGATCGTAAGTGGGCTATAACCCTGCACACAACAAGGATGCATTGGGATATCCCCCAGTTACTAACCACTTAGATAGCTTCTGGCATCATCTAAGTAGAGGGCCATCTCTACAATGACCCATCCTTTCTGGGCTGATTCGAGGCTCGTGCCGTACAATGGCAGCGCGCTGAGTTCCTTGGTTTGCAGTGGCACTGAGCGCGCAACTGACCTCAATTTATGGGCCCGACTGGTGTGACAAGTCCGATGAACCATAGAATTTTGACTTTTGAGAATCTCAAATGGACATTTCAAGTAGGGTTTTCCAATAGAAAAACGATGGGACATGACATGGAAACGCAAACGGCTTGGAGAGAATTGATGCGTTCCAACATTGGTACTTCACTGAGCATGTCAAAGGATACGGTTGCCCATTGTAACTTTCTGGGACCATCGGGGCTTGCAGGAATATTCCCAGAGCCCCTGGTTCCTCTTTTTCGATCCAATCATTTTTTTGAGGCCTTCCAAAGCTTTTTTTCCCCACCTGCTATGTGGTGGTCTCATGTGGTCTCTATCCTCCAGTCCTCTCCTCCGCGTCCTTCTTCTGCCAGCTCGTCGTGACTGTGTGTACCAATGGACCCGAGCCATATCGCAAGCTCCGGATGCAGTGGGGCACGCTGGACCCGAACTCTATCGCGAGCCAGATGCAGTGGGCATGCATGGACGCGAACTCTATAGCGCGAGCTCCGGATGCAGTGGGGCACGCGTGGACCTGAACACATGCCAGAGAGAATGTCAGATAGAATGCCAGACAGAATGTCAGAAAATATGCCAGATAGAATACCAGAAAGAATGTCAGATAGAATGTGAGAATATATGTCACTTAGAATGCCAGAAACAATGTCCGATAGAATGCCAGATAGAATGTCAGAGTATATTCCAGAAATAATGCCAGATAGAATGTCGCAATATAAATATTATATGTATTATATATGCGATATATCTTTCCAGATGATATGTCAGAAACTATGTTTGTCAGAATAATTTGCCAGGCCGGGGATTACTCGAAGTAAAGTATTTTTGTGGGCGGGGGGGGAGGGATAAGGGATTGTATCGATTTTTTCATGGATGATCTGTTTCAGGAGCCCAAGGGAAACCAACAAGTGACCAGCTGGTGACGGAATCCAGGCTGTTGCTGCGCAGCATGCAACATCGCGGGCCTCAGCCCACGCTGATCACCTTCGGAGCGGCTTGGAACCGAGATCCATTGGGTCAGGAGTTCGATTTCAGAGGTGGACACAGTACCTGGCTCAAAGCTTATCATCATCATCATCATCATCATCAAAAAACAGTGATAATAAATGTAATGATAAACATTGCTATAGTAAAAAACAAAAATCCCTGACTTCAACGCCCAGGTCCTAGATGCACACGCCAAGGGAGCTGCCGGGACCTCGATTCAATGAGAGACATTTCGAATTGATATTAGAAAACATAAAAACATCTGTCAACACAAAAATATGTAGAAACATGTGCATGTACATGTATATGTACAAGTAAATAAATACATAAATGAATAGATAAGTAAATACACAGATAGTATGCTATATACATGAATAAACAAAACTACATGAATATATAAAAAAGATTTACAAGTAAATAAATGAGTAAAACATGTCCATTCAATAAATAAATGACTGAATAAATAAATGAAAAATGAAAAATGAATACATAAGTAAATAAATAAGTAAATAAATAAGTAGATAAATAAACAAATAAATAAATAAATAGATAAATAGATAAATAAATAAACAAACAAACAAACAAACAAACAAATAGATAATATACGTCTATGCGGATATGGTTACTCAAATAAAAACGATGTTTTTTCACAGTGGAAACTCCTTACTACTTCAATTTTTTTCTTGAAGAGTTTGCCTTTTAAGATCTGAATTTTGGAGAACAACATGGAAATCAATTCCCATCCGTTTGACAGATCTGGGAGCAAAAACGTGCTTTTTCATCAGGCCTTACGATCATGGAGGACCGAATATCAAATCAAGTGGGTGGGGTTTGCAGTTCTGAAACATGTTAAGAAATAGCTGGGTATCCCAGTTGTCACCACGTATTTTTTTGGTGTGTCTGGGTATCCCAGTCAGTGTTTCACCAATTCGGAGGTGATTTTCCGCTAATTTTTTTTGGATCCAAGGAAGATGAAATTCGATTTGGACAACTAGCTAACCCAGCTAGTACAAGTCCAAACTAGACAGTAAAACTCCGTGAAACCACTTAGTATCACCCCATGTCATCATGTTAGTCCCAGTATATCTCCGAAAAGTAATGCTTAGGATGATCGCGATTTTCATGAAACCCCGAAGAATCCAACCGTCACCATAAACGAACCAGCATTTGCAAGTGATGTTCCTATTCCTGCACTCTGAGTTCCGAGGATTTTTCCAATTTTAAAAGTGATCAAAACATCATTTCTTAAATTGTTTGCTTGTTGACATTTTCACGATTTCGAAACAACAGATACTCATCAATCCTTAAATCATTACAGCAATTAAAGGCAGCAAAACCATAAACCATTGGCACCAATCTATGGCTTCCTACAACAAAAACACTTTAAGCTCCAGACAAAACCAAACCTTTTTGAGGATTAAAGCTGTATATTGTCATTTTGATTATTCATTCAATCCCTAGCAAGTACAACAAATCGCGCAAAAAACAATTGCAACATACATAATAGCATTACAAAGCCATGATTTTGTGGCAAAGTGCTGGTGATCAAAACCCGACAACCCGGACAGGTCTGGCACCGGGCCATCGCCCTGCTGAAGCTGTTGCGAAGAAAACGACAACTGGACGCGGTGGCAGTGACTGCAGTGATCCAGGCCTGTGGAAATGTGGAGAAGTGGCGGGGAAGCTCAGGGGATGGCATGGATGTGTTGCGATATACATAGTTATAACATAGATACATAGATACATAGATAATCATAGATACATAGGATGCGTAGGATACATAGGACACATAGGGTAAATAGGATGCATAGGATACATAGGATACATAGATAAATAGGATACATAGGATAAATAGATATATGCAGACATAGAGACATAAATGCATAGAGACAGAGAGGCAGAGAGGCACAGAGACATAGAGACATAGAGACATAGAGACAAAGAAACATGGAGACATTGACACGCACAGATACACAGATACACAGATAGAGTAGATTAGATTGGTTTAGACTAGATTAGATTAGATTTGATTAGATTAGATTAGATATAGAGATAGATAGATAGATAGATAGATAGATTAGATTAGATTAGATTAGATTAGGTCAGATAGATCGATAGATAGATAGATAGACAGACAGACAGATAGACAGACAGACAGACAGACAGATATAGAGATAGAGATAGAGATAGAGATATAGAGATATAGAGATAGAGATAGATAGATGGATGGATGGATGGATGGATGGATGGATGGTGCATGCAATGCATGCATGCATATATATATATGTATACAAGTATGCATGTCAATGTGTATGTGCATGTGCATGTTTGTGTATATTGCATATATGATATGAATATAAATATTGCGGAGAGATGAAAACGTTGGTAAATGTTGATGAAAAGATGAATCAAGAGATAAACAAACTCAAGAGTGAAATCTTTGCCACCAGATTCCCGAATATTTTCGCCTGGACGATACAAATATGCCGTACCAGGTAGACGCTGCCGAAAGGATGTATTTCCACTGGTTTATACACCCACCAAGAAAGGTAGATTTGTGTAAACCTCAGCTGGTGTTGGATATGTCTATTTGTTTATCCTGGGGATTTCAAAACTATCCCGTATTGTGGATTTCTGACTGACCCATCGCGGTTCAAGTACAAGGGTATATAGTATAGTTCAGGTTCTCAAAGTCTTCAAGCAAAGGAGGATTCGGCAAATTTGCGGTCCCCCAAAATCTGGAAAATATCCGAACCATTGATTCTCCCGCTCCAAGAGTGCAACATACCGTAACATTTTGGGATCCAATCAATCTTGGGAAACAACGAGTTCCTGTGCAATTTCCAGCATTTTCTGAAGGATTGCGTCCAGCTTCGTTCCCTGGATTTTCCCCCTGATCCTTTGCTAATCCAACCTGGCCATGAGGCAAGAAGCCTTGGCACTTTTCAGTGCAAAGCTGGTGCCAGGTCTGACAGGGGGCTCTCACCAAGAGTTCTATGATCCCCAAGATATGGGAAAAAGGCAATCTTTATGGGAAAAAGATGGAAAAAGTGAGCCATAAATCAACCAGAAATACAGGGCCTTTGTGGAAAACCCCCCGCTTTTTTTCGGGTTCAGCCATTGAGGTGATCATGTGATGCTGGGCGCCACTGCTGCAGCTTGCCGTGGCATGTGGGAGGCGACCACGTCGTTTTTTCAGTTTTTTTTTTTCTCCATCGATGCTCAAATTCGGGGTAGCCGAAGTTGCCGAAGATGATAGAAGATAGAATAGAAGATAGAATAGAAGATAGAAAACCCATCTATTTTCTTACTAGTAAACATAGTAAACATAGTAAACATAGTAAACATAGTAAACATAGTAAACATAGTAAACATAGTAAACATAGTAAACTATGTCTATTTAGTAGAAGAAATCGCCATCACAGGTGGGTCCCCACGGTGCCACGGTGCTTTGGCACTGCTGACGACATGCCGACGTGCCTCGAGGCCTCCCTGGGGTTCCTAGAAATTGGTGCGGCGGCTCAGGACTCGGCCCGGAAGTAGATACCCGGCCTGGTAGTGACTAACAGTTTGCGAACTTGAAAATGGTGATTTATAGTGGATTTTCCCAGCTATAAAATGGTGGATCTTTCCATAGTTTTTTGTAAACGTTTACCAGAGGGTATGATTTCAGAATGCTGAAAAATGATTCACGAGGCAGGCATTTTCGCACGTTCCCAAAGGGAATTGTTCTGCGAACAATTCCCAATTTTCGGAATTGTCACTTCTTTTCTAAGTGAATTGAAGACAACCGTTTGGTGGGTTATCCAGTGATTGACGCTACAAATACCAGGAATTGGTGATGGCTATTGGGGAAATACCAGGAATCCTATTCAAAACTGGAGTCCCGGATCCGTAACATTCTACAGACAAAGCCCAACGAACATACGAGGAGGTTTTGTCGTGGACACCGGGGCTAAATACACCAACCATCAAACCATGGATCAATTTCCGCATTGGTAGGAAAGTCTTGGGTTTGCTCCGGCTACGACTGGATGTGCATTCCAATTAGTAATTGGGCACTAAGCATCTTACATCATACATCATCATACTATGTTTATTATGGTCCAGTTGTATATATATACTATATATATACATAAACACACACCCTCCAATAACATAATATAGATATGGGCTTCCAACCGCTTACCATCCACCTCTTTGGCCGAGGGTGGAGGTCTCGACTTGTGACCGGCAAACCGCTCTATGGCACTTGCCTCACGGCCATGGCATCAGCGGCGAGGTGGAAGCAGGCTTCGGCCCTGGATCTGTCCATCAAGATGAATTAATATGGGTGTGTCTGAAAATAGTGTACCCCTAAACCCAATGGTTTTGCTGATCATTATCCCCATTAAATGGCTATAATTGGGAATATACCCTATTTTCAGACAGACCCATATTGATATTCCACTAGATATAATGGTGAGTGTCAATGATATATGAATATTCTGAATACCATTCATGATTAATCAACAATGATTCATTCAACTATCTTTTCTGAGACGTCACTCATTTTGACCCACGCCGCATTTTGCCAGGCCCTGGCCATCTTTGAGATGATGGAGGAGCTACACGCCTAGCCTTTCTCGTTGTGAAAGATAGCTGTTCCATGTGAACACCTCAAACATGCAACGTTTGATGATCATACCATCCCCAAAAAAACGGTGACGTCCCAGTGAAGAACCAACCGTAGATATGGCTGTCATAGGCTCAGAGGCCTAGAGTACGACTTCTGACTCCATGTTGTCAAGCGCTTGAGTACCATACCCCAATTTTCGATGTCACACGATAGGGCGGGGGTCCTTTTGTTTCCCAATTTATGTGTGAACATCGCATCAGATGGCCCGGTGATGAAACAGTGCCTAGTTCCTCCAATAGGTGATGCTGTTGGCATCCAAACTTTTTGCATTTTCAACATGGTTTACCATTCCGAAATTCCCCAGGCAAAGTCTCACCAATGAAACAGCCTTGGCAGCTACAGTGGGGCAGCCCAGCTTGGGCCAAGGGCTCAGCCTTTTCATCGTTGTGGGGTGCAGTTGGGAAATTATTAATTGTGATAACCATGGTGGGTTAGGGTTATAACCTCCATAGGTTGGATGATGCAACCCCTATAACTATGATTATATATCCACTTCCCTCACTGGATTTGCACCCCAAGTTGCGGTCAGATTTCGTTATTGGCAGCGTCGGTAGTGTTGTTGACCGGCCAGGGCCACGCAATGTCTTCAGCCAGTCTCTGGAGAGAGGCTGCAGGGCATCCGTCCAGCTGTTGTTTTTGTAAAGGGTATCCTGAAATCATCCAGACTGTCCTTCTATTTCGGTATTTTAGTAAATCTAGTTCTACATATATATATATGTATGTATTTATGTATATATGCATATATGTATATATGTATATATGTATATATGTATATATGTATATATGTATATATGTATATATGTATATATGTATATATGTGTATATGTGTATATGTATATATATGATATGATATGATATGATATGATATGATATGATATGATATATGATATGATATGATATGATATGATATATGATATGATATGATATGATATGTATTGATATGTGGCATTGAAAGCGGTGCAGCGTTTTTCTAGAGATACCAGGCCCTACCCTCCGATTTTGGGACACCAGGCCTTGGAGCTGTTGGGCCAGCTGGATGCTGCACAGCCAGCGCTGTGGGGTACCGCTGTAAATGCGGCCTCGCGGGGATATCACTGGACGAAGGTCCAGCCAGCTGAACGGGTACTGAACCAACAAACCAACAAAGATGGGAGATTTTTTGATGGATTTTCCCTGGTTTTCCACATGAATATTCAGTGATTTCCGTGGTTTTTGTGAGCAAACTTCCTTGGTTTTTTGAATAGTTGATGGGTCAAAATTGGGACATTGGGAAGAGAGATGCAAGCGAGCTTGCATTTTTTATCCGGCATGCATGCGAAGTTCCGCCTCAAATAGTTGGCATGGGACGCGACCTTCAAAAAAACGTGGTCAGAATTTGATGATTTGACGGAAGAGATGTATTTTGGGATGAGTGTGACGGATTTTGTGATGGCACGAAGATGTAGTTTGCATCAGGATTTTTGACTCGATTCCAGCTGCCGCTTTGGCAGGCCTTGGATTTGCTTGAGAGGCAGCAAAGCTTGCTCCAAGTGGTGAAAGTTGACCTCTCTTTAGACACGCAGATTTAGGTTCTTTCTTTAGTATCCACCATACCATTCTTGTTCTGAATGACGTGACCGTACTCTCATATTCAGCTCTCCCAACAGTCTTCTGAGGTATTTGCCCATGATGTGGGTGTGTCTGAAAATGTATTGTTTTTTTTGAATAGGCAAAATGATAAATCATCAACATGTTGTTTCTTTCCTCCAAATCTCCAGACAAACCCATGTAAGTCTTTGAAGATCTGTGAAGCATATCCGGTGTTTTTTATGCATGTCCTTGCCATCAGGATGCAGAATGCAATGATTCAAGTGAACGTGCAGCTGGCTGGGATTGCATCACATAGCCCCGCAGCCCACCAGAAAATTGGGGGATCCGAAGCATTCAATTACCATCTGCAGTTATTTAACATAGCCATGGAAAAACACCAGTTTTAATAGGTAAACCCAGGTAAACCATCTATAAATGGGCCATTTTCCATGGCTATGTTAAATAACCAGATGGTAATTCTATTGGACGACATCTTTTAAAAAACATGAAACAACTTTGGAGACGAAGAGTTGAAAAAATCCTGAGGATGGGTCCCCTAGAATCGATGCCAGGCAGTTTGCCAGAGTTCCGGCCTTGGGTGTGACTGCCCTGGACGTGATGCGGGGGCAGACTCATCAATGGCTTAACCATTAAAGTTATTAAAGAATGGTGATTTAGATGGGATATTAATGGAGATGTTACCCTCTGGTAAATAAACATAGACCCTGAAAATCACCATTTTTTAATGGAAACTAATCTTCCAACCCCTATTTGCCAGGGTCTATGTTAATTTACCAGAGGGTATGTTTTTTTTTTTTTTAAATTAACCAACTATACTATGATCGATCCCTTCCTTCCATCATCTCAAACCTCCAAAGGGAAACCTTGTTATTATAGTATGGAGTCTATTTATTATTGGTGCCAAGTCATGAGGTGTCTAAAAAATCTTGGAAGGGGATGAAGAATTCATGGGGTCCCATGAAGACTTTTCCTCAGACCTCAGATTGCTTCTGAGCAGGTGAAGAACTGTCTTAAGCTGCCGATGATCAAACTGTTTCTTGGGGTTACAGCGGTACACCCCCAGCTGAAGTATCAGAAGCTGGATGATAAAAGAAAATCCCACTCACACAGATCAGAGTTTTTTTTTGATTTGCATAGAAATTTCCATGGCTGGTTGGAAGGGCGACTTTCTTGCAACATGAAACATGATGAAACATGTGTTAGATTTGAAACAGCAAACTGGTTGCATTTTGTCCCTCAAATTTGACTTTTACGCTTTTTGTTTCACCCCCGCCCCCCACTTGATGTTATTTGCTAACTCGTATGGGAGTGGCTGATGCCTCTGTGGAAAATGAAATGCTGTCGGTCTGTAGAATGCATTTAGATCCGAGACATGTTTCTGTTGGCTCTATTACGTTCTATTATGTTCTATTATGATCGTGACCACATTTTGGTCAGTGATTCAAACATCACCGGCCATTCTCTGCTGATGCATGGGTCTAAATGAAGTAGAGTACACCAAAAGACAAGTCCATCTATGGTTCCAGGTTCTCCTCGATGTTTGTAGGTGGAATGCGCTGCTTATTGTCTTTTCGACCTATCTCCCTTCTCGTTGCTTCAAATCCAAAATCTTGGTAGTGAGATCCCAATTTAGGGTGGTTGAAATTCCAACTAAATTCCAACTTCTGGTAAAATCCTTAGTATACTTTGGTAAGACTACCATTTCCAAAATTTGGTGGTTGAAGTCCCAATCTTTGGCGAAGTCACCAATCTCCGGACTCCATCCTTGGACAAGGTGCTGCCATGTCCTCCTGCGTGCGTGCCTCCCGCTGGCCCTTGGCGCTCTCGCCACTTGCTGATGCCGGTGCCGCGGCTGAATGGCGACACCAAATGCGCTTTGTGCAGCTCCAAAAGTTGGGATTTTTCATCACAACTGTGGATGATGTTAGTTGCACCACTTGTTAAGTGGAACTGCAGCCCCAAGTGTAGTTTCCAACCACCAAAAAGATAGGGCGGTTCCCAAAAAAATGTGTCACCAAGCGTAAAAAAAGGACAATGGGGAGATAACTTTAACAATACGAGAATTATATATGGGGGTGTTTTTTCATATGGGCATGGGATTTGCTACTCAAATAATTATGTAGCCATTTCAAGGGGGTATATGACCAACTTACTGTATGAGGATTTAATCAACGAATCAATAAAAAGGATACATATCCTGGGGATGTTGACCAACCAGCGATCAAGGGAATGAAGAAAAAAGTCATGGGATATCACAGGACAACCACAATTTTTGGGGTGGGTCCCATATAAAAAAATTGGGGAAAAGAGGATTATTTTGCACAGATAAACTTACAATGGGATAAAATTTTATCCGGATTTACCAGCAAGAATTTCTGATGCACAGCTCGTGTTGTGGGCAGATTAACATACGGATTCACGACGGGAAAAAAGAACGGCAGGTGATGAGGGTAGGAGATAGGGGCGCCCTTGACATGGCTGATCATTCCTTGGATAAAACTTTCCTGGTAAACTAACATAGCTATTGAAAATGGCCCATTTATAGTTGATTTACCTATTAAAGATGGTGATTTTCCATAGCTATGTTAAATTACCAGAGGGTAAACTTTCCTTTTTTTGGTTGTTTTGAACACAGTCATTTCAGACAAGCCGGGTTCAGGTTGTTGGGTACCCAGCTTGGATACTTTACTGAAACATTGCTTACTTCGGAACTTGAATGCCGAACTTGAGTCACTTATGCATCTTAGGCCCTTCTCAATTTCTGAGAAACCACCCATATTGCAATGGCCAATCATTGGTTTTTTTTATGCGGACTTTTTGTTTTGCATTGTTTGACGTCTCTACGAGTCAAGAGTCTTTGTCTATGTCTATATAATTCTGTATATATATCTCTCTACGCGTCAACCATTTCTTATCATCTCTACATTAGTAGTGATTGTACATACTCAAACTATTTCTTGTTACATATGCCTACTGTACAGTTGCTTCACTACTAATTTTTCTTCTGAACTGGCATGGGATGGTCACCCAGGGTCTGCATTGGCTGCGTGCCAACATGCTGCGCTGTGGGAGCAGGCAGGACTAGCCTGTTCCCTGGAATGACTCGTATAGTATATATATCCCTAGGGCCCAAAGCAATGAAATACAATATTGGGATTTGCCCCATATAACTATCTCAGGAGGTGATGGTGAATTCCTGGGATCTTTTGAAATGTCGGGCTTATTTCGCATCAAATTGAACAACAACGGTTGTATCTCGATGCGTTTCCCTTTTTTAAAAACAAGCTACTGTGATCGACAAACTGCTACTGTGGATCTCCCCAGAGCTTGGAGACAATGTGCTAAATGGACCATATGATGATTTTGAAGATTATTTTTTGAGATTTTTTTGAGTCCTTTTTCAGACAAGCCCCTGAAACAGGGATTTCAGGGCTGCAGAGCTTCACTCACCTGGGCACTTGGGCACTGTGCCTGCTACGCCTGAGGCTTTGCATTTGATTCGCGAGGCGGGAGATTCCCAGCATGCGATGTGACGTTCCCCAAGTTCCATGGGTTTTATATGACTGTTGGCCATACGCACCATGCCACCATCCTTTTGCTGTTTGACCCATTACCATTTCATGTCGGACAAATCGTCAGTTTTTGTTTCGGGTAAATACCACGATTGGTTTGTACATGCAATTTATTCTGGGGCAATTCCAAACTTTTGCTGGGTGTATCGGTGTATCACAATTTTTTCTCGGTTAAATCAGAGTTTTTGTTGTGTAAAGCCAGGCAGGACCAGGCAACCGCAGCATAGTGCTTCGTGCTTCGGCCATTTCCAGCTGTGCAGAGGCGTGTTTTTTTTTTTTTCGGACTTTTGCATGAGAAAGATTTACATGATTTAACTAGCATCACAACAACTTTTACAAAAAGAAGCCGCACCAATTCGGGAGGGTGAATTGATCGGCCTTCGAAAAAAAGGTCTGATGCAACACTTGCATATAGTTGCTACGGCATGCAGACTCATGCATATATGCGCGCCATCCCAGCATTCAAGCTTTGAAGCTCTCCTCCCCACCTGCTGTGACACATACTGTGTTTTGCCAATATTGCCATGCTTCAAACTCTTAACAGAAGTCAAGACAAAACTTCCTAGGTCGCGACACATCCATGGTTTGCAGATCCATCTGGTGATTTTTGGGGTCAGGCGACTCAATGGTCCTGGGCCTTGCGATTGTGGTCGACTCAAGAGGGGTTTTGCCACGGGCATTGCAATTTTGCCACTGGCTCACTGGCTCACCCAGTAGTTGTTGATGCGTCTCGATGCGTCTCAAATTTGCTGATCCTTTAGATATTTGGCTTGCCCAGCTATTGATGTAAGGCCAAGCACCACTTCCAATGTGTATTACAAGCCCCACTACTGAAGTCAAGATAGCTATGTATATGACGTTATCCTCACTGAAGTCCCTCTTTTTTGTTGCGCTTAAATCCTTTTTTGTTTATTCAAACCCCGAATTTCAGTTGGTTCAGCCCCCACCAATTCTTCTTTGGGCAAGCGAGGCTAGCGCCTTTGGGCGCCCTGGATCCTTCCCCCAACGCTGTGTGCTTTGGGGCGGGGCTCCAAGCCTGCCGCACCACCGGCCAAAGTTGGGACAGCAACATTCGCAGTGGCTTCTTCTCGCAGACACTTTCCGAGGATTTTTCTGACTATGGGGAGGCTGTTGTGAAATTGAGGGATGGATCAAGAGAGATGTTGGTCATTTTGATGATTGAAGCTTTACTTTGAGGATGTTTTCGGTTTCCCTTGACACATGACGGAGAAGTAGACCTCCCGAACCCAGGATGGTGTTCAGCTTCTGAACATTAAGGTCCTGGTTGTCCTTATTCTAGGAAACCACCATATGGACCATATATGTATATAGATATAGACCAATACACCTAGGCGATACTTGAACAGTAGAGGCGTAGAGGTAAAACTGAGGTACAGGGGAAGTACGGTAAAGATCGGTAAAGAGCACATTCCTTGTAGGGAAACACCTCTGACTTGCCCTGGTTTCATCCGAATGCCTGAGCCAGGTTTAGGACGTCAATGGGCGCGGAGTCCTAGACCCTGCAAGCTCTAATCTTCTGGAAGGACCTTGTGTTGGTCGCTTTGTTGCACCCTGAAGCAATGAAGATGAAGCTGATCTTCCATCGGAGAAGATCATTTTTAAGATCCACAAAAGCAACCAAAATACCTTTCGGTGGAACAAGTGGAACAAAACTACGAGAATCAATTTGGGGATGGGTCAAAATCTAAGCCCAATGGGACCACAGATTTAGTATATGATATACTATTAAACATCTAATTGTTTGGGTACCCAATTTTGACCTATACCCATTTGAAGTCAAAATCTGTAGAACATCCCGGGGTTTGGTGGTGGTTTGTCAGGCCCAAGGCCTCCACCTTCTGACTGAAGTGATGCCAGGCCCGGGGGACTTGGAGCAAGACTTTTTTTTGGGCTTGGACCAAGCCAAGTTTGGGAAAAGAACAGCTGGAAATGGGCAATTCCTGAGGTTTAGTATGGTCCAACCAAGAAGAATAGCTTGATTTCGGTGAGAAAAAGTGGGGGTCCCAGCCAAAATCGAGCCAGAAACTGGGGTAGGTCACAAATAGTGAACTAGATTGACTCATTTTCAGTGCCAATATTTCAGATATCAATTTTGGTCCCCAAACATTGGAAAATCATCATCTTCCCGGAACCCAGAAGGCCTCAAATCTCGGTTGCAGGTCTTGCAAACCAAACATGTGAACGGAGTATAAATTGGATAGATACTCCCAGAGGTAAAGGTCAGAGTTTTGGCTCCTTTGTTATGGACCGGACTACTTTTGGGGCACTCGATCACTCTGTATGGGGACAGTACCTTAATGTTGCTGGTTAGACAAGTTATTTGATTACTGTAATTCCCATCTTATCGGACACATAAGATTGCCAGTACGGATGTTTTTTTCTCCCAACATTCACTGGATCATATTGCTGGTGATATCCAGTTTTACATCCCATTTTATACCAAGAATCTTCAAATTTGGGTGAATTGCTCATATTGGTGAATGGTCATCAATCCCTTGATACAGATTTGTATGCCCTTTATAAGGAATCCCTAATAATGGTAAGATGTCCAGAAAGCATTAATCACGTTTACTGTAACTTCATCACGGCACATATGTTTAGATACATCATTTAACATAATTTTTCCTCTTCCTGTGTATAGCTATACAAAATCATTCAGTATAATATATATATATACATTATATATATATACATACATACACATTATATATGTATATATATATATATATTAACTTGTTTTTATGAATCCATGGGCCCGGAGGTCACTCTGTGGCTGCCGACCTGGTGGCGCATGTGGCGGCAGTGCTGGCGGCGGATGCCTGGCGCATCCATTGTATGATGACCATTGTCTATTTGTATTGTAACATATATATATATATGTATATGTGTATATGTATATGTATATGTATATGTATATGTATATGTATATGTATATGTATATGTATATGTGTGTATATATATATGTATATGTATATGTATATGTATATGTATATGTATGAATACATATGAATGCATGTATATACTTGTCTATGAAGTACATAGAATAAAGATGAATCCGTGGAAGCGAAACACATATCGGGCTGCTGATTCACCCTGTATGGCTATGGGTCACAATTGGATACCCCAATTAATGGATGGTTAATATGAAAAATGGACTTAAATCTGTGGTCCGGTCTGCAAAATTCTCACCCACAGCGGCCCACACCCACAGAGATATGTATAGATATGCATAAACATACAGAGATCTAGAGCTAGTATCCTGCACCCAGACCTTCCAAAGGATTCCACGGTCCCAGGAACGGAGTCATGGTCCCTGGACTGGGACACTGTTAAGGCGCCTCGTCAGAGGCGCGTTTTGCTTCGTGGATCCATGGGGTGGGAAAATCCAAAATGAAATCTTTGAGACGTACCATAAAATTTCCTCAATTTCATAGAAGGGTAACAACAAGTACATAAGTCCAAAAAGTCTAAATCCATTTAAATGGATTAAATCCTAGGTTTCTGGGTTTCTGTGGAGGCAATAAAAAATGGTCAATCCTGAAATGTGGAGGCAATTTGTCTTCAAAGATAGGGATTGGACCAAGCTTTATTTTTGGGGCTAGCGTACATCGATCCAGCTGAAAAGGGGTGAGCAATGTAAACCCTGCCCGGTTGGAATTTCATCATTGGATTTACCTTAAATTAACTGTGAATACCAACATTCATCATTCTAGGGCATGGTTCGAAAATTGAGACTCCGATTTCCTAAGTATTTCCCAGATATTTCCATCATTTTCCATCATTTTGAGATATTTTGAGTATCTAAATCGAACTATCCCAGCTTTGGGAGTCCACATCAGGCGTCCTTTCTTTGGCGCCCGCGACCGGTTCTGAGCCAATGGTCTCCGCCAGGCTGGGAAGTTTTGAGCAACAAAAGGGGGACCAAGCGCGAAAAATGGTGATGCAACCAACAAAAATGTGGATTTAACTAAAATTGTGGTAAAATGGGATACAGTGGTAAAAAAAGGTGGTATAATGGGATTTATATGATTAATTTAATCAAAAAAAGTTGGGGATTTACTCAGCACAACATGGAATTTCACTGGCAAAGGATAGGGAGTTAGCCAGGAAAAACATATGTATTTCCAACACCAAAAGGATGTAAAATTGCTGAGCAACGCTCACCATAAGATATAAACTTATGGATTGCCCGTTCGATGATGACTGGATATGCTGCAGTTTTTTTTATTCCATGTTAGGATGCACAATATGGCCAGAGTCGGGACTAACTGATCAGCCTTCCCATGAAGTGCTACTCTTCCCTGCCAGGACTGAAGAACTCCTATCTACTTTGGCGTTGCCGGGTGGCCCAAGCACTAGGGTTCTAGAATCCTAGAACGGGAACCCGGAAATCATAAAAAAAAACGTACTTTTCGTCGTGTCGAAGCGTGGAATCTGACGGAAAATCCCTTTGGATCAAAATCTCTAGGAGCCAACTCTGAGGTTGGTGTCTCACGACTGTGGCAACTTGATGCAACGTGGGGAAATCTCAGTCGGTCCAATGAGACAGACACGTGGTTCCTACGGAGGGGTTTTATAGCACCGATGGGAATGTTGGGGAATCTCAAAATGGAGGATTTAACAAATGCGGGGGTCAATAGTACTATATATACATATATATATACACATATATCTCTATATATGGGGATGGGTCCAAATTGTTTTGACCCAAGGGATCTCTGTGTACCTCGCTTTTTTTGAGTAGCCCATGAGTTGACCCAGAGCCTTTTTTTGTGGTTCCCAGATGATCTTTTTGGGCGACGGTGCTGGACTTTGCTGCAACGTGAGCGCCGTCCAGGACGCATCTGGCGCCAGTGCATTCCCGTTGTCCAGGTGCGTTGTCTACCAACAGGAAGGATTTGGAATGGGAATAGGGTGGAACTCTACAATGCAGAAGGCCAAATTGTTCTATTCATTTGGTATTTTTAAGGGGTGTCAACACTAGACTCTAAAGATGTTGCTTGGTTAAAACCTTGCACCCAATGGTTGGACTGGCTGCTTGGCGGTAGTTTCATTTTGTGCCTAAAGAACCATTCCTACCCAAATCCATTTGGTAGTTTACTGACACTTTCTCAACAGTCAACCAATGGATTGTTTGTTACAGGAAAGTCTGAAAACTGGACACGTTTTGTTTTTATTTTTCCATATGTTCATATATTTTCATATATTTTCATATATTTTCCCATTACTTTACATCTATTTTTCACGCTGATTTTCCAGGACCCGCGGGGAGTTTCTGAATTCCCGGTGGAAACCAGGCCGTTTCACTGGGTCCTGGCTGTCCTGAAGGGATGGGGAGCCCGGGGAGTGAGAGGCTCAGTGGGCTGTCCAGCATGGGTCCTGGCTAAAACCACCATATGGATTGGCTGTGAAAATTGGGGAACATCCTATGATGGGAATCGAAATCCCATAGGATATATAGGATGTTCCCAATCACATATGATGGTCATATGATGGTCATAAATTTAGCTCTTAAACGCTGGGAATCGAATGGGATTTCAAAAAAAAATGAGACAAGCCTACCTGTAATCAATCCCATTTTTTGAGGATTTCGCCCAACATGGCTGGGAAATCTGCGAAACATGGACACCTCTGCTATATTCTGCTATCAATGGGAAAGTCATCTGACAAGATAGTGGACTCAAAAAAGCCATGTTTCATTGCCCGATAAGCTATTTTAAGATAGTTGTTATGCCCACTTAGGGCTGGCAAAGATCCTGCTTTGCGATTTGGCCACTACTAAGGTGTCAGTGGGCCATTGGTGGCGCGAATGGCGCTGTGCACTTGGACGTTGGCAAAAAGATCGCCTTTTTGTCGTCATGATATCAGCTGGAAATGTTGTCTACAATGTCATGGGGAAATCATGAGCGACTCAAAACTCAGAAAAACTTGTTGTGTGTTGATCCCTTAAAATTATATAAAATTATGAGATTAGTCCGGAAATCTATGGAAATCTATGGAAATCTATCAACATCTACCAGCCAACCAGCCAAAATTATGAGATGTGGCGTACGTAAACAGGTGAAATCCTTCGGATATGATCTCAACAATGAGCGGCTCGAGCGTTGAGCGGACATCCATTGGTTTTATGATGAGAAAAACCATTGGATCCGTTGGAATCAAAGCGGGAATCCCATGTTGAGACCATGTCCTTTGGATTCCCCCCAAGGGGCATTTTTGGGTACGACACGACAAAGGCGACGACCTTTGACCTTTGGCAGGACGGGGACTACTTCAATGACGTTTACAAGTACGAGATTGCCACCAGCATGTGGGGTTCTGTGGATCTCTTAGATGTGGCTCTGAAAATACCAGCGGTGAGTCACACGGCTAAAAATCGCCCAGCACACGACTGTTTGTGTGGGTCAGGATCGATGACAATCGCCATATCTCCAAGATTCTCTCAGCATCTCGCGTGATTCTCTTGGTTAAAACAAGATGGAAGCCACGAACCCGAATGTATTCACGTTCTTGGAACACGAGTGAAAACCTCTGCAATAGGAAAACGAACCCTTTTTTCATGCATCGTGCGCTCATAGCGTCTCAGCGACGCGTCAGCAAAAACGAGATCACCACCAGCAGCACAACAACATCACCAGCGCAATGAAATCACAACGAAATCACCAGCGCAACACAACGAAATCACCAGCACAACGAAAGCACCAGCGCAGCGGTCAAATGCAAAACAGAATAGAATTGCGCACAATATGCGCCGAAAAGCAACTCCAAAAACCGGATTTCGACATCCAAGCTCCAACAATGCAATTTTGCAACGTTTTTTAATTAGAGTTT
>Ga0126342_10003644_pt1 | contig 25635 bp, 31 predicted proteins | sample Cyp1metagenome_FD_92528 | JGI IMG/M metagenome (GOLD analysis project Ga0126342, IMG submission 92528) | Coral microbial communities from Lord Howe Island, Old Settlement Bay, Australia - Cyphastrea 1 metagenome | ecosystem: Host-associated > Invertebrates > Cnidaria > Coral ... | reverse complement strand
GGGGTGTTACTTATAGGCAAGTTACCGGGGTTGGCCATGGCGGCGTCAGAGGACATGCGCCCGGTGCCCTCGGTGGAAGAACCCGAGGGGGCAGACATTGCCTACAAAAGAGAAGTTAGCTTATGGCTGATAACCTGTTTCACAGGTAAATCAACCTGAAAGACACAGCAATTACGCTTGTTTTGCTTGAGCCATTGCAACACGGTAGTACAAGTGAAAAAGGGTATGTATATACAGTGATACGTGTGAAAAACAACATTCATCAACTGTTTATCCATTGATGTATCAAAATCAATTGATGCAGTGTCCACCTGTTCCACCTTGCCTGACCGATCCGGGCCAGCAGAGGTGCCAACAAGTCGTTGAATCCTCGTGTCTTCTTTTCCGCCTCAAAACTTCAACTTCCAGCAGGTTCTTGATTTCATATAGAGGATAAAACATGATGAAACCTCTTGGTATCAATTCAAGAAGAAACAACTATACACAATGTTATACAGTTGTACAATGTTGTTTACCAGCATCTCCCAAGCTGTACCACACACCAACAGCTTTTGGCTTCAAACTCCGGGCAGCTGACGACCTTGAAAATCTTGAAACCCAACTTCACATTGTATAGTGTAATTTTTATGTCAACCATCATCACATCGCCTGTTCTTGTGCGAAGAGGTACAAAGGCCGCCCATGGCAGGTTGCTGTACCACTGGCGCCAACTGACAAAAGCGCCCTGGCAGCGGGAGATCTTCGTTTCCGAAATGCAACAAACAAATCTATCGTGGGAAACAAGTAAAATTGCAGAACGACTACACTTGATGCTGAAAACTTACTGCAGCACAGTGACCAAAATCCTAATGGAATCCAGAGGCGACAGATTTACTGACCACCGCTCCAGCCGCACTGCCTGGCAACGCCAAGCCATTCGGCGTCTTCAGCCTTGGCAAACGTCCATGGTCCAAATGTTTTTCAATCATGGGAAAACCATGGAAAACCCAAATACCAATGGCATTCTGCTGAAATAGACAGTCAACTGCTGGAAAAAATGGGGGCAAAGCATAGATGATTGATCATGTTATTGATCCGGTTGGTGCATTTTTGATAGTTTCAAACTTGGAAGTTCGATGAAGCTTAAGAACTCGTAAGAACCGGTCCACAGTTCCACGAGTTGATTCCAGCTGCTTTAGGCCCCCGGGCAGCTCGCTCCACTACACGGCCCAAGATCGAGTCATCACCGTATAGAGGCGCCTGACAGTGTGGAGCGCTTCTAAGAGCAGTCTTAAGAAACTCGTGGGATTTTTGTGGATTTTGATATGTCATGATAGTTTGATATAGTTTGGCAAGTTTGGCCTAGTTTGATGGATTTTCTTCGAAAGTGATCTCTCCTTATTCTTCCTATTTTTTGTTGACTTTGACTCGGAGATCAAAATGGTCATGGCATGTAACATCCTACGGCGCATGCTGGGCATTCCAACATCCAGCAAGATGCTCCGGGACTGGTCGCCACCTGAGCAAGACAGAAGCGGGTGCTGCATCATCCTGATGAAATACGATGGTAGTTATATTGTGTTATATTATCACATGTTATTATTTGCCAATGATATTGCGGATATCTGTGGATTTTCATTATAATCCTTCTAGTACTCTTGTCATCTGTCATCTTATGATAATTTTGTTAATTTCTGTGGTCCTTTTGGGGGGTTGAGTGCACACCAAACTGTTGGCAAACTCACTGTCATCATTGGGTAGGACAAACACATGCACAAAAACTACCAAAAGCTCGCAAAAGCAGTAGTCAATGCACTGTGCAGATCTGTGCAGTGACCAAAACTGTACTTGCACAAGCTGACAGAAACGGCCCCAACGAAGCACTGTTCAGCTCTGAGGCCAGTGCTTCGTGCTGGAACTGAAAGACCAATCCTTTGTTGAAAATGACAGTGGCATACGGCGCAATCGAGACCCGACCCGAAATCCACCGGGAAACATATCTTGCTCGGTCCCTCTTTATGAATCAACAGTGTGATGTTTTTTCAGACTTCCCTGGCAAATCCTGACAAGACGGTGAAACTTTGGGTGTCCGTGCCATATGGCCATCTTTCGTGCCAAAGCAGGGAGGTTCAACTGCAGACTCACTCGCCTAGAGAATTTGGCCGAGAATTTGGTACCAAAGAGATCCAAAGAGAATGGTGGAGGCACGTGGAGATAGTATATGAATGTATATGACAAGAAACATCAAGAAACCATAGATGAATATGTAACAGAATATTCATGAATATTCATGAATATTCTGAGTTTTTACGAAGGACTGGATTGATCATTCCGCCTGGCCATAATCATGCAAGCAACACCAAATGGCGGCAGAAGCATCTGCTTGGAAAAGAAAGGTACGTCTAGATCTCCTGCGACAGATGGCGGGAATTTGGACAGTGCTGGGATGAAACAGATGAAACAAGAAGCAACAAGTCTGGCATGATTGGTATGGCGGACAGCTCGCTGTTTCTTAATATAGTTTGATGTTTTGAGATTCTTGAAGTTTGGAAATAGATGGAAATGGGGTTTTAAAGCGGTTTAGTCAACCCAGATTTGAGACAACGTTCCACGAAGTGGTCACAGTATGTCACAGTAGAGTCTCTCTGTAGCAACTTTGTTGATTTCGTTGACTTCGTCTTTGACTGAAATCTATTGAAATCTATTGAAATCTGCGGTCCCGTTTCGGCAATAGTCCAATGCAAGGATGAAGATATCTGGAGACCTCAGCTGGCTCTGCTTCGCGGATTCCATCGTGTTTCGGTCAGATCACGGGTTGAGTGTGCTGCCAATCCGTGGCTTTCACGGACATCCGAGATGCCTGGAGTCCAACATGAGACATATCAAATTGTGAAAGAATCTGAAAGATCAAATGGTTATTAATTATTGTTTCGGCAAAACAGTCTTTGTTGATGTCTTCTCCTTGTTTCTTAGTTGGATGTTGAATGATGTTGAATTATTGGGTTCTGCATAGTGAAGTGAAATCATGTCAAGCTGGTGTAGGCAACGTGCCAAGCTATGCGAAAGAGTCGACTTACTTCAAACAATGCACACATTACACAATCATGACAAAAGTGTCTTTGTTTGAAACCAGTGTCAAAAAATAACAAAAAGCACCCTTGAGTGACTCGTGGATACTGCTGATACATACTAAAAGCATCTAAAAGCAACATGACCCACGTCCGCCAGCTTCTTTGACAAAAATCTCCTGAATGCCAACTGGCAGTCATACGTTGCCTCTTGCGGAAGTGGTGGCATGTGCGACCTCCGCCACAACTGCTGGGGGACTTTGCAGATTCCTGATCTGTAGATGGTGGAACACGGTGGAACCATGGAATCTGATCCACCAATTTGGGCATGATGGTACAGCATGGTACAGCACACAAAAAAGGCATCATTTTACCATTTTTACCGTACTTTGAGAAGGCGGCATCAAACAAGGAGCAAGACATAGCAAGACATAGGATCAATCGGATATTGAAAGCCGGTTCCCATTGAAACTCAAGGAGTTGATGCGGCCACCCACAGGATCCCAGTCTCGCACCGCTCCGATGATCCAGAAGGGCTACCTGCGAAATCTTTGAAAATGTCCGCAGGCCAATGACATCTACTGAGAATCTACTGATCATCAAGAGAGACTGCCGATAAAAATCCGATCAATGAATCACCAAGCTACCAGGTCCCCTGTCGCTGTCGGGTGCAAAGTGAAAGGCCAACCGCGGTGCCATGTCCTTCGCTGGAAGTGCTCCGGAAGTTCATCCAAGTCTGATGGATCGAGATCCCAAAAACTGTTGGCCCTCACACATAGGCGTTCCCCCAACACAACCAGTTGAGCGGACACTTATTGGCACATATAGGTCAACCTGGGTGTATCTGGATATCATTTGCAATCAGTTGCATCACTTGCCCCATGACCCAACGCAAGCCTGTCCGATGACCTATCAGATCCTTCCAGTCGCTTGGAGTCCTCCAATTGCTCGGCATTTTTGAGTGCTGTGCTCAGTTCGCCTCCCCAAGGTGAGCCAACATATCTGAGGATGGCGCTATATATACCATACTAGTAGCTTCCAATAATTCCAATACCAAGTCAGTCTAGCTCACCAATCCAGTGCTACGACTCCTAGACGGCCCTGGGCCCCTGGGCACCTACCAACTGCAGCTGCTCTTGGCTGAATCCCAACTTTTCAAGTTCCAATGCCTCAGTTCCAGACACTGCCAGGTCTCCAAACTCTTGATTCTGGTGAACAGATGTCGACATGTCCAACATGTCATGCCGATCCTTGCCGACCCGGCCTGCACCTGACCCTTTTCCAAGGCAGCCGTCAATGGAGATCGCAGATCCTCCAGTGGCTGATTGCTGGTCAGGTGCCAAAGGATGCCAAAGGTGAACAGAATAGACTCAGAATGACTCAGAATAGACTTCAGTGAGTGAAAAAACCATGAAACAATATAAAACAATGAGGCTGTTGGGTTTCGACAGCACGGCCAGGTAGAATTTGAAGTACATCCACCATGCCAAAGGAAAACTCTCATGAAAACTATACGTGAAGCGTCCTGAGAAGGGCACCGCAGGTTGCAGCAGGCCTCCGTTGTCGAGTTGTGGTGGGTCACATGGCGATGCAACGCTGATGGCTTCGGCCTCGATAAGGGGATGAACAAATTCCCAATGTCCTCCATCCACTGCGAGGCGTATGGCTGTCCTCCAAATCTGTGCCATGTGGATCAGACTTTGGACTTTGGCAGCGATATGCTATGATTTTCATTGATGTTCTCCTACAATATGACTATATTATACTATATTCTACTATATTGACCCATACTGTATGGCCATATTGCTATGTGATGCATGGTGTGGTTCGACTTGCGAATGTATTGATATCTCACGATAACCCTTATGTCGAGTCCCTTCAAACTTGTCTTCCGCAGCTCTTCGCTGGTGTGGTTCATTTTGCAGCCTCATTCAAAGTACCCCAACTTGATATCCATTGACATCCACTGACTCTGATATCGGGTCCTCCCTTTTGTCTCCACGGAAGAGAGCACCTGAACACTGGACCCTGGTCAGCATGGAACCTTCGATTTCATCTTGGACCCTGGTCAGACGCCTGTGGGATCCCAGCGGCTGCAGACCACCCGTTTGAAGGCCTGGGCGAAGCGGTCTCTGTGGTTTGAATTTATCGTCGAATATGACTCCCTTTGGATCATGTTCCCAAATTGGGATGAAATGTTGAACATGTCGGACAGCATCAATTACTACACTGGTAGACGATATGGTATACGGTATACACATTTTTACCGACATGACCACATGTGTTCTTTGCGCTCATTCCACTGCAATGAAGTTTCGTCGCTTCCATCAGCAAACCACGAGTCGAAAAACAAGTATCCCAAGTCCCAAGTATCATCTCTTAGAAGTTCCAGTGCTTTTGCAAAGCCGCAGAAACATCTCTGAGACTCGGACTTCAAGGCATCCAAGGCGTTTTGCAGTTCTGGTACTTGTGGTCCTGGCACCCAGCAATGCCACCAGCATCCACCAACACAGATTTACCATGCGCCATGCAGCAGCAATGCACCTTCTCGGAGCAGCTGCACTACACGCTGTGCCAAGCTTCGGGCCAGCAACGCCTGGGGAAAAAACCAACTCATCCACGTGGGAATGCCAAAATGGTTTGGGTCAATGTCAACTATGTTAACATTTAACAACCTATATACAACCTATGTACAACCTATATACAACCTATAAATTTTGGAGCAAATGCTAACCAAATGCATTCGTTGGACGGTGATGTTTGAACAATAATTTGGCAACATGTCATGTTCGACAGTACGACGTGTCCAAAGATTCCAAAAGGGGCTTGTTGAAGGTCTAGATGAACTTTGGAAGAATTCCAGGCAAAGCATCAAAACATGTCAAGCGTCATAACCCAACATGTCCGGAAAACCGTCGAGTTTTCGGCCGAGTTTTCCCCATGTCGCGTTCCTGTGCTTCAGCCGAGAACAATCGACCAATGCTTAGCACTGCCCTCGCCACACGCTTGGTGGGGTCCTGGAGGCTCCACAAATCGCATAGATGCAGTCGACAAATGATGAAAACTGCTACGCAACCAACAAGATTTGCCAATCTCATCTGAAAAGTGTGTATACTATTGTTGCATATTGCCACGGACTAGTGCCAGATATTGCCAACATTGCCCTTCCAAGCAGTGCAAAATTTCCCCAGTCCTTGGCTGAGTAGAGCGGCACCTGCTTGGGGACCACAGGCACATCAAGCGGCTCGCTGATCACAAATGCCTCATGTCACGCCAGAACTTCTCTGTAGCATCATGTAGCAGTCGAGGCCAGTATGGCCAGTTGCATTTGAACTTTCCCAAGTGATTGGATGATTGCATCAAACACATTCCATTCAAACACAACATATAGAACGCGCAAGACTTCATTGATCTGGAGACCGATTGAAATCAGCAAATCTCAAAAAGTGCAGACATTGAAGGCATCGACATCGATGCCACACAGTCTCCAGATGTCTCCAGGCACCAAAAACACATCAGAAACACATCCAGATAAATCCATGGTATCCATGGTATCCATGGTCCTTGTTGCTCTCAGGAGAGGACGCTGGATTTCACCATCCCCGTTGTAACTATCTGCGGCTGCAAAACAATAAAAACAGAAGATTCCATAAGAATCCATAAGATTCATTTGATTTGCCAATCAGTGGAATCAGTGGCATATGGGATGATGATGGATGATGTGGGATGCCCTGACACTTTGTCTGCAGACAAATGCTCAAAATGCTCAAACTTCAAAGATGTTTTTTCCCTCCGTGATCGCAACCGGCTGCAACTGCAGCTTTTCAGCCGCCGATTTGGCTGGCTGTCCTGGCGGAATTCGCCGTAGGATGCCTTACTCCAGGGAGTAGACTTTGTCGATGCTTCGTAAAACTTCGTACTGGTAAATCTGTGTGTTCAAACCAACTTTTCGTGAGGCCAAAGTTGGTTGATACTATTACTAAGTTCAGGAGGACGTACGTAGTACATCCTGGTACATCCTGGTACATAACAAGAGGGGCCGGGGTCATTCAATTCAACCTCAGGGTGCCAAGAAACAACTGCCCGGACATGCCCGGACATCTCCTGCATCTCCTGCATCTCCTGTCTCAGCTGTCTGATCCTGATGCGGCGCTGACCTGCAAAGGAGCTGGGCACGAAAAGCCATGGAAATCTGCGAAAGCGCTGAACTTGATGAATTGATGTACCGTATGTACCATGTGAGCAGAGTGCTTTCAAGCAAATTAGGAAGAACCCATCGCTGCAATTAGAGAGGCAAACCAAAGTTTCTCGTATACCAATTCATTGACACCTTTGAAGTTCATACCTCCAAGCCTCCCTCTTTCCATGATGCAACGAATCATAGCTATCTTCAAGTGCCAAACCTTGTGATGAGTCTTGTGGTGCCATGCAAAAAGGCCGGTTGCTCTGCAAACACCAAAACACCCTACACTCTTCACATGCCCTACAAATACCCTACACACACACAGCGCACCAGCGCCGGCAACTTTTCGAAACGTGGAACCAAATGTATCGCAGTGAAACGGTTTCGGCGCCCGGGCACACCTGACAGGCGGCTTTCACGCGGGACTTCCCGGCGGATCCTCAACCGACACGGGGTCGGGGTCAACGGGGTCAACGGGGGCACCGGAGGGCTCAAACGGCAACGGCTCAAACTTTGACTCTTTCTTCTCTGTGCTCTTCAGGGATTGTACGACAGACTGAGCAGAGATGGCCCTTAAATATCCGATGAGTCGCTCATCATCGGCGCTGGGGGCCTTTTCCTTGGGCTCCTCAGTGGTTTCACCCTTCTTGAATTCCACCTTCAAACGTTTTCCCTGGATTTTATATCCGTGCATCTTTCGGATGGCTGTGGCTGCATCAGCTTGGGCTTCATAACTCACGAAACCAAAGCCACGAGAACGGCCAGTGCCAAGTTCCTTCATGACCTTGGCACTCACAATCTTCCCATGTGGCGAGAAGTACCTTGGAACTCAGCGAAAAATGTGCTGGATGTGCTGGATGTGCGTGTGAGATCTTGGCAACAAATCATCGAAACAGTTTCTTTATATAGTATTAGAGCTTTTCAATGAGGATACAACATGGCGGAAACGGTGGTATGATGGATAATTACTCAATAACAATATTTGAACCCAACACACTGTCAGGAACAAGTTCATTGATCCTCACCCGGTGCAATGATTTTTTCAGATCACTGGATTTCAAATTTTTCAAACATTTGTGTGCTCGATTGTACGTCAGAGGTTTGCAGCGAAGTTGCTCCAACATGTCTTCATCGCCCCATTCGTCTGGCAGATGGAACACAAATAAATTGCATCCCTGTGGGCCAAAAGTTGCATCATCCTTTTCTTTGGATTTCTCCTTCTTGCCTTTGCCATCCTTTCCATCCTTTCCCTTCCGAGCTTTTCCTTCGCCCTTCTCGCCCTTCTTGCCCTTCTCGCCCTTCTCACCTTTCTCGCCCTTCGCCCAGGCTGGGGCTCCCTGTGCATCACCGCCGTGGTAGCCACCATAGCCCTTGGCTTTGCCCGTGCCAGCCTTGCCCTTTTCAGGAGACTGGTGCTTTGGGGACTCGGGCTTTGGCAAGTCGAGCTCTGCCGGACGTTCCCACTGGGTGAGACCCGTCTTGCAGTTGTAGTAATATTTGGTGCCCTCATGATCTGCGAATTCCCGCCAGGTAGCCTCCTCGGCCATATCCCAATATTGATGAGATAGAACGTCATAATCATACAAACCAGAGGGAATGAAATCAGCAGCCTCACTGCTTAGTTGACTTCGAGCCTCTTCTTGAGGATACCACTCTTCTTTTCGCCATCCTTTGAATCCTTTCCCTTCTCTTTCACCATCTTTACCATCTTTTCCATCTTTTCCTTTTCCTTTCTGGCCCTTCTGGCCTTTCGGGCCTTTCTGGCCGTGCTTGCCGTTCTTGCCGTTTCCTTTCTCCCAATCGTTTTCACCTCTCCAGCCTTTGCCGTTCCACCAGGCCATGGACTTAGCGGGGATCAACGCTGAGCATCTTTGAGAAATCTTCGGACGCATGACATCATGAAATATGATGGACATGTTATGTAGATTTATGATCATTTATGTATATTTATGTATATTTATGTCACATGATGGCATCAAGTCATGATGAACAACAGGACAGCTAAACCATGATACTAAATTATATCCGTATACCCTCATAATCCCTCATATGTTCAGGCCAATATGAAGCATCTGCGGAGATGTTCACTGCATTGGGGGAGAAAGCCATCCCCAACTGAGATGGGATGTTTTGTATCCTGGCCTGGCGTAGAGATGTCCGAAAATGCCTGACCTCAGATCAGCTGTTAACCGTTAAACACCGTTTCTGAAAAAACAGGGATCAATTGGGGTCTCAGAATCTCTGTACCTGAGCTCCCTTCAGCCAACTATTGGCTGATATCTGTCCATGGGCCATGCTCGTGGTTTCATGTCGCAGTGAAATTCTGCAACGAAAAGTCTCTGCAGTGAAACCTCCACAATTGTCTCCAATGAGAATCTTGGAAGCAGCATCGTAGACTGAGACTGGATAAAGTAATGCGTTTTTACCTCAGAGCTGCATATTCAGCATGTTCATCGGGGACCTTTCAGTAGCTCTCAGCTTCAAGAATGTCTTACTGGAGGCCAATATCCCATGTGTATATGATGTATATGTGTGTTTTCAACCTGGGCCAACATCAGAACCAGTTGAGCTCAGTCACGACCCAAATTTGCCTAGCAGCATTTCCTCATTCCGAATTGAAGTGGAGACAAATGAAGTGTCAACTGAATTTGTTCCATATGTTCCACGAATCTGCTTGAAAGATTTGAAAGTTGCTTGTGCTGCTTGTGCTTGTGCGAACACAAATCTTTCAGGACCAACTCTTTGGGCCCAGCACAAATCTTTCGGCTGTTGCCACATGCCGTCCTTGGAGTGGCTGATAGCGGCTGATGTCCTTAGTGCCAGAAGGATTTCAAAAGCTGTGGCTATGGCAAAACAGTGTTCCAAAATGCGCCCATGGTTAGAGTCCAAGTTGCAAGTTGCAATTGGGTCCTGTATGGTCTTGTTAAAGGCTGGATGAGGGTGAAAGTGCCGAAACTTGAGCCATGATGAGAGGTATGAGAGGTATGAGAGGTATTTGGTACAAGTCTTGCAAGTCTTGATGGTTTTCATGATTTTCTCAGTGCAGCACACCCATCGCTATGCTTTCCTGAATGTAGTGCTAAATCTCAAATGGGAACACCGGCGCCGGATTGAGGGCCAAGACTGTCAAGGCAACCCGGCTATAAATCCCTGCAGCTGTTGTGCAGGAACCTCAAGTTAAAAATAGCTGTACAGGAATATACACCATGTAAATCCATCATGTAATATACCATGTCTCACCGTATCATACACGATTCAAATCTGTGCTGGGAAACCAATTGATCCAAACACACCAGAAGCAGCCAGGTTTGAAAGTTTCTACACGAGAAAGTTTCTGTCCATTCTTCAAACGTCCATAGAAGTCCAACTGGTTCACTGCTTGGCCTGTGGTGTTGTAGAACGCCCCAATGCTATCAAACTCCGGGAAGTATGCCACCACAACTTTCCTTCCTCCGATGTTGGTGTTAATGAGTTTTTTTTCCTGCAGAAATGCTTTGGTGTACGCAACATCGTCACCCTCCACTGGCACCACATACACGTTCTCCTTGTTTGGAAGTCGATTGTCTTTGGTCTTCAAGGTCGGAAAAACGGGCTTTTCCTTGGTCTTCTGGTACACAATGGAAGTGTTGAAGATCACGTCCATCATGCCATCATAGATGAAGAGAATCGGATTTTGCCAGATCTCGGTTTTCAGGCCTTTGGTGGAGTAGTCATTCATGAAGACCTTGGATCCCGGCCAAGCCTTGCAGAACTGTTGTAGGGTCATCCGATAGGTGGGCCATTCCTTCATTCGCTCCACATTGTTCAAACCGCACTGGCACTCCATGCGACTTTCGGTGGTGCCCCAGAGTTGCTGCACTGGCTCCATGCTATTCCTATCGTACATCACCAGGTTGTTCTCCATCTGCGTCATGGGATGCAGATCCAGTGGCTTCCCACCCAGCTTGGGGGTATAAGCGATGCCCAAGTTGGATAGGCCACAGTAGGTCAGAACCACATCTTCCGCGACTTCCGCTGCGTTGATCACATGGGGACGCAAGACCTGTGAATCGGGATATGCTGCTGCCTTCCCATCCACTTCCAGAATGATGCAGGTTTCATCTGCACCATTGGGGAGTAGTTTGATCGCCTCTTCTTGAGACACATAAACTGCATTCTCCTTTTGGTTCCTGGCAAAGTTGCCATTTGGGGTATTGTCGGAAATCTCAAAATTCCTGACACGGCCTTTAAGCCTTTCCAAACAGTTTCATAGACAATAAGCCAGTGATTGTTGCATGACACTAAACAAACCGACAGCTGACTTTTGTCCAAGCCCTGCCTAGCTCTCATCATGAAATGTGGGTTGATGACCCCGGAGTAAAACAGCAATCCTGTCCATCCTGAAATCGCCAAAAACAAGGGCCACGAAATCACTGCCGGATATGCCAATTTTAGGAGACCTCCCAAGCCTAGTGGACACAAAGTCGCCGCAGACAGCTGGTTTTTGTATCTCCAAGTGGAGATTGTGCTGGAGCGTGGTGGCTCCACAACCCATTGGGACAGGTCTGCAAGATCGCGGAACAGGAAGAACGTGCCAACCTGCAACAATCATAGGGAATCATAGGGGATCATAATCCATGGCAATCCTTTAAGAAATGTATTGATATTTTTTATTGAAATGATTCTGCTTGGGGAAACCACCATATATATATATATATATCCATATATCATGGTCAGTTCTGACAAGATTGACGAGCAATTATAGTATGTATATGTATTTACAGAGGTTTTAAAGTGTAGAGTGTCTTCTTCGGTTGAAACTTTGTAACAACTACCTTCCTATTCTTCCTCAGGGGAAAACAAGGTCCTGTGAAGTAGCGATGCCAGCCCAAAAGACAGGTTTCACCCAGGACGGCATCGTGCGACTCGATTCGGTCGCCACTCGACGGACGCCCATGGCCAAGACATTGCCTCTTCGCAAGATTCGCAAGAGGCTCATGCTGCTTCTGCTGCTTCTGCTTCGCTAGCAGTTACTGGCGAGAAGCCGATGTCTTGAAATCCAAAGCTGCAGAATGCTGACATCGACGTTGTCAACACAATTGCAACATATTACAACTACATCGATGATAGACATGGCAGTGATGGAAGCAAACATCCGCAGTCGGAGTTGGCAACCTTATCAGCCTTGCGAGAGGAAAACCCCTAAAGGTCCTAAAGGCATTCAGACAAGCATCCGATGTCAAGGTGCCCAGGAAGAACCAACAATTCCGCACAAAAGGCCGATAAGGGCCGCCTGGCTGTGCAAAAAGGCTCGCAACCCAGAAATCCACAGGGGTGGGATCACAGGAGAGCTCCCTGGTGCCTGGTGAATTGTGGCTTGACACAGCTTCAACTACCAAGATCTACCAAGTACCAAGCACTACCAAGGGCAAATTCGAAGTCCGAAGCTGACTGTTAGAAGTTGTTATGATCGATGTCAATTTCCACCTTTCTATGCTGAAAGGAATTGGGCCAGGGTCAAAACAAAACCAATTAGGTCTCAGAAGGAACACGCACATGAGGAGCACCATTCTGAATCATTTTGGACAGCAGTTTCATAAATCATAAAATGACAAAGAGTGAGTCCTGCCGAAACAAATTGGTTGCATCAAGCTCCTTCGGTCCTTCGCCGCTTTTTGTTTCTCCGACACATCTTCGGTCGTGAATGTCTTGGAGTTTTCAACTGAGCCACGCCGGCTCAAAAAAACCCGCACTGTCTACGCTGATTTTGTTTTGTCGATTTTTGTCATCGGTCATGACCTTGTTGAACCGTGAAGGGTATGAATGGCCTCTGATTGTTTCTCTCTGATCAGATTGACCTACAACTTCCTGCTGACTTATCTTGCTTCAGTTTCGGACAAGATATACAAGATGGATGGGATGCTTATGATGTTTCATCTTCAAAATAAAGTGGAAGAAGGTCACAAAGACCATGAAGTAGTGAATCAAGCCACCTGTGAAGTCTCATTCAATCGAATTCAATGTTCACATCACTGCTTGATTCACACTTCAGACAGAGATGTTGGACATCTTGTCCGCAATCTTTCCGTCTATCCTCTTCATGATGCCCTTCAGCTGTGTGCCAGGGCCTAGCTCATAGAACCTCCAGCTACACAAGCTGAATGCCATGAGATGCAGCGAAACTTGAGACGATAAAAGTATAAAAGTCGAATGAGACTATAGTAGAGAATAGCAAAGAACAACCAAACACTTCACATGAAATATCATGAAACGTCAAGACTAGGAAAATGTTTTGTGGTCAACGAACTGACCAATGGGAGTTGATGGGAGCCAAGTTGCTTAGTGCAGCCATCGCTGATGGCTTGCTGCATGGACAATTCCCAAAGCACCGGCGAGACCATCTGCTCAGCCAACATCTTCACAATGTCCTGCCGGAGCTGTTCAAATCTGATAAACAATATTGAACAATGAGAATCACTTGAACTCTCTCACTTAGAACATACATTTTAATACAATATTATATATAATACTATATTTATAATTAATACTGTACATTATATATATATAGATTATGCTGTTGTCACATGGGCCTCACATGTTCTCAATTCTCATCTCAAACGACGTTGATCACGGGGACCATCACGGGTCAGCACGCCTGCACTGAACTCTGTGGGCCAATGGCTTTCGCACCGGCATTGCAATACACCTGAACCAGTTGGAACTGTCTTTCGAAAGGATGTACATCAGATACACATCAGATACCAAAGTTTGCCGAGATGTACAATCTCTTCATCCCCATGGCCAGTTGGAGCTCTTGTTTCCATACTTGGACTTGAAGAAAACTTGAGCTGGTTACCAAAAAACACAGAAAGACTATGTGACTATATATATATATCATGATGCAAGAATCGGTGTTCAAATCCCGAAATCAAACTCAACCCTGACTCCAACCATCCAATAGATCCAACAGATCCTATATAGATCCAAGTGACAGTGCAGCGTGGAGGCATCATCTTTCCTTTGATCGCCTGGCGGAAGTTGGCTCCCAGTTGAACGGCCCGTTGAACCGACCAGCACAGATTCGTGGCATCCCCTGGTGAAAATCATCACAAAATCATCACAAATGGCATGTCTCGCGTATCGGAAAAGAACATCCGGATGGAATTTTGGATGGAATTTTGGATGGAACCATGACATCAATTTGATCAAAGTTGATCCACAAAAACTCATGATTTAAAGTCCCACATTCTTTTGCTAATTGCCCAGCTCCCAAATTTTGGCACAGGGCAGCGAAAGTTTGCTGGCTGTGCGTCCAACTTGTTCACCAGGATATTTCTGACCTCATGGGCTTCACAGCGGTCCCAGCACGGGGTCCTATTCGGGTCACAGCTGTGACTGTCAGGTCCTCTGAGCATTGGACATCAGCCATTTCACTGGTGTGGAAGGCGCCAGCTTGCTTCAAGACGACGCAATCCCTGGCCAAGCTTGCTTCAATGCCAAGTGATACGATGAAATCTGGGAATTTCATGGAATTTCCATATCCAGAAGGACATTGACTCCAATTCCGACGCTTTTAGGGGTCAAGAATGATGTAAAAATTGGGCGCTCCATTGGTTTCCATACCAAGATTGAGTGTCAAATGGTGCACTTGAGGCTTTTCCAACTTACCAACACCGGAATCTAATTGACACAAACTCGGCCAGTAGGGCAGGGCTCCAGCAGCTTTTGCATTCTGGACAAAGCTTTCGATGGCAGACAGGCTGCCTGAAACCTGCAGCAAATGTTCTGAATCGAAGGTGCGTGAAGTGATGAATCAACACAATTAACACAATTCGATGTGACAACGCTTTTTTTTCCGAGTACTGTATCAGAAAATATCAGAAACCAAGAGCTTGGATGAGCTTGGGAGCATATTTCCATATATTTCCCAAGAAACCACGGACAGCCGAGCAACTGAGAAGGCTCTTGAGAAAAGACATGCAGCGATTTGGCACGTCTCGCCCTTACTGCAGCTGGCCTTGCCTTGGCCGTGCCCTTGGTATCCCTGGGTCTGGATTCGGGGTCGGGCATCATCAATTGAATCAATTAATAGCAACTAAATGAATTAATATTATATCAATTAATGGGATATCAATGGCACACCTCAAAAGCGACATAGAATCGATGGAGTCTCAGCTTGAACTACCCATTTCATGATATTTCATGGTAAGTCCGTCTGTGCAACCAGCTTCATGTAGCTCTGACAGCTCGCCAATCTCAAGATGTGACCAGCTTCGCTCGGAAGAATTTCACCAACTTCCACCGTGAGCTTCTCGCAAAGGGCGACCCAAACTGCTTTTCTTCAAAATGGAAACCAGTTCGAGTTTGAGAATAGAACGACTGGATATGACTGGTTCTTGGAATGGAATGTGCAGACTTGACTTGTCTAAACTTGTCGAAATTTGTCGAAATTTGATATAATTCGATAAACCCATTGGTTTCGCCAGAATGGGCAGTCTGAAGGAAAGTTGCACTGCTTCTCCACCGTGTCTTTGTCCAAGCCAACCACCAAGCACATGCCCTGTGCCTTGCCGGCCGGCGCCATCCGGTCACCATTCAGTGGTCATCCCACAACACCCAAAATATAAACATTAAACGGGATATGTCGGGATATATTATAGTAAATATAATATAGTAAGGTATTGTATCAAATTATATCATGTATTTATCATGTATTAATCATGTATATTTATCATGTATTTAATATGTATTTATAAATTAATTCGATAACATGTGAGACTTTCTCGGACGATCGCAGGAAATCGGAAGCCAAACCTGCCTTGGCGCCAGGGCGAGAGCCGACTGCAAAGTCCATGGCTTCTGCACGATCCTATTGCCAGGCTGCAAGGATCTGCAAGGGAAGGAAATCCTTGTTCAAATTGGTTCAAATTGGTTCAAACTGGTTTAAATGCGAGGGGTTTTATCTGCGTATGCAAACATCCATACATCTATGTGTCTATGATTGCCTATGTATCTATATCTCATTATATCTCTATAGCTATGTAAATATGTAAATATGATGTATTATAAGCTATTTCACCTAGGTATCACCCTATATCACCCTGTCACTTCGCACAATGCTAGTCGTAAAATCATGGAAGAGCCACAAGTGAAATCAGGTCTCACATGGTCTCACACCGCTGGTCCATCCCAACCTTGATGAGCCGAAGACCTGTTTCAAAGTCAAAGACTCCAGCGCAGGTCAGTGCTGCATACTCCCCCACAGACAGGCCTCAGTGACGGTCAAGCCATACCGGAGATACTGTTTGAAACTGTTTGATCCGTTGCATGTCCTCAAAATATCAACCGAACCGGGCTAACAACATAGAGGTACACACTGAACTGGCTTGGTTGATGCGTAGCATTGCGTAGCCTACCACAAAATCAACAGACACATTGACATACACTTCTGACATGTCTGGCCTCTTGTCCTAGCAGTTTGTGGGTTCCAATTTGTCACCAAATGCCCAGGATGCCCACAATGGCCCCTTCATGCTGTCGTACAGCTCCTTTTTTCGTCTGCACATGATCAGTTGGATTCGTGTTCTTGGCTGCTTCAAGTGTGCTTCATGCACCACTCGAAGCTGTTGGATGTTGGGAATGCCCAAAAATTGAGAGACATTGAGAGGATGTCCCAAAACAGTTGAATTCCCTACTCAAAAAGCAACCAATTGGATGGGAAATGATGGGAAGGAGATCCGAAGATTTTGGGACACCCAAACCTCATCACTGAGAAAGTCCTGAAGAATAGAAATTTGGGGTTAACGTCTGGACCCTCATCCAGATGGTTGTGGCAGCGACCTCAAGAGATTCCCTGCCAACTCTTTGAGACGTTGCGGCTCAGAATGTTGATCCAAAGGTGATCCATGCCTTGCAGCAAGGAGAAAACCGGACTTTATGGGACTGATATATGGAACTAAGGAACTATAATATATATATATTATCATTATGAACTTTTAAAGTTCTCATAAGCTTCTATCACTGGGTTTGCAAGAACCGGTAATTAACAATCAGAACCTCTTCCCCCTGATGGTACAGGTCAACCATGGTCAACCTTAATATACCCAAGAAAACCCAAAAATCGGATGGCCATGGATGGCCAAGGATGGCCAATATGCAGCCCAGGGACTACCCAGCAACTCCATGGTCACTGGAGCTGGGCCACGGTCGCCACGGTCGCCACGCTCCAACTGCACCTCCAGTGCCATTCGCAAAGCCAAGTCGTCCAGGAAAAGATTGGAAACAAAAAAGACCTCCAACAGCTGTAAGACCTCCAGTCAGGCCATGAGGCCATGGCCATGGCCATGGGGAAATGGCTATGGTGGGCAATGGCAATCACATGCACATCACATGCACATCATTCTAAGCAAATGATGAATAAGATGAATAAGTGCTCAAAGATGACAGAAGAAAACATCGTTTGTATCTGTATGTTAATTCAAGTTTATTCTTTTGAAACCAATGAATTCCTTGGGATGAGGCTTCAAGCAAATATCCGGTCACATGTCACGACCTCACACCAACGTCTTGCTCCACGACATGCTGCTAGCAAAGCATTCCCACTGATCGTATCTACCTGAGGCATTGTCAGTGAAAACAACCGAAAGAAGGATGAAGGATGAAGGATTTCAGGATTTCCATCAAACTTTGGATGTTCACGATTGTTCACACGATTGTTCACACGATTGTTCACACGATTGTTCACACGATTGTTCAAGCCATTTCAAGCCAAAACACCTCTATGCTCCTTTCCTTTGCCCAGTCGAAGAGTTGGATGCTGGAAGTCCATCGGTATGCCTGGCTGCTTTGGTGGCTCGAACGGCTTCGCAGCCAGAACAAAACTGCAGCCTCAACTCCAGCAACGTCAAGTCAAAAGTCATGACATCAGGCTTACTGGGATATCTGATGTTTTTGCCTCAACATGATGCCATCCCCCGTTCCAAAAATGTTATTCACTGATTTCGTACAGAATCTACACCCAAATGGTGGGTTAAGCACCTTCTCACAGGCACTGGAGGCGGCATTGAAAGAGACCACATTGGGTTGGCAGCCAAAAACGCGCCTGGCAAAACGACAGCAACCATTACTCCCCAAAGCAACATATGCAACATATGCAAACATCAATTTCAGCTTACTGTAGCAACTCTGAAGCACCATGAATTCTGAACAGCCATCACCAACACCATCAACCACAATATACCACAATCAACAACTGTCAAGCTAGCTTGGAAGTCGCCGAACTTTCGGATCAATGAAATGGGTCAGGCCATGTTGCACATGTTGTGTTCTGTTTACAGTGCGGAGTTCGCTGTGTCTTGGCATCTCAACACGGGTATCATCTGGTATCACGGGTTGTGGATGATGTGCGATGTGACTGACCCAAGACCTCATCTGCATGGTGAGAGTCACAGCGCGTAGCCAGGTGCTGCCTTTCTCTTGCGCACTGATGACAGCATTCAGCAGTGTCCTCACCAAACGCAAAAAATGGATCACCACGGGAGCAAAAGTCCATCCAGTTCCGTCGAGTTCCGGCCAGTTCCAGGGGTCTTGACTCTGGCCCCGTGAAGATTTGGATATTTGGATGATATTTGGGTGATATTTGAATATATTATGATAGTAATTGATAGATATTGATAGATATTGATAGTAGCAACAGGACTCCACAACAGATCCGTCCTGTCGACAAAGATGTGCCTGGCACAGCGAGCAAGATTTGAACTATGAGACGCTGGCTAAAGCGCTTCCAGTCTCTTGCAGAACAGTTTTGCAAACCTTTTTGAAAGCAGGTGGTTACCACTCAAAAGATCAGGCATCTTTGCAAAGTCAAAGGAATATTCGACCCACAAATCTCAACATAGTCAATTGATTTTTTCATGGGTCGTAAGTCCGGGATATTAAAACAACGGCAATTTTGTTGGGATGGTGAGAACCTACGCACCAACAATTGCTACCGAGCCAACTAAATAATTAGTGGTGCAGCCTTTCCCCTTGTCATACCGAGTCATACCTCAACTTATCCCAAGATTTCCTCATGCTTATCCAAAATCATGAATAGCTGAATAGCTTCTGCCTCCAATCTCTGAACAATAGCCAATTCCCTAAATGCCAGCCGTTTGCACCGCTTCCGCCTCTCAAGGGTTGTCTCCAGACTTTGCAACGCCCACCGCCAGCGCAGAGCCTTCTCACAAGCGCTGACTAAAGAGCTGAAACTGATCGTGTCCTCGGTGCGCTCGGCCTGTTTCTTCCTGGTCAATCCATGGTTTAGAAAGTTGGATTAAGCCGGCCAATTGGTATTTTCCTGTATTTTCCACCGAAAAGAAGATCGTTTTCAAGATTTTTAGTATAATTAGTTGGATGTAGTTGGTGATTGTCACCAGTTTCTTGATGAAGGTATCATCCCTTAACTCTATCCACGGATTGATGATGGGTTGATACTTTCGGGTTCTTAGCGGATTTCGCCAACCAAACAGTAATTGGGCTCAAGATGGGCTTGAGGATCGTTGACCTTGAAAAATGAGCCGGGATTCAGTGTGGATTCACATGTCTATGCAACGCAAGTCGGGATGCAACCAATGAACTGCCTGGATTTGTGTTTCGTTGCACTTTACATCCACGGTTTGTCTGTGGCAGCCTCAGGATGAACGTCAGAAACCCATAACAGGCCCTTCCAGATTCTTCCAGCGCAGCGTCAGTCTGGAGGCCGCCATTATTGCCCAACGTCACCAGAGCCAAAGCACGGTCCTTGGGATGCGGCACAGGTGAAGCCATTTGGGACCTACTTGGCTTCCCGCATCCCGCGTTTCTCATCGTTTCTCGGTGGCTGCATCTGTGGTCTCTTTATCCATTTGATGAGATAATCTCTTCACATGTCACACATCAGAATTTGATTTTAAAGCTGTCGAGTAGCCCAAGAGCACGCTACTTCGCAGGCACTCAGCACAATGTTCAACGTTTCCAGGAATCTGGAACTGTAAAAGCCTTGGTTTCATGACGTAGATCGAAGGTCGTGCAAGGTCGTGCAACCATAGCTACCAACCAGATTTTCCCAGCCACTCAGCAGGATGGAATCTCAGAAGACAATGCAATCACCTGCCGCCCACCTTGCAGTGCCGCGAAGTGCATTGCACGGTCCCAGCTTCCACGAAAAAGGCTGGTGACTGCCACGTAACTCGCCTTGAGCAGAAACAAAGTCTCTGAGCAGAGGTGGCTCACAAACTTTGTGAAGTCCTTGTGCTTTAGTCTGTCATCGCAACAACAGAACCTTTCTTGAAAAATTTCAGCAAGCTATAGCAAGCTTCAATTTCATCCAATGTCCATAGCTTTCCACAGCGGCCTGTGAGAGGCGTAAGCCATGTGTCAGGCAGCGAGATAAGGACTTCAAAGCCCATGGCCAGACTGTCTCTGCCGTCGTCTCCGTGGCGCTGATGAAATTGTTGCTGATGGCCTCGGAACCCATCTGAGATGTTTGCTATGTGGACGGCCCCAAGAAACTGCAGCCACACCCGGGGCTGGGAGCCACATGAAACACAAGACACACCGAGTCAACACTAAGAAGCATCAGTAAAGCATCAGTAAAGCAAGCATAGCATGGCAATTTGTTTTCCAACACCCGATGATCGACATGATCGACTTCCGCCAAGTGCCGAGATGCAATGTTCATCTCATCCTAAGGGTGCAGACGATGAGCGAAGTGAAGAAGTGACCATTTGGTCAGCTGAAAACTTATAAGTTAGGCTCTGGCTGCAAATGGTCTTTGGTCACTTCACTCTCATCTGCTTCATATTAGTAATTATTAGTATGTTTTTCATCTGCTTCATCATATTTCATCATGCTTGTTCAACTTTTTGCAACTTGCCGAGCTTCTTTGCCCAAAGCCAAGGCCTGACGACGCAGACACTCTCAAGGTGCCAGCTGGAAGCTAGTCACGGCTCCTGGATTTTTCCGTTGCCTGTCTCCACTTCTTGCGTTTCACAGCGGCTGTCAATACGGCGCCTGCCAACTACGCAACTAGACATCAGCTACACCAAGTTCAAGACCACAGGACCACAGGTGCAAAATGACTGTAATGGTGCAAATGGCAGGAATTGACTTCTTAGTCCAGGCCTACAGTGAAGACATCTGTCTGGTAGCCAACAGCTCGAAAATCCTCAACCGTCAGTGACAGAGTGAAATTGGACCTCTTGATCTGTCTTGATCTATTGTATTTCTTTCAAGGAATGTGAGACATTGTATAGAAACCTCAACTACACGTACCATGTCCTGCTCACAGACTATCCTTGACGGCAGATGGCACTCCTCCAATTGGTGGCAACACCTTCTCCAATCATCACCTGCCAAGTTGGTGTTGAATGATCGAATCTACAGTCCGCTGGTATTTGAAAAAAGTTCCAAACTCCTGGTCTCTAACTGAAGGGTGACATTTGGCAGCGTCCATAGAACATCCTGTAACAGTTTTCTCCTGCCTGCTGCAAGACTGCTTGCAACCGTATTCCTCAGCTGTTCAATGCTGCATGTAGCTATGGCACTAGGGAAGTCTCATACAACATCTATGAATCTATGGTGAATCTATGACATTAATTGACATCATACAACATCAAACGTCCCTTTCTTTGGTCCTGACATCGAATGCCAAGAGATGCCAAGCGTCAGCAGGAGGAGATCTGGACGAATTCCCGTGTGACTTTGCATCATGTGCAGGGCCTCTTGCCATTGCCTCTTCCTTTCAAGGAGACCAAAATGGCCAGAGGCAAACATAGTGTCAAACATAGTGTGCCTATGTGTGCCTTACCAAAATTCCACACAAAAGTGTTTTTGGCTGATTCGTAGAAACGGAAGACCGGATGACTTACAAAGAAAGCATGGTTCTTTTCCTGTGTAGACTTTCCCTCTTACCTGTGTATTGTAGACATTTACATTCTGAATGATATCATGACCAACATTTAACTATGCTCTTCTGTGCAACCAAATCCCTTTCCATCGTAACTTCCGTCTCACTCCTCGTCATTTGCTTCACAAGGATGGTCAGCTCCCGGCAATCAAATGGCACCATGGCAGCGATCAAAGATCCACCCAATTCTGGGACTTGATGGGATTGGTATGGATCCGTTTCAAATTGGTTCCGTTTTCTAGCGAAAATCCTCTTGGTTCTTGAGAAACAATGACAACTAGTCTAACTAGATCTAACTAGTCCGAAGCTGGCCTTTTTCCGCCTTTTTACCTTCTTTACTTCTTGATGTCCTGTTTTCCTGTTCACAACTTGATAACAGTTTGACAGCTTGGACTGGTTCAAAGATCAAATTCGTGGTGGGCAAACGGCTACAGCTCCGATTACTCAGCTGCTTGCGGCTGCTGGGCGCTTCCTTGGCTTCCGCACCAGCAACAGCTCGACATCTGCTCACCTTCTCTTCTTCTTCCAGTTTCAGCCTGGGTCAAGTTGGCGGAAAACGGCAGAAAACGGGCTATGTCGTCCATAGTTCTAAGCTTTTTCCCAACCTGTGCAAAGGAACTTTGGACAGTATGGGGCTCACATGGGTCTACTATTCTATGGTCTTCTATGGTCTTCTATGGTCTTCTATGGTCTTCTATGGTCTTCTATGGCTTCGACTATGGTCTACTATGGTCTACTATGGTCTACTATGGTCTACTATGGTCTACTATGGTCTACTATGGTCTACTATGGTCCACTATGGTCTACTGGCATGTCTGAGGAATTCTGCTGCTTTGTGAGATTGCTGGCCGCGCATTTGCCGCGTGAATCCTAAGGCGCAAACTGCTCCACCGCGGCGAGATTGGCAACGTACCTGGTGGCGATTGGTAAAAACAAGGCCAAAAACAAGCCAAAAGGCCAACTGAATGAAGCTTGATCCGAAGCTACCATCGAATTAGCCAAACTATTGCCGTTGCCCCTTTTCCCCACGTGTAAAGTCCTAAATCATCTGCTTGGTACATGCAGCCTGCAGTCTCACACATTTTTGCACTGTTGGTGCGTCATTTTGTGTCTCATGGGTCCATGTGCGTCCAGACTCCTGAGGAGATGCTGACTTCGACTACTTCGGCTACTTCGGCTTCAAGCAAAATGATGAGGTCATTATCACCACTGCTCTCAGCTGACCGAATCCAAGTGGGTATCGGTTGTCCAAAAAGATTGGAGCTTGTCTAAGCTGATTGGCGTGCACTGCAAAAATGGAAAAAGCGTGAAAACGCGTTGTGGCATTGTACTTTCGCGATCTTTCGTGAAACTGGCATTGGTAAATACAGATCATACAGCACCATTACAGCACTGAGGTCTCACATGGTCTCACATATTCTCACACACTGATGGAACACTCCAAGACACCTGGGTTGTTGGTGTACATTGGAAAGCACTCTGGGAAGGGTCTGGTGTGAGCTTCGGCATTGTACTGTTCGCACCTCAAAGACATGGCTTTCAAGTCCTCATGAAACTTCTTGTAGCAAAGTTCCGGAGTTCGACCAGCCAAGACTGAGGCCTTTGGAAACAAATGAGACCAATCATCTCCATCTCCGATCAACTTGGGCATTGGAGTCGAAGTAAAGGACATCAGTAAAGCTTGCGCTGTAGCTGTCTGTTTCGTTCCGCAGGTTGCTCCTGTTGGGCAATTTCATACGTGTGGAGCTATAGACAACTTTGGACTCAGCTTGTGCATGGATACCCAAGCAAAGAGTTGGGTTCGCCGTTGAGGTTTGCCCGAACTTGGAAGTGGTTTTCATGTTCGTTTCATTGGATGTCTTTGCTGTGTGTTTCAGTTGCATCTTCATGGATTTTGTCATTGGTTTGTCCACACAAATTCGCTGCTTGAGCTAAAATCTGAGCAGAAAGGTTGAGGAGAAAGGAAAATCGAAACCCACATCAAACATCAAAGGAATCAAAGGAATGTTATTAGCCCCATCCCCCCAACCCCCCCCACCAAAACACCAGAGTTGATCCTGCACAGAAGAGAGCAATGGGGGTATACTCGGGTTGAAATGGAAATGCCTGGCAAGCCCCTACGGTTAACCCAAAGAGTTGTAAGCTATGCGGGTTACAATGATTTGCTCCCAGCTCAGTGGTGAAATCCAAACATTGACTAGCCGTCTATGATTAAAAGTTGGCTGTATCATTTGTTTATGCTAAGCGTATCCCCATTGTGCCGTTTGACTGCGTCTTATGTTAGTCAAACTCCTAGCTCTGCAAAATCTGCAAGCAAAATCACCACTTTGTTGATCAAATGACATAGGTATGACGTGGCGTGTTGAAGGTCAGTCCTTTCAGCCATTTGAAGGAGGTCCACGAGACATCCTGCGCATAGACTTCAACGGCGCCCATCTGCTCGTGCCCTGCTGTGACCATCCACATAAGACTGGCAAGCCAGTCTAGATAAAACCTGGATGTCGATTCTTCAGCAACTCTAAGAAACCCTTGGAAGGAAAAACGTGTTCAGTCCCTCAGAAAGGACTGATTTGCAATGATTACGCGCAATCATCATATCACGTCAGCATAGTGTTTGAATGTATTTGACATTGACTGATGAATATTAATCAATCAATTAATTGGCCTAAATATAGAATATAATATCAAATATACTTCTAAATATGTTTCTTCTAAGTCACTCATAAGCTTCTTCGACGGGTGCATCTGCATCAATGATCTTGACCCATGGATGCCGTCGGCCCATGGAACCTGCTGCAGCTGCTTCGGAGTCGATAAAGAAGTGCTCAGCCATGGCCAGTAACTCTTCGTCTTTCACCAAGGCCTCTTTGGTCGGATAATAACATTCCACATAGCTAGACAAAAAGCGATGATAGATCTCATAGAGCTCTGAGGCTTGTCGGAAATACTCGGTGTCAACACCCTGCCGCTTTTTGTTGGCAAAATAACTTCTCAAATTTAACAAAGGTCCTCCATCTTCAGCTGGAACCTCATAGCCCCAGACTTGTAGATGTGGTGCTGCTGCAAATGCCAAGTTGAAGCCCTGGTCTGTCATGGCAAAGCAGCGCGGGCCCATAGACCGTGGTGCGACCAGGTTGTGTGCTGCGTTGTCGTTAATTGAGATGGTTTGATAAGTGAAGGGCGTCAAGAAACGTCGGATGGGATGCGACTCGGACATCTGTTCTCGCACGGAGGTCACGAAGAAATTCGCGAGTTGCAGGTGCAAAAAGTAAAGATGATCCACTAAGGTCACTAAAGAGAAGAGGGAAGAGCGGAAACGAAACTTGCACCTCTCCCAATCATCATCTCCCGGCCTCACCACCACCTGGCATTGGGGCATCCCCCGTGGTACCGGTCAAAAGGGTCCAGTCCTGAAAAAAAATGCCTTAAACCGTTTGGTCCACAACCTTTTGGAATTGATTTCCAAAGGGTACAACCCAACGGATTTAGCTCCGAAAAGC
>Ga0126342_10003643_pt1 | contig 25636 bp, 25 predicted proteins | sample Cyp1metagenome_FD_92528 | JGI IMG/M metagenome (GOLD analysis project Ga0126342, IMG submission 92528) | Coral microbial communities from Lord Howe Island, Old Settlement Bay, Australia - Cyphastrea 1 metagenome | ecosystem: Host-associated > Invertebrates > Cnidaria > Coral ... | reverse complement strand
TCAATATTCCTCATCATTCCATGTCATTGGCAAGCAGGTGAAAATTAAATACTTGCGCTTAGCTCCGGAGGAGCTAAGCACATGTCAGACTGAAGCAGCACATGTGTAGGGATGGCATCCCTCAAAAAAATGGCGCTGCCGTGATCATACTTGCGCTTAGCTCCTCTGGAGCTAAGCGCAAGTATTTTCTAACCAGCTCCCAAGGCTTGTTAAGAAATGTTACTTTACAATTCCATTCGAGGGGCTGGATCACTATCCCAGGGTTTCCAAGCAAAAAAAAGTGGAATTCGACAGGTTGGTTTTGTCCCACCCCCGCCCTCCCCCTCTATAGGGGTAGGGATCTTCAGATGTTCAGGCATTTGCACATGATGCACACAGGCTACATGCCACTTGATCCAAATACCACTTACTTTGCCATCTTTGCCATTTTTGCAATTTTTGCCTTGATTTTGCCTCGAGGATGATCCCTCAATTGACCTTTGCACCTTCAAGTGCTGTGAGTGGTGCCGGATCCCACCGTTTCATCGGGGTCATCCACTTCCAGCATCAGAGACTTGGATTTGTGATGATTTGTGGATATAATATTTGTGGCAATCTTGACAAATGTGACAAATATATGCAAATATGATCACATATGATGAGATACTGTGATTCTTTGCGTCTGACTGTGATGATTCGTCTTGGGACTTCTGCACATGTCTCTGCTGGAGCTGCTGGAGTTGAGCTCCTGAGTTCGTCAGTGCCAATGTGTGTTCCCACCTGCCCCCACTCTCCTGAAGACTAAGTAGGTTCAAGTGGCGTTTTTGATTGTCGAGTTGTACAGTACCCTCAATCGGAAGATTTCCGAACTTTCCAAGACTCCGTCTTCTTGCTTTCAGAATTTGGTCCTGCGTGTTTGGGCTCCAAAGGTCCAAAACAGATTTTAGCATTAGATTGACAATCAAGAATCAAGATCAAAGAGATTCTTGCCATGCATGCGAAACATGTCTTTCAGAAGTCTGTCTTTTCTGATGTTAGCAGTGAGGAAAGGGTTCAGCTTCATTCGCTCGAGGGAAGCAACAGAGGCTTTCGGCAATCAACTCAGTCTCAGCATTTAGTGCAGATCCTCAAACTGAGCATGACATAGCATGACTATATGTAGCATAGATCCTTGAAGGAAACAATTGATGAAGAGATATTCGTTGAGCACAGGCTGTCCCATTCAAACCTGTCAGACACACGGGGCGAATCCAATCCGACCTAGGCATGGACGTCTTCCTACATTCTTCTCAAAAGGGAGATTTCAACTTGAATGATCAGGCAGGAGTGGTTCGCGACGGTTCATTCGGATAGGTTCCTCTTAAAGTCTGCAGCTTATTCCATCAAGAAACTTGGCTTTTCACAATGCAGCACACTGGATGCACAGATGGAAATAGCAGGAATGATCACCCAGAATGATTCCACTAACCAGCAAAAACATTTCAGTATAGGACTATACACAATACATATCAATACATTATGGCAAACGAACAAATCACTATGGCGCTGTGACACCGCAATGTGCCACAGACGGCAAGGTCTGTTTCGCTGTGCTGCTGAACAAGGATGGAAAGCCTCAGGCTTTCGACTTGCCCAGTGGCTGCAAGGGCTGTGGGTTGGGGTGTGGTAATGATATGTACATGTCGTGCACGTGTTCTAAGAGTTGTGTTTACTACTACGTATTACTACCAGTTATTACCATTATTAACCATTTTTTTAACAGAGCACTATCATCACTAGCTTTGTGATAGCTTGTGGAGCTCCTCTTTCCGTTGCGGACAGAACGCAAAAACCAGACATAAAGGTATCATAAAGGTATCATAAAGGTATCATAAAGGTATCATAAAGGTATCATAAAGGTATCATAAAGGTATCATAAAGGTATCATAAAGGTATCATAAAGGTATATAATTTTAATGATTCATATTGATTCATTTGCCTCGGTGATCTCAGGACGAAGCCCACAGAAACAGACATTGCGCGATGGGGTCATGCACCGAAAACAGTGGAGGTGTGGGACGAAAGGAAGCTCCTTCAGATTGTGCTGACTTTGTTGGGACCATTTATCCCATGCAAATTTACCACATTTTGATCTTTTGTAGTGCTGAGCGGGTCGTCGACCTGGGTGACACTTCGATTTTGTGATACTCTTTAGAAGAGTGTATAGTAGATGATGTGTAGTGTAGGCTGTCTTGTTTGATCTCTGTGTCGGGATGGTTGTGGTGAGTCTTGACTTGCGTTTTTGTGTTTCAGGGGTGGGTTCCAGCAAGCGACAGCTGGGAAGAGCCTCAGAAGGGCCTGAACGAGGCCAGGGTCGGGAGGATTGGCGGAGAGTTTGGAGGAGAATTGGGAAGGCTCCGGATTCATCCGGATTCCGGATCGCATCATATCATATCATATCGCATCAAGGAATCGGCACTGTCCCTTCAGATCTGAGAGATGAATCTGGGAGCAGTTTCAAACGAATGAAACGCATGAGAGATTCTAAAAGGCATTAAAAGGCACAGGGCTTGAATAGGCAGTTATCAGATGCTATCAGTTGGAGCTGAGTCGAACCATCCCCTTCCCAGGAGAAGGTTCAAACTGGAGAAGGAGAGGGCAGAAACTTAGCGTAATTTCGAAAATGATTTCCCAATCCATGATGTCCATGTGATCAGTATGCAAAATGTTGTTTACATTGTGAAGCTGTTTCATGCTCTTTGCGCTTGCATTTCCTGAAACAAACACAGCAATGCCCTGCTTCGTGTCTCACGCTAAGGATATACCGGAACGATCTCCGCCTTCAAGCCTTCACTGTACGGCTTCATAAAGTGTGCAGAGCTGCCTGTCAAAAGTTCTGTTCCCACAGAAGGAGCTTTCAATCTCACTGTATCTCCGTCACGACCAAGACATATCCAGATTTGCTCAGTTTGCAAAATACATTCATATATTCTCATCATTTCTCCTGACCTTCCATAACACCTGACGTGTACACCAAAATCCGCCCTGAAGATTAAAGCGTGTGGCCGTGTGAAGGGTCAGACTCTACCACCGAGGATTTTCGCGCAAACCCAAAATGATGTTTGGGTCCATCACAAGCAGATCCAGGATTTCAAAGTTGGTGCCGTGGACTTGAACTTGTTAACTTGTTCACACCAGAGAGATTCACCAGGCAGCCTGGGGCCATGGATGGGTCTCCAAATGCATGAGCCTCTCTCAGGTGACATGGTGACATTCACCGCCATCGCCAACAAGAATGGTCAACCGCAGCTTGTCAAAAAAAAAGCACTTGTGGAAAACCATGGAAAACTAAGCAAGGCATGTGATGTGCAGGCGTATGTTAATAGCTCCTCAGAAATCAACTGGAACCAAGATGAACCAAGCACAGGACACGCCGGATATCCTGAGGTGTCATGTAGGCGTTGGTGCTGCTGCTAGAATTACAATCTTATATGTTAGGCCAATGTGTTTTGGGGCAAAGGAGCAATCCAGCGCAGTTTAAATGCATTGCAGGTTTGACCTTGAGATCATTGCCTGCCAGCTTGTGATGTTTGGGCTAATTAATTGCTGTACACCAGTACAATGAGGATTGGGTATGATTATGATTGGTTAATGATTCACTCTGGGATACACAGTGTATAGTATATTAATGTATATTAATGTATATTAATGTATATTAATGTATATTAATGTATATTAATGTATATTATAGATTGTTATAGTGTGTGATCAAAATACACCTCGCTGAGGTCCTCAGACTGAGGTCACTGTTCCAATCCGTTGCAGCTTCTCGTTCTCAGATTTCCGAGGCAAGCTATTGATCTGCAAGCAGCTGTGCAAGGTCAAGTTGTACCTGTGACCTGGCCTGTTGGAGGAGGTGAAGATCTGTTGAGTATTTGTTATATATGTATATAAATATTAATATTCTATAAATAAATTATATGTTCTTTTACATAATACAATTATTTATGTGATATATGTACATAATTAAATTATCATTATTATACAGTATATATATATTATATACTTGATTATATACTGTACTTATGATATTTATGTATTTTGGATAGATATCAGATGAAGACTGTATTAGCATGATTGCATATGTGCGTTATTTATTAGAGGGAAGGAACTCAAAGAGATAACATGCGCGTAAGCCAGCTGTGGCGCGTATTTAATGAGATCCACTATGCTTTGTCCCAAGTTGCATGCCATGATGGAACAAAAAAACAGGCATGCAAGCAGAAGTAAAGCCACTGCTGCAGCAAGAGACAGCACCACACAAGGGTTGAACGACACGGTTGGATCTTTACTCAAGAAGGGTTTTGCCGGAGACCACTTTCAAGATCATTGGATAATGTACAGTAGTCTTGCAGTGCAGCCTGCAATTTATGGTATTTATGTGTTGTGCCAAGAAAGTTGGCATCTCGGAAACAGCTGATTGGCAACAAGGTGAAGGAATTCTATGCAGAGATTGCTGATATTGCAAGGTTTCATCGGACATTGCAGGTGTGCTCTCAAATGCCTCAAATTCTAAGAGGCTAAGGGTGTCGCGTTAAGTCTTTCGATTCATGTCGGTATGCGTATCAGTTGTAATTATGTCAGCAGAAGCAGTGACACTACCACCTGCTTGGTATTGCTTGGTAGAGGGCAGCGACTTCCAGGAAGAGAGAATTATGGTTTACATTTTTTAAACTTAGTGACTTTGTGTTTCTTCTTTTTCAAACAGATCAAAAAGACTCCGTGGAACTGACTGGAACTGCAACTTGCTTAAATTTGTTGCAATTGTGCGATTCATGGGCTATGCATATTTTTGGCCTTCTGAACAGCCTATAGAACAAGGGGTGCATAGGGGTGCATAGGGCTCCGGTTCAGATTTGGTTTCTGACTCCGATGGTTTTTCCATGTTTTTCCATCGGAGTTCTTCGAGGCGCGAGCTCCTCCCAGGGCTCAGACAGTGCCACCGAAAGAACCACCAAAGCAGGTGCCGCCAAGGTGGGACAAAGACGGACAAAGCGTTTCCTTGTCGAAGTCAATGAAAGATATGAAAGATATTGAAAGATACTTAACAAATAACTTAACAAATCTTAACAAAATTTGAAAGTTGGATTTGCCTAGAATGAGAGATCCGCATGGAGTCTGCTGAAAATCCGAAATTCCACCTTTAAAGTTACTCCGAAAAAGGCAAAAAGGCAGTAATATTGTGCACTTGAAGGCCTTACTGTACTTCTGTGTTCACTATTGTTCATTCCAAGAGTAGTACGATGTAGTACTGAACATGCTGTACTCAAAAATGCTGAGGTCGAACCCATAGTCTTTCACTCTCACAGACACAGTTGGAATGAATCTGTATCGACATACAACTTACACTTATATACATGGAGGATTCTTCAACACTTTCTTCAGACCACCAAACATACAATTTACCAAAATGACGAGAGCAGAACTCACTGTCTTTATAAAGAGAAAACGACTCCACCAACAAATATTACACATCATACAGACAGGACTTATTTTGCAGACTTGTTTGGTTTGAAGACTCCCAGATCTCAAAGCGTTCAGATAATGGCCTTGTGGTCAAAACCTCGAGAATAGTAGTGGTGAATGATTTCTTAGTCCTTTGGACCTTTGACAACTAAGTTTTGAGGTCTAGGAGTTGCTGATTGTATGTAGCTGAAGCATGCTGAAACTAATTTGTCAGACTAATTTGTCATATATAGCCATGTTACATAGCTTTGGTCTTAGTTGGTCTTAGTGTCTCAGTTTTGGTTAGCCAGATACATGAAGCAACATATATCGCAAGACTGCACAGACATACAGCACGTGGCTGTTCTTATAACAAGATACTGTAACAGTAACATCCTAAGCTACGTGTTTCCAGTATAGGCTGCGTCAAATACGTCAAATTGTACAGTGTCAAGCCAGAGCACATTGCATGGCATTGCCTTACAATTTTGCGCGAAATTAAAACAGACGCAAAGCATTGCGACGTGAAGAAGACCACACTGCACAATGTAACGTCACGTTGCCTCCATGACAGTCTGGTACGTCGCATCTCATCATGTCATGCCACATCTCAGCATGTCCAATCACATCCACACACACAGACATACACACCATTACACACCCATAAGCGTCACAACCATCTATCTTTCTCAAAAATACCCACACACGAATTCATGTGATTCTGGTTCTGTTCCAAGTTGGACTGTTGAATCTTTTCGAAAACTCCAAATTCTTTTCGCTCGTTTTGCCGCCTTTGAGCTGTGCAGACATGGCTTTGCAGTGACTGCGAAACCTGCAGGCTTGGCCTGGGTCACGGCAAATGCTCGGATTTTCTGTGGGTTTGGCAATAGTTTTGCATGTTTTTGCATACTTTTGAGTACTTGCTTAGATGGGAATTCCACATTATTCATTCAGGCAAATCTAAAGTCTTGCAAGTTTCTGTCCTGGTTGATTGTCAATGTCAAGGCACAGATCGCAACAGTTGTCCGCAAATTGCTGTGAGATCCCAAGTCTCATTGTCAACCATGAATTGTTTATGCGTGTTTAATAAAATACAGTTCAATGGCAATACAGATTCAAATAACGGGCTGCAACGTTACAACGTTGGCGAACACGACGTGGTCAGATGTTGACCAATGCTGTATGCATAGCCGCATGGCTGCCATTCCTAATCCCTAAGAGAGGCACCCACGGCGAGAATTGCCAAACATCGCAGTACAGATGAACACCAAGAAGGCCCCCCCTCTCACCATTTCTCAACCACACCGACAGAACAAAGGAAATGCATACCGCATTTGGTTCCCAAACAACCTGAATTGCAGCAACAAATTGAAGCAGGCTGCGAATTGCAAGATCGCTCCAGTCAGACCCTCACATTCTTACACCTCTCAAAACATTTGCAACATGCTGTGGTTGCAGGACAATGACCAACTATCCATAAGTCCAAAGTGAAAAGTACTGGAAAGATTTGGGCGATAGGTTCCAGGATGTTCCGGGTGTGGACTGTCGTCAAAAGTGCCACAATTCCCATGACATTTGAGGCCTGAGAAAAAACATCATTGCACCTGCACCTTCGTCCTACCCATCCAAGACCACACCAAAGCATTTTCCATGCAAATGGATCGTGAACACAGCATTCTTTGGCAGGGGCCAAAGGAATCGTATTTGATGCATTTGCCGCCCATTTGCTGCCTATTTGCCGCACTTTTTATTCATAGTTTGGAACTATGACAACTGTGTTTTCATGCACATGACAAGGCCTTCTCAAGAATCCAATTGAGCATTGGCCGCTCATTTCCGAAGCGTTTTTTCTTTAACCTGTCATTAGCTTTGTTTGGCAGACATACTTGCTCTGCAGATGTACCCGTACCAATAAACATGCCCAAGCGAAGATAATTATACCACAACTAGAATTGAAACGATTGAAAACACCAGCTGACACTGCATACCAAGGTCTCAAGCATTTGATGCATGTGCATGGGATTTGCACGCATGAAGCTACGAATGGTCGGCGGATGTCCAACTGTGTATAGTGTGAATGAGCCGCTTGTCACCCACTCTGACCCTGCAAGGTGCACCTCAGGCAACTCCGTGACTTGTCAGACATGGTGCGATTCTTCATTCTTAAATTTCTTAATCATGCTATATCATGCTTAATATCTGAACATCTTGATTCGCTTATTGATTCACTTATTGTCTTATTGTGAGACACCATGAGATTCGCTCAGCAGCACATGAAGTATATCAAGACTCACACAGGTGGACTTCAAATATTGAGATAGATTCTAGATAGGCTGTGCTTCAAGCTGTTTTGATTTGTTTTGCACTGCGATGATCTTTGGGAAAAATCCGATGGAAGGCGATGGGATTTGGTTTCGGATGTTTCGGATCTGACTGCTTCTGACTGCAGTGACTGCAGTGACTGCACTGAGGATTGGTGCGCGGAAAAGACCCGCCGACTATTCGCCTCCTGAAGCTGACCCGACTGACCCGACTGGGTTAGTTGGGAGCCGCCAGTGTGGAACCATCACAGCTTGGAGGCAGCCAAGGGATCAGACGCAAGATGAACACACCAAAGGAGAAGCAGAAATCGAGATCACCTGATGATGATATATTAACTTTCAATATGATCACATGGTGTATTTAGCAGACTTATATAGAAGATCACAGATCTGGCTTCAGCAGTTTGGAACAAGCGGCCTAGAATAGAACCCTCAAACCTCGACCTATTCTGACAAGATGCAACAGCCTGGTCGTGGGTTTGAGCTTTCCAGCTCTAAAGATGATCAAGGGTGCACAGTTTCAGAATGTTCTTTGGTTCTTTTGGTTGGCATGCGGTCCAACGATTATTGATACATATTGATACATATTTATACTATATGTATATTATATATTATTTATTATATATATATATATCAATATCTATATTATTTATACAATTATAAATTCATTTTGGCAGTTTCTGACTTCCTCCAGGCCAGGAGGCAAGTACGGATTCTTGAAGTGTGAAGAGACCTTTGCAGTATTTCACAAGGACTGATAATTTCCAAGATGCAAGCTTGCTGCAAGCACATCGCAATGGTTCGAAGAGGCTTTTGAAAAGATTCCAGACAACTTCTTTGAGCTGTGAGCATTATGAGATATTATGAGAGTATGTGCAGTCATGATGGCAGTCATGTATCTTGAAGATCCTGGAAGGATTGCTGGGTACATCATCAACAGATTGGTGGATTCAATGAAGGCGACACGGTCAGCTTTACGGTTGTCATGAACAAGGAGGGCAATCCTCAGGCCTCGGGGCATGCAGGAAAGCACCAGTTCTACACTGGCCTGCTCTCCAAAAAAATGCTTGATCGTTTTGCAATACATTGCATGCACTTCTTTGATGAATGTATTTGATGTTTCATGCATTTCATGCATTTCATGCATTTCATGCATTTCATGCATTTCATGCAGATGGCTTCCTGACATTGATGCGCATTGGATGATCTGCTTATATGTAGAATGCGTTCTGTTTTTTTGGCATTCTTAGCACTCCGGACACTCTTGACTTGGTGCCCCTACAGGCTATCGACTTGCAGGCTGAAGACAACAAACGCGTTCGGCAATGACGTCTCAAATGAAAAAGAGAAGCCGATAACTTGGTAATGGAGGGTGAAGTATGTTGAAGTCAAAAAGTCATGCAGGGCTGTAATGAGGGGGTGCTGAGAATCTCTCCTTAGAATACGTACTTAATCAGATCCTAATCAGACTCAGACCCTGGTTGTGATGCTAGATGTTTCAAGAGCATGGGGCACTCTCCTTGTTGCATGAAGCAGTGGCTGACCACGCTGCCTGTAAGAACCTTGCTTTGAACCTTGGTTGGATGCTCCTTGTTTTTTTTGTGTCTATATATTTATGTTTTTGCGTCTCTTCATGTCTCTTCAAAGGTACTCGTAGCTTTCATGATGTTGGCATGCACAACATGTGGTCATATTTAGTCAAGGATCTCAGTGAGCTTTGCATGTGTGTTTGGTAAAGGATCGCAAAGGCAACTGTGATCTCACGATTCTAGTAAAGTAATGTAAAGTATTTGTTTGGAGTTTTGGACCATTTTGAAACTGCTTGCAGCAAGTTGCGTTTGGCTCATTCAGAAAAAGTTGATACGGTTGGGACGGTTTGTGTCTGCGGGACTTTTGCCAGGTCCTTGCGTGTGAGTCGCTTTTGACATGGGTGCAATCACCAAATGCACATAAAAACCATGAAACAGAGGGATGAACACATTGTGATGATGTTAAATCATGGTTAAGTCTTGAAAGATCTTGAAAGATCTTGAAGGACAGGTTCTCAAATGGTTAATTTAATTTACATATCATAGTTGTACGATATCCTTTCAAGTTTTTCAAGCATTTCATACGTTTCAAGATGTTTCAAGTATTCCATGATGATTCCTTGTGTGACAAGTCGGGAATGCGATGCTGTGAGAGGCATGGCTTCTTTAGGCCGCCTTGGACGCAGTGCCTTAGGCCGTGCTCGACGAGGCAGGGGACAGCAATTGACTGCGATTGATACAGTAGGAGTGAAAAATGGAGTGAAATGTGTCCAATAGTCCAATGGAGCAATCAATGGAGATGTCAGCAATCATCACGCTGCGATGCTTGCTTGGTGCAAGTCAAAGATGGTGTTGTAGCAATGTTGTGGCACTGATGTCAATACATCATTGATCATAAAATATAATACATCAATACTCATGATTTTGTGGCTAGACTAGACACAGGGCAAAGCGTTGCAGATTTGTGTAATAGTGTGTAGCTGGGAGCAGTATTCTCAGAGCAGGCTACGCCACCTTGCTTCTTGCTGAGCACAACAATAAATCACTGAACAAGGTGGGGATGCATTTGAACATGTTTGAACAGAGCATGTTTAAACAAGATGCTGTGGACATCTTTGGACGTCAAGATGGGAGCGCAGTTGACTGTGTTGACATGATTTGACAAGTGTCATCAAATGTTTGACACGTGTCATTGGTGTTGGACGGTGTCGGTTGGATTGATTTGGAGTGAAATCACTGCAGGCCACGCTCCATGCGGTGACAGCCGCGCATGCCACTCAGATAGGGCTGATCATTGCCAACCTGCACAAAAAAAAACTATGTTGGAACGTACTGTACGCTACCAAACTTTACCTTGACGACTTGACGATGTCCTTGACGAGCATCAAGAATGAGGTCAAAGCTTCCAGGCTGTACCAGTGTCGATCTCCTCGTAGCTGGCAAAGGTGGCAAACACAGTGGCAAACAGACTGGAAAACACTTACGAAATCTTGCGAACAAAAGATGCAACAAAGAGATGCAAGATGCAGAAAGAGCCTGAGATGTAATTCGATGCCGAAGATGCCGGAGATGTTCTTGAACAACAAAAACCGTGCCAAGACAACATGGAAAAGACATCACAGAAAACAATGCAGATCAATACAAAACACAACTTGGGATACGGTTACTCAAACCTTGCAGCCCTTAGACATAAAATACCAATAAACTATAATAAACTGTTTCAGGATCAGCCAGCAATCTCGAGATAGATAAGGAATGATAAGGATGATAAGGGATCAACATGGATCAACCATGATCAAGCTGAATATGCCAGACTCTGCCAGACAATGCCAGATATTTTTTTTGTCAGATCTCTGTCAGGCTGTGGAGAAGTAGCAAAAGCTGGAGCTTCAACAGAAGGTGTCAGCAAGGCCTCCCCAAACTCCACAGTGAACTTAGCGACGTAGAGAGAGAGAGAGAGTGGCGGTGTGTGAGAGAGTCTCACACGGGTCACATTTTGCTGCGCATGTTTCGCACGTGTCACGTGACGGCGCATCGTGACACATGATCTCACATGGCATGATGATCATGTTGCATCGTGTTGCGCGAATGAGGCTACGCACACAGAATGATGAATAATGCTGACGAATGCCACGTAATGCCCTGCCCGCGCTGGAGCAGGTCCTGGTTGCTGAGTCAGATCAACTGGAGCACCCTGTGGCAGATGTCATGGCAGAGCTGACACTTGACGGCATATTTCAGTGACAGCTGACACGACTCATCCAAGACAACTTGCAGGTTGTCATATTGCCTAGATGCACTGCCATCAGATGCACTAGTATGAACATGTATGAACTATTCTTGGTTGTATTTGTTTGTCAGGATAATTTCGCATGATGAAGCGGCACCATGTTTCAGGAACGTTTCCTTCGAGCGCCAAGCTTCATGCCAACGACAAAATGCTTTGGACATATTTGAAGCCTAAGGCTTGAGGCTCTACAAAAGCAAAACAGCGTCTTGGCATGTCTTGTCTGTAGAAGATGTCAGAATCTCTGAAGATGGGTCGATATGGGTCAACCCACGGAAGCTGCTGAAAAAGTCTGAGAAACTCAGCATTCTCAAACAATCTCAAAATCAAACATTGTTCCCGGCATAACCCAGCACGTGGGTGCGAGGGTTGCTTTGGAGGCCGGCACGTAGACAAGGTGTAGAGTGCCTAGGATGCCTAGGGACTAGTACAGCCTTACCTGCTGAAGGCCCGAGCTCAATCTAAATGGATCTAAATGGCGTAAATCAACGTTCGATGAAACTTTCAGCCGTCGGATTTCTTGAAGTATTTTTTGGCCAACACTTGATGGACGAGCAAAAGCTAGCCTAACTAACCTCTTGAAGTTCCATGACATTTCGCGATGCTCTGGTGTTTTTCGATGCTTGCCCATGTTTGGGTTGGGTTGTCCTTTTTTTGAAAGCTCTCACTCCTTGCTAAGGTTACAAAGTCATTGCTGGTGTCTCCAGCTCCTTGGTGAAGGTCGGTGATACGCTGCTGGCACTGGGGGAGATGGGCATTCCAGACGGATCAAGCTGTGGCAAGAATCACAAGGTGACACTTCGATATTTTATGATATCTATAAGGATACCTATGATAATCTTGGATATTTGGATACTTTCGGCAAGGCCTTGAACGCCCCTTGAGCGCTGCATTTGATGTTATGATACTTGTATGTTATGCATGTCCCAAGTCAGGACCTTTACAGTGTCAACTGTACATAACTGCGCTACCAGAGGCCCCTTTGAATTATTTTGAGCCTAAGCAGAAATGATATATAATTAAGATTAATTAAGCACATACTAATCTTCAAATGAGACAATAAGCAGCAAAGGCATAGTAGAACTACGAAATTTGGCGAGGGAGCAGACCTTGGATGCACCATGCGGCTGTAGCACCAGCCTTCCACTTCCGCAGCTTTTGACAGGAGTGCTTGCCTCGATTAGCAGCCAGCCTAGATGTGCAGCCAGTCACAGACATCGTGGAGGTTGGAGAGGAGCTCAGAACTGGCATGAACTGGCTAAGCAATGTTCTGTTCCCAAGTTTTCAGACATCACGGAAACTTAAGGGTTGAGATAATACTTTAGTGTACCTTAGCATGTTGGGTTCCAAGGGCCATCATCCCGCATACCCCGCGATTATGTGCAGATGTGAATCTAACTTTGCAAAATCCAAGACAAGTGTTTATGTGTAGGAGCCAGATGTTTGTTCAGCAGTTTCTTATGCCAGAGTAGTGGAGAGTTCAAAGCAGTTTCAGACAGTTCCAACATGTTTGAACGACAGGAGGATGGTGTTTTTGCCCGTCCAATGTATGCTGGTAATGCAATTGCTACAGCAGAAGCCTCAACTACACTGTCACCCGAGCACTACAACGACTTTTCCTAGCCCAGCATCAGATGCTGCTCTCACTCTTTGAGGCCTTTGAAATCTTGAAGATCTTGTCAATAGTTATTGTGAAATATCGTGAAGAGTTCCCATGCCAGCTATTGTACAGTCTTACGAATGCAGCAACTAGTGTTCTCCCTAAGGTGAAGACCAGTGATGCAGTGCGACTTTTGACTTTCAGGCAAACAGCTTTCGAGGTGGGAGTTGCTCAGAGTACAACACAGTTTCCATGTGTAAAGTAAATTGTGCTCTGTTTTTTTGCAAAATGGCGGCAGGTTCTTTCATGTTTCCTAAACCTAGAAAGGGAGTGAAAGGGACATTGACATATGTTTCTCAGGGGTTGCTTAAGAATCGTCATCAGCATGACCATTTCCATTTACAGGGAATTATGCGCTTGGCTTGATCCATCCGACTTGACGCAAGTGCAGAATGTAGGGGTGCAGAGACATGCAGTAGAGACATATATAGTACATATAATATCATATAATATCGCATAATATCATATAATATAATACTATCATATAATATCATATAATATCATATAATATCATATAATATCATATAATATCATATAATATCATATAATATCATATAATATCATATAATATCATTATAATATCATTATAATATCATATGATTACAATATACATGCATGCATGCATGCATGCATGCATGCATGCATACATCCATACATCCATACATCCATACATCCATACATCCATACATCCATACATCCATCCATCCATCCATCCATCCATACATACATACATACATACACGTATATATATATATACACAGCATGTACCAGCATGATACCAGTATGTAATGTAGAAAGAGCACTTCCAGGACATGCACATCACATGCACATCACATGCACATCACATGCACATCACATGCACATCACATGCACATCACATGCATATCACAGCTCTTTCACATGTCCAGGCAGCCGCTGAAGCGACAAGTGCTGCACCGACTGAAAGCTTGAGTGCTGCTACCTATTCGGGAGCAGGTTCGGCGGACATGGAAAGAAGGATAAGACGGGGTGCAGCTCTGGCTTCATTTGTGAGGACATTTAAGCACAGGAAATTGTTGATATACCATAAGATAAGATTTGCATGGAAAGTTGGCTTTGTCACTAGCGATGCCTCCAAAAGAGGACGCACTACAGTTTGAACATGGTTCCCACCTGGTTCCTTGGTCGTCCCTCAGAACGTTTTCCCCACACATATATAGAGAGGACAAGCACACAAGATGCCAGGAATCTGAACTGCTCATGATGCACAGACATGTCAAGCACACTGAAAACTGTCTTTTTTGACCATTCGCTTGTCTATTTTATTTTCAACTCTTGTCTCATTTTCACGCCTCTGTTTTCACGCGAGGTGCCTGGGGCCCAATATTTATTGATGGTTCTCAGATGTCCACTGTAGTCTTATTCTCAAGTATCAGCCCGAATCAGCCCAGATGTTTTTTTAAATGTCAAAGCTGTGCGAGGCACTGACTAGTCAGGGTCCTTTATAATTATGATAATAAATACTGGAAGTAATTACACATATCATTGTATCATGAGTATGTGGACTGCATCGCCCCGCTTTCACCACATTCTTCTCTTCGTTTAAGCACTATTGTGTTTTCTATGCATCTCTCAGTTTGTTGCGGATCATGTTCAAGAACCCAGTCAAGACTGGATTCTCTCTTGGCTCTCTTCTTGGGAATGTAGGTTGGCATAATAGTCCGGTTGTTGTCAAGGGAAGTGTTTGCTTTATGATGCTTTTTGTATGCTGGGCGCATGGGCATGTCCAGTGGTTTATACTCTTTATGCGGCAGAACGGTTCTCTTCATTGGTTTCATGTGGCCTTTGTAATTTTCATGAGCATTTGGATCAACATCCCATCAAAGAGAAGCAAAGTGATCCATGATCCTCCATGTCACTCATGTCATATCGGACCTATCAGTAGACTAAGGGGAACAGGTGTTGCAACATGTTGCAACTTACTCAAGATGAACAAGCTTTGTCCTGGTTTTGTACACAAGCCATGGATATTGGCATGTGTAATTAAGGGGCACCGGCACCGGTGTTTTTTAAGCCTTGGTACCATCGACATCCTGGAGGTATCCAATGGCTAAAGGACTCTGAAGCTACAAGTGACAAGCCACAACTGAGCAGTGTTGCTCGGATGCAAAGGATTCCGAAGGTTTTACATCGGCTGTGCATGAGACTGAGTTAATGTGAGTTGCAAAGGGATCTTGACTCTGACGCAACTTGACACCCCGACCCCAACCTGTTTCCTGTCTTTCCCAGATCCAAGATATTGCAAGATCCTGCAAGATCTTTCTGGAATGAGGCAAGCCGGGTAGTGGCTGGAGGGCGTGGCCTCAAGAGCGGAGAAAACTTCGAGAAGGCTGACAGTTGACACGATCACTGAAAGGACGACAACATTGACAACAGATACAAAACGTGCCATGCCAGGGAAGAACAGGATAATAGGAAAGAAATCAAAATCAAAGTGTGAGACCATTTGATAAGAATAAGACATGGTTCGCATTGTTTAACAACATTGTTTTACATGTTTTAACTTGCTGTATCTTGCCGTGTCCAGAGGTGCTGGAGCCACTTTGTGATAAGCTGAAAGCTGCTCTGGGCGCATCGCGTGCTGCAGTGGATGCGGGCTTTGTGCCCAATGAGCTGCAGGTGCTTCACTGCTTCCCCATGAAGGATTAAAATTTGGCAGAAAGATGTTCTTCGTTTCGACGAAACGAATCGAACATATTCCCAGACTCCGACAGAAGAGACCTAATTCTAGCATATTCTAGCTTTCTTTTTGAATAAGGAAGTTTATTAAGCACAGGAAAAATAGCAGGAAAAAAGAAAAACAAACCGGGACTACAAAAGCGCTGAATGTGCACCAAACCGAACACTTGCCATGGACTGCCTCTAGGCGTCCCTAGGCACGACTTCGCATCATCATTTGAAAGCTCTTTGCTGTTGCAACCAGGTGGGCCAAACTGGGAAGGTTGTGGCACCTCAACTGTACATCGCAGTTGGCATTAGCGGTGCCATCCAGCACCTAGCAGGAATGAAGGACAGTGTACAGAGATGGCTGCCGTCCGACAAGAGCTGCGGTCGTCTTTGGTTTTTGGTTCAATCAATGCAATTCTGAATTTGTGATATGTGGGTATGATAAAAAATCCTATTCCAGGTACAGTACTTTATCCTTTTATCAAGGACTTGAAACAGCACAGAGACAGAGCCAGGCAACATCGGGCAAGAATTATTTTGCAGGCTCAAGGTGAATGTCAGAGACAGTGAGGCTGAGGAGAGAGTGGACAAAGGCATAGACAAAACTCTCCAAAAAGTCTACGCGTGGAAGAAGGTTGTTAAGTGGTTTCTACCATGGTCAACTATTTCAGCGGATCAGTCATACTGGCTGCTTTGACTACATACTTGTATGGTGCATCTTCCCGTGAAGAGGAATCAAGTTTGACATCATCAATTTTGATCTATGCGTCGACACTGCAGGACTCCAAGACGATCGTTGCGATCAACAAAGATGCAGATGCTCCTATTTTCCAGGCTGGACCACTGCTGGACAATGGCTGCTAGGAGGATAGTGATTTGCTTGAAATGAAGAGGTTGGAGCCTTAAATAATTATTCACCATAAGTTTGGCAGATAGTGTGAAGCACAGACCCAAGGAACTCTGCAGAGTAGCTGTTGTTGCGCAGAGTACGATGTTGTACGTAGTGCTTTGGTTGTTGCAGTTTGGGAGAAACAGAACAATGCCGTGTTCAACGGTGTGCTCAATACGTCAATACTGCATCACTGGCCTGGTCAATACTGGTAAAACATATTAAAACATATTAAAACATGGTAAAAGTTGGCTCTCAGACTCTCTCAGGTTGCCGACTATGGCCTGGTAGCTGACCTCTTTGAGACGGTGCCAGAGTTGACGAAAAAAGTTTGAGTCTTCAAGGCATCAAGCGGTTCCGTCCGCGATTTACTCGGTGCATTTGGTTGGGAACTTTCAACCATGCAAAATTCTAGTTTCTAGTGAAATTAGTGAAACTTGTTTTGTCAACGGACCACAACAGAGCTCCATTGTGTTGCAAGTTGTTTCAAACTGTGTCAAGAGAAAACACTTTCCTTAAAGCGTTTCTGTTCACTGGAAGTGTTTTGTACTTCGCAGATTGCACAAGGACATTGAACAATGTGCTTTGATTCAACAGAGGTTCGTCGATGAGTTAGGAACCCTCATGTCTGATGGTTTAAGCGATTCCAAACGAAAGTCCTGGACGTAGACGTATTGAATATCAAGGGTCTGATTTGTGACTGACATGAGTGGCATGCTATTTTTTCGGGGGCCATACATTCAATGTTTCTCCGTGATGTGAATGACGTTAGATTTGTCTCAGATTAGTGTAAGACTTACATAAGATGTGTGTCTTGTTGAGGCTGGCCTTGCACGACTGGCCGGAAGCGACGCAATGTGGCGCCTTTCGCCTTCGGCTTCGTCCTACCCAGAACTCTTCCTCCAAAAGGTCGCCCGGTTTCCAGTGACCTGCCGGAAATGTCTTCACCCTGAAGACTTCCTCGAACAGCAGGGGGCTCTATGCAGTCAAAGAGAACGATTGATCAATTTTAGGCCAAACTACAAAAATTCGAAATGATTTTGTGTTGGAGGTCTTACTGTACATAATTAGAGGATCGAGATATTTGGATCCAACGTACTGTATACTGTACGCATCATATCATACCATCATGAGTTGGAAGACTAAAATCACTAAAATGTGGATGACTTCTTTGAGGATCTCCTGTAGAAGATTCTATGTTGAGAGCTTTCCTGGGCAAACTGCACTGTTTGGCCCCCTGCCGGGATAGCTTTACTGTCTCCAGAAAGTCTCCAGAAGGTGCAGCAGATCTGGCGTTGCCTGAACAAACTGGTGCCATACCGGGTTCCCGGACTTATTATGGATAAGTATAAGTATAGTATAAATATATATACGTACAGAAACTGCAACATAAACTTTTATTTATACAATACTATATTATATACATGCACAAGGCAGTGGCGGAAGTTTCAAAGATAGGAAACTACTGTATGGGAGAGGTGAGCAGTGTAGTGTGGTGCGGTTGAAGCTACAAAAGTGGTCCGATCGTGGTGCGTTTTCACATGTTGACTTCGAAATGTGCTTTGCGCCACAACGGCATGCACTTTTTGAACATCTTAACTTCCAAAATTGCTGCGAATCCGAGGTGTTGACATTTTGACTTCGAAATCCGCCTCGCGCCACGATGACGTGCACCTTTATTTAAACATCTCAACTTCCAAAAGTGCTCCGGAGCTGAGATGCTTTGCACCTTTTGACTTAGAAATGTGCTTCCTGCATCTTCCCGCCACCTTCTTTCTTCTTCCTTTCCCACCTCTGTTGCTTCATTTGTCCATATTGTCGGAAGTTTGACCTCTAAACTTCCTTTGATGGTTATGTGAGCCATGGGTAGTCATGAGTCATTTGTATGGCAATTACATGACATCAATTTGCCGAGAAGTCCAGACATTCAAATTGTTTTGGCCTGCGCCGAATCTAAGCCCCCCTTGACACCTCAGCCAGGCAAGGTCCAGGTGAGGAGTCTGGCTCCGAGCGATTTGCGCTTGACCACAAGAAAAGATGCTTGCGGCTGCTTGCGGATGGTAGAATCACCGAAGGACATGGAAGGACCGTGTTCCACGATTTGGTGTGCACAGAAGAAACTCCGGCATGATCTCCGCAGCTCAAGTTGGCTGTCCCAATCAATATAGCAGCATGTATTCCCAAGACATATGGTTTCTTGGCTTGTTCAAGACAGAACAAGATTTATTTTCTCTGCAAGTATGGGTTTATATGTGTTTTGGATATTTTTGGATGAGTATAAACTTTCAACATAATATGTCTAAAAGTTGCGACTGACTGCATACCAGTACAAGTAGCTGGCATCTCATGGAAATACCGCAAACTCTTTCAAACAGTGAAAGTAAATGTGCTTTGCCCTGTTTGAAGTACGAGAGGAACTCTGACATATCTTGGAGACACACCTTTCAGAAGTTAAGCAACAGCCCGGCGATGGAAGAAAGCCATGGCAAAGCCTGGCGAATCTTCCGCGGTGAACTCCCTTCAAGTCGGGGAATTTGATATAGATTACACACTTTTCCCCAAGTTCCAGTGCAGTATCGGCTATGGCTCTGGAGTCTTTCGACAGGACTCCATTGTGTCTTCTCCTTTGCGGTCTACCTTGTTTTGGTTTCTTCATGCTCTCCATGCTTTTTCTCACATTTCGGTTTCCTTTCCCTTATGCTTTTCATCTTCCAGTTCCATACAATTCCATTTTGTTTTCCTGTGTTGTGAACTTCTCAGCTCTTTGAGGAAACTCATGTGTGTCAGGAGGGTTACGATTTGAGCAAGCGACCAATGGTGGACTTGTTGCTGGTTGTAGCCGACGAGGCCCAATCAGGGGAAGGGGTAATAGGTTTTGGCATATGAAAGATATATTGAAATATCTCAGGTTAGCAAGTATGGAGCCGTAGAAACTATTAACATATATATATACACATGTCCAGATGCAAATAGAAGAATAGCAATTTTCAAATATTTTTTAATCATTGTATTCTGTTTTTATTAAGTTCTTCGGCTGCGCGGTACTTGGGACCTGTCGCTTCACAATTCTCAGGACCTGGAGGAATGGCATAGCGAGAATCTGAAATCACAGCCACAGCACTACTCCGGCTTGGCCAGGCACAGCTGCAGAGCAACCCGTGTGGCATAAGCTGGGCCAATGCATCGAACATGATACAAAAATCATCATAAATGTATTATAACATATATATATATATATATGTAAGATGATTCTATATTTCATATTACATATATAATATTCAACATTACATGTTCTATATTGCATAAAATGATATATGCTATGAATATCTATAAATTGTGCATTATATGTTTTATTATAACTATATATATATGTGTGTTGTTTTTGATATTATGTATTGAATATTACATGCTACATATTATGTATGCTTCATTTTTTCATATGATGTTTTATTATATACGATTTATTACTCTATATTATATATATATATTCTAACATTATATATTATACATTTGATATTTTAAACTATGTACTTATTAGATATTACAGTATATACGAAGTATAATGTGTGTATATATATATATATTATTTACGATTTTATTTTAAATTTCATAATTACATAATTTATATTATATGATATATGTTAGTGTATTCTGTATTATACATTTTATACATTTTATATTTTTAATATTATGTATTATGTATCATGTAACATGTACTTTAGTTCATGTATAACATATTACACATTACATATTATATATCATGTATGTTTTGTATATTATGTATTATGTATTTATTATGGCTGTTTTTTACATGTTCTATTACTGTATATGTTGTGATTATTTGTATATGTTTTATTATTCACAATTAAACACATATCTCAACATTCAAGAATTCTTTGCGTCTCTTTTGGTTCCAGTGTGCTGGGGAACTGGTTGTCTATCCATTGCTGCCTCCATTCCGGAAATTCCAGCTTGTTGTTACAAATTTGGCAGATATATGAAGATTATGAAAATGTATGAACATGTATGAAAATGGCATTTCTGCATGTCCAATGTTGTTCAGCCCATTGGATTTGGTATGATTCTTTCATTGCCAGCAGAAAGAGTTCAGGATCCTGGGCTCTGCTCGTGTCTGCCAGCTGCAGCGTTGGGGTCCTGGTGTCTTGTACCTCCCGGAGGCACGCTGGGAACAGCTTAGTGGATCTTAGTGGCATCCAGTGGCATCAAGTTTTCGAGGTTTTGACTTGTGCTATTCTTGGCAGGTGCAGCTTGCAACTACTGAAGGGGGGGTAAGTGGCTCAGTTGGTCTGTACATTTTTTCACCCTTCGGTTGAGGTGGTCTCTGTCAGCCGTTCGGGCCTCTTCCCTCTGTTTGCTCAATGTCTCAGAGGTGAGAATGTCATGATTCTCCATGCAGATTGCTTTCGTATCATTTCGTATCGACCCACGTTGCCAGAGGTTTTGAACGCAAAGTACGGAGTCATCACCTTTCGAGATCTGCTTCTGGATTTGGAGAACTGGTCATCTCTCTACATCGCCGGGAGGACCGGCCACATGTGCTGTTAAGATCTGTTAAGATTAGAGCGGATCTTTTGCCGTTCTGTTGATCTTGTTTTTTTCAGTGCATATATTAGTCACACAAAATATTCAGCAAACACAGCTAGTGATGCAGGTTGCAGAAACCGTTCGTCCACAACTGGTACAGCGATGAGGAAGACAATGAAGACATTTTTGACGCTGCCGTAGCCACTTGGCTGAAAAACGTCAGTTACAGGTTCGAAGTGCGTTCAAATATATTTGAAAGGTGAGCCAGCTGTCGCACCTGTGGGCATGCCTGAAGGATTCTTTTAACGTTTTGTATCAAGTTCTGTATGTTAGGTTATGGATGATTATGGATGGTTCTGGGAAAGCTGTGAAAGTCTAAATCTGGGCTGTGGGTTCCTTCCGTTGACTGCGCCACGTTGGAGGGCCCATGGCGCTGTAGATGAAGTCTTGCCAACCATACAAAGACCAGAAACGCAGTTGGTTATAAGTGTGTGCAGGTGCAGAATCGTCGTGCTGCATTAGCCACTGCCCTGCTGAGTGCCGGGCAGGATACTTTGGATGTGTCAACTCTGCTGGCATCAGTAGGGGTGGCATGTTTCGAGTGAGTCTGGATGGACATTCAATGAGATTTGCAATGCGCACAAAGCCAGCTGCCGCATTTGCATGGAATGTAATGAAGTCATCGCAGAACAATTTCTAGTCCGCTGGTTCAGAGTTGTTGGTACTTTTGTGTACAGTAGCTGGTTGGGCTCTTCAATTTGCAGGTGGTAGGATTGTCCTACAGCGGCGATATCCGAGTGGGTTTGGCTGAGAACCCCAACAAGGCGATTGGATGGATGCGAGGGGCAAATGTCATCGTTAGTTGGCCTCACACCCAAAGAGGTTTGCCATTGTAGCTATCAAGTGTTGAGGGATGTTGAGGGATGTTGAGAGGCTTCATGTTTGACCCATACTGACTTGAGCATACTTGAGCAAAAGCCGGAACAAGGAGATTGAGTGCTCAGCGTTTCCCCTCAACTGTTCGGTGGGTGGAGTCTTGAATGACTTTCCAGCAAACTATTCAATTCCAGATATTCCAGTGATGAGTTTGGTTGCTGGCCACAATTCCGCCAAATTAGTGGTGCCCGCAGCAAACTACTCAATTCTCCCAAAGTGGTAGTTTCTGCATGTTTCTGCGTCTTGAACGTCATGAAGTAGTGTCAAGATGATTCCAAGGGTTTGTGAAAGTGACTTGTTGAGGTCAGCAACATTGTCAATGCGCAGAATCTTGGCTGTGTTTGGCTGAGTCAAATGTCTAGGAACCTGCAACGGTGTTCGTCGATATCTGATGGGCTACCTTCTCAGTTGTTCAATGCATATGCTTTGCGTTGAAGGGTTTAGGGCTCGATTTGGGGATTAGAAATAACTCAATCTGGCACACAAACCTTGCTCACATCAGTTCGAGGAAAGACATTTTGTGGTCAATTTACCGTCCACTGGCAGAAGAACTCGAAGTGGATGTTATGGAGGCTGGATGTTTTCCTACGTGGATCTAGTCACCGGGCTTGGGGCATGCTTGGAAGATCGTGGAAGCCAACCAGACAGTACCAAACTGGAATTAGTTTTTGCATTGCAAGATACCTCAAGTACTGAGGCTGCGGCGTGGCTCCAATCAAAAACTAGAGCCTGGCCTCAATAAAATCCAGTAGTATATAATTAGTTACAGAAACTAATAATGGAGATTGACAAACACATGCAACAATGGTCAAGGACGCTTGATTTGGGAGAACCTCAGAAAACTCTACTTCAAAGTGGGTGTAGGCAGACATGTCTCCAACATTCAAAATGTAGCAAAGGCATGACCAAGCAAGGTGCACAAACACGCTCCCATGCGAACATACTAAATCGCGGACACGACCATTGCGAGAGTCTAAGTCTCTCCCCATTTCCAGAACGTCTGGCATGAATTCAGCAAGAGGAAGAGCAGATGGTTTGTGTGAAGGCATTTCCAAAGAATGATAGGTACTGTACACTGCACACACAAACTACATCAAACTATATATATATACATTTTTCTTAAGACCAGTGAGATTCAAAGTGAGATTCAAAGTGAGATTCAAAGTGAGATTCAAAGTGAGGCCACGCTGAACGATGGATTGAAGGGTGTGGTGCACTTTGACGCTTCGCTCTCTGGACGCCGTCGGCTTTTTACAGCTCTGCCAGAAGCTGTTCAGAAGGCATCAGAGGCGGAACATGGTGGAAATTGGATTTCAGTGGGAGCCTGCAGCCTTTAGCCACTAGAGCCTACTATAGCCTCTCACTTCCTTCAGCTTCCTTTGGTTTTAACGAATCTTTATTGAACTTTATTGGCTCTGATGTCCCAGTTGGGGCAAGCAGTTGGGGCAGCAAAGATGAACACCTGGAAGTGAAGCCCAGTTTTTCAGGAGTTTCAGGGAGGGATATGTTTTTTCATTTTCTATTTGTTTAAAGTGTTTGTGTATGCCTTTGCGACTTAACTTTTGTGACTGTTGTTTTCTCGGTGTCTTAGCTTCTTAGCTTCTGTTGTTTTGGGTTTCTTGGGTTCTTGGCCTTTTGGTTTTTGTGGTTTCTTTGGCAGTATGCTGCAACTATTGTGTAGTAAACGTGTAATACATGAATTAGACGGAATAAAATGCCAACAATAATGTTAAGAAAGACGAGATCCAATATGAAATGACATAAACAAAAGCAGGAATGTTGGTACAAAGTGCTGCAAATATCAGTAAGATACTTCAGCACCAAAATGCTGCAAGTACAGTTCCGATCAGACATCCCAAATGCGATATTCTGCAAGCTTTGTGCAAATACAGCAACAAACTAAAAGCTTTAACAAACTGTAAAGACCTAGAACGACTCTGAACCCACTGAATTAATCAAATCTATAGAAACTCCAATCACATCCTAAACTCTAAATCACCCCCTAACCAACCCTAAACCAACCCCAAGTAAAATCGAAACCAATTTTAAATAAACACTAAATAAACACTAAACCAACCCTAAACAAACATAAACAAACCATAAACCATAAAACCAACCCGAAATAAACACGCAATCAATCAACCCATAAAAACTAAACCGGTCTCAAATAAACCTTTAACCAACCTTATCCCTAAATCAACGCTCAGTAGACCCTCAATCAACCCATAAATCATAAGCCAACCCTAAAGAAACCCTAAATTAACCCTAAACAAACCATATAGAATCAACCCTATATATATATAAAGATCTTAAATCACCCATAAATCAACCCCAAACAATAAATAGAACCCTAAACCGACTTTAAATACGCACTAAACCAATCCTCTAAGTACAGATTCTAGCTGATTCTCGCTCAAAATGTCCAGACACGCTGTCAACGAGAGATTAAGGTCAAAAGGCTGCACATACCGTCCAAATTAGCGACTTTCGCTTCCAAAATGCTGCAAATAACTTGCAAATGAGAGATTCTGCAGCCGTTTTGAGCCAAATAAAAGGATATGTTTGCATATGTTTGAATGTTCAGCAGGATTTTTTGAGACTTTTGTTTGATACACAGTACAGGTAGTGGTTCAGAAAAAATGAGAACCTGGCAATGAGACCTCAGACATCTTCAGACCAATGTCAGATTGGAATATATAACATTATAGAATGGGCTAGCGCCCGGGTGCCGCCGACCCCCCTATTGGGGGTGGTCTGGTAGAGAGAGAGAGAGAGAGAATCATTGCGCTTAGAATTGTGATGGTCGCCGACATGTGCTGCAGTCCTCATGCTCAAAGTTGACCCGACATCTCTGGGTTGCTATGCCCCCTCCCTGCTTGACATGCTTTCGCAGGCGTGGAACCAGTATGTGGTTTCATCCCCTTCACCGTGGTTTCGTTGAAGGATGTTTAAGGCGAAGGGATGATATTGGTTGAAAACCATAATTTTCAATGGTATACATCCCATGAAATACCGTCACATACCAATAAACCCCATGAAATCCCATTAAAATCCATTAAATATTATAACACATCTGACATATCTCCTTTCGACGACAACGCCCCGAAAGTCCGATGGAAATTGGCCAAGCCATGATTGAAATCAACGAGCACCTGGGGCTGTGCATTGGGCGGGGCGAGAGCCTGGATTCTGCCAGTGTGTTTGCAACTTCGAAGTCGCAAAACACATCTGAACGAACTCTGTTTGGTTGATCTATGTTGATCTGTTGGCCAAGTTGCGAGTTGCGATGTTTCTGCGGGT